>Ga0272441_10005039_pt1 | contig 23334 bp, 18 predicted proteins | sample SSMProp6N_FD_193582 | JGI IMG/M metagenome (GOLD analysis project Ga0272441, IMG submission 193582) | Marine sediment archaeal communities from Little Sippewissett salt marsh, Falmouth, MA, United States - SSM-Prop-6N | ecosystem: Environmental > Aquatic > Marine > Wetlands > Sediment ...
ATACGAAACAGACAGGGAAACATTTAAAATTATTTACCCTGGCCATTTATCGCAACATCACGGCCTTGATATCGGGATAAAAGCTATGGCAATAGTCAAACAAGAGATCCCGACAATCAGACTTGAAATATATACAGGATCATACATATCAGAATATGCCGAGTTTTTAAAAGAATTGACAAACGAACTTGATTTACAGAAGAATATTCATTTTCACGATTCAGTAACTATTGAAGAATTAGCAAAAATATATACGAAAGTGGATATTGGGATTGTAACTAAGCGGGCTGGTGTTTTTTCATCCGAAGCATTCAGTACCAAGATCTTTGATTTCATGGCAGCAGGCATACCGACAATTGCCTCAAAAACAAAAATCGATGAATTTTATTTTGATGACTCTATGATAATGTTCTTCGAACCGGAGAATCATGAGGATATGGCACAATGTATTATCGAACTTTATTATGATCCGAAAAAAAGACAATCTTTATCTGATCATGCCAAAAGTTTTGTTGCCAAAAATAATTGGGAAGACAAAAAAGAGATATATTTCAATATTACGAATATGCTTATGGGCTCAAAAGAACAATCCCCAAAACCCAAGCAACCCAAGTAACCCAACAAACCCTGGCACCCAACGAACCCAATGAACCCAAGCAACACAAGCAACCGTGTTAACCCAGCAAACCATCCTTTCCGTTTCGATCGTTTTTTAACCCTTTATTTTTTCTATCCACTGTTGCGAATCGGAAGCTTTCACAAAAAAGCACAAATACCAATCCTCATGTATCACAGTATTTCAAAGGATGCCGAAGATGGCATTCACCCTTATTATCGAATAAATACATCCCCTGATGTCTTTACTACACATATGAAGTTCCTTCGCGAAAACAATTACAAAGTTATCGGGCTCGATAAAGCAGCAGAATTGCTCAGATCTCCAGACACTAAATTTCCCGATCCTATGATCAACCATGGGAACCAACAAGCCCAATTAACTCAACAAACCTTGGTACCCAATAAAACCAGATTTGTTGTAATTACCTTCGATGATGGATACCATGATTTTTATACAGACGCCTTTCCAGTTCTCCGGAAACATCGTATTCCTGCCACTGTTTTTTTGCCCACGGATTTTATTGGCAATAATAAAAATAAGCTCAGAAGCAAAGAACATCTTACATGGAGTCAAGTCTCGGAATTGTCAGACAACGGAATCAGTTTTGGCTCGCACACCGTTACGCATCCTCAATTAAGCAGTCTCAATAATAAAGTTGTAGAATACGAAATAAGAGAATCGAAAAAAACCATTGAAGACAACCTAGGTAAAAAGATCGACACGTTCTCATATCCTTTCAAATTCCCTGATGAAAACAAGGCCTTTATAAAAAATCTAAGAGCAATCCTTAAAAAGCACGGATACCAGCAAGGCGTCAGCACAAGAATTGGAACAACGTCAATAGATGATGATAGATATTTCATGAAAAGAATCCCAATAAACTCGTGTGATGACATATCATTGCTGCGTGCAAAGCAGGAAGGTGGCTACGACTGGCTTTACCAATTGCAAAGACTACATAAATTTATGAGACCAAGGGCTTGAAATCCAATAATATTCTGACCAACTATGTAATTGTTTCTCCAGTCAAGGATGAGCAAAACTACATAGAAAACACAATAAAATCCGTTATTGGGCAAACAATCACCCCGTCTAAATGGATTATTGTGGATGATGGGTCTATTGATAATACCATAAATATCGTTGAGAAATATTCTAACAATTATCAATGGATCAAACTCATCAGGACAAACAGGAATGCCCGGCGACAACCAGGTTCCGCCGTTATTAACGCATTTAACACAGGTTATGAACATATAAAGGATAGTAACTATGATTATATCGTGAAATTGGATTGTGACCTGCGTCTTGATCTGGATTATTTTGAAGGGTTGATTTCAAAATTTCATGAAGATAAAAAATTGGGGATTGCCTCCGGTATATACCTCGAAAATAAGAGAGGTTCTTGGAGTGCCATTAATATGCCTGCTTACCATGCCGCCGGCGCATCCAAAATAATTCGGAAAGAATGTTTTCAACAAATTGGGGGCTTTGTTCCCTTCAGAGGTTGGGATACCGTTGACGAAATAAGAGCACAAACGAAGGGATGGAACACGTTTCACTTCGAAGAATTTAAATTTTACCATTTGAAGACGGAGGGGTCTGGTATAGGTCAGCTACGAACCAATAGTATGCTAGGAGAGATCTATTACCTCACCGGTGGAAGTAGGCTTTTTCTGCCCTTTAAGATTATCAACAGGATACTTTTCGGATGGCCGTTTATCATTGCCGGGTTAATGATGTTTTGGGGTTATCTCCGGCCTTTTGTCCTGAGAAAGAAGCTGCTCGTTAGCAGCGAAGAGGCAGAATTTTACAAACAATTGCTCAATCGAAGAATTTACAACAAAGTCAAGGAGATTATTCCTGTCAGAGCGAAATAAGGAAAACCAATAGCATGTGCGGTATTTGTGGGATATTCAGCCTTACGGGCAAGCCAATAGATAAAGATATTCTTGATAGAATGACCTCTATAATAAAGCATCGCGGACCTGATGGTGTAGGAAGCTATGTTTCAGAAGGTGTAGGTTTGGGTCACCGGCGCTTGAGTATTATCGATCTGGCGGGTGGAGCTCAGCCTATATCAAACGAGGATGATACGCTTCATGTGGTATTTAATGGTGAAATATATAACTTTATCGAGTTGCGAAAAGAATTGGAAGAAAATGGACACAAGTTCAAAACGCGTTCCGATACTGAAGTAATTATTCATGGATATGAAGAATGGGGCGAAGATTGCGTCAGCCGATTCAATGGCATATTCGCCTTTGCCTTATGGGATTCCAAAAATAAATCATTATTTATCGCCAGAGATCATTTGGGCGTGAAACCCCTGTATTATATCCACCTTAAAAACAGATTGATATTTGCCTCTGAAATTAAGTCACTACTGGAAGACAGTGAAGTGCGTCGAGAAGTCGATATTCAAAGTTTGAATGAATTATTCACATTCAGATATGTTCCTTCCCCCAACACCCTTTTTAAAAACATTAAAAAACTTTCGCCTGGCCACTGGATGCGTGTTTCGTCCAAGGATATAAAGATCATTAGGTACTGGAACAAAACACCTCAAATCATTGATTACAAGAATGAAAATGATCTTATTATGTCTTATCAGAGCCTTCTAGAAGATGCCATCAGGCTTCAGCTCAGAAGCGATGTGCCCGTAGGGTTATTTCTCAGTTCAGGTATTGATTCCGCCGTAATACTAGCGATTATGAGCCAATATGTATCGCAACCTATTTACACCTTCACCATTGGATTTGAAGGAGGGGAAAAAACTAACGAAACGGACGATGCCAGACAATTTGCCGTGCGTTTTGGCACAAATCATACAGAAATGATTGTTAGCCCGAAGGATTATGAAAACTATTATGATCATTATCTGTGGGATATAGAGGAGCCCGTAGGCAATGAAACTGCCGCTGCTTTTTATTTTGTCAGCAAGATCGCAAGTGAAAAGGTTAAAGTTGCATTAACAGGTCAGGGTGCTGATGAACCATGGGCAGGTTATCATCGACATATTGGTGTAAAATTATCCAGTCTGTATAGCCGTCTGCCCGGTTCTGTGACAGATCTTGTAAATAAAGCTGTCTATATGCTTCCCCGAAATGCAAGATTAAAACGGGGCGTAACTGCATTGCATGAGCCGGATATATTGACACGCTTTGCAAAGATTTATTCCTTTTACAGCGCCGAGATGAAAGCTGATCTTTTTCAAAATTGGGTAAAGCAAGATCTTGTTGACAATGGTTATGAGGCTAAGGAAGCCTTGCGACATCTTCAGCACGATGTGTGTAATCTAGATCCACTCACTCAAATGCTATACACAGATACACGGGCAAATTTGCCCGATGATTTGCTTATGGTAAACGATAAAACATCGATGGCGAATTCTATTGAAGCAAGAGTGCCCTTCTTAGATTATCGACTAGTAGAATTTATCGAGACAATTCCTGCAAATCTGAAATTAAAAGGATTGCGTGGCAAACATTTGCACAAGAAGGCAGTGGAGAAATGGTTGCCAAAAGCCATGATATACAAAAAGAAAAAGGGCTTTGATAATCCAATAGACCAGTGGTTGCGCGGAGAAATGCGTAAATACATTGACGACTGCCTGTTAAGTAAGGATGCGGCCATCGGACGTTATTTTAATAAAAAATACGTTGAGCAACTGGTTATGTTACACAAGCATAGGAAGGAAGATTATATGAGACACCTCTATCTTCTGGTCTCCTTTGAATTGTGGCATCGCGCGTTTATACGGCATTAGGTTTGGCTGACTAAAGGTAACTTCGGATTTGTACACCGTTGACAGAACTCGTCGCAATTCTGTTTCTTACCGATCAGACCATACAGTGATTGAAAAGGTACCTTCCATACAAAGATCCCAATATGAGTGGTTATGTCTTAAATCTTTATGGTACATGCCTTATGTTAAGAACAGAGGTACTTGATAGGATTGGATGGTTTGATGAACAATTTTTCATGTATGCTGAGGATGTTGATCTTTGTAGAAGAATTCACAACGCGGGTTGGAAGCTATATTATTTAAGCGAGGCCGAAATCATTCACATTGCTGGTTCTGCCAGCAAAAACAACAGCAATCAATTTTCTGCACTTATGGCATGTGAGTCAATTGCCAAACTTATGAGAAAGTATTATGGATCTTTCGGACAAGGCTCGTATAGGATAGTTATTTTTATTGGGTCTTTACTACGATTGGCTATGCTTTGTTTGGCAAAAGTTGCATCTTTATCTTTTAAACTTGATGTAAAAAACTATACGTGAGCCATTAACAAATACGTTGCAATTCTCAGGTGGAGTTTGGGTCTGCAAAAAGCAATTATCCCCTGAAGAACGAAAATTACCGACCAGACACCCAATGATATCGGGGAGGTTAAGAAATGAAAGGCTATTTCATAGGCATGCCTATTCCAGCGGGAACCGTGCGCGCGTTTACCATGCCAGGGCCTGTCAAAGAACAAATCCAGCTACGAACCTTGGGACAAGACACCATTCTTGCTGGGTGGGGAAGTGCCCCGGGGGACGTTGTATTTTCTGTAGATGAGAATCATTCCGTTCTCGTGCTCAACGGTTACTTTTCCGACGCGCCATTTCTCGGCAAGTTTGCTACGCAGGAAGAGGTTGCCAAACTACTTCGTAATTACTTTGACCATGGCTTCTCCCTAACTGCTCTGGGCAACGCCTTAAAGCGAGTCAGTGGATCGTTCTCACTTTCGTATGTGAACCTACAGAACGGTGATGCCTGTTTCGTAACCGACCGGAATGCGTCACGTCCAATCTGGATTGCTAAAAAGGAAACCGAGTTTGTAACATCTTCACATGCGGCGGCCTTGGCACACTTACTGAAAGTCCGTGAGTTTGACGTTGCTGGCGTAGCCTCATTGCTTGTGTATCAAACGCAGCTCAACGTATGCCGTTCGCCTTTCCGAGGTGTCCAGTCTCTCCCTGAAGGTACAATTGCGGTCTTCTCGCGAGAGGTTGGTCTCAAACTGCACCGATGGGACAAATTTAGTCATCAGCCAGATGAGAGCCTTTCATACGGTGCGTGGTTGGACCTTACGGCAAGCTTGTTGCGATCATCAGCACAACGCATCCTGGCGACGTGCATGAAGCCCATGGTGTTTCTGAGTGGTGGGCTTGATTCGAGAATAACAGCAGTGGCTTTACGGTCTCAAGGGGGAAATCCGCTACTAGTATCTCTATCGGACCTGGGAAATGTTGAATTGACGGTAGCCAAAAGAGTGGCTACGGCACTTGGCGCCACACATGAGGTTTTCATACGGGATAGGGAATGGTATTTGAGAACTATCGAAAGATCCGTTTTTGAAACCGGGGGGTGCTTTAACTGGACGCACGGACATTTCGCGCAAGCTTACCGGATAATGCAAGAGCGGCATGGCGTCGATTGCGCGCTGATAGGAAATTGGAACGAAGCCTTCACCCAACTCCTCTGTAGCGTAGATCCAAACACTCATGACTTATGGACCCCGCAAGAATTCGCAGACCAAATCGATGACCTGATGCCGAAGAAATATAAGCCGAGGAACCGGGAAGCTTCCTTAAGCTTGCTTACCAAAGACGCTCGCGGAGAGGCAGAAGCTACGATGCGAGCAGACATAGTTGCCAGATACGAGGCTATATGCAACATCTCAGATGACTTGAAAATAATAGCAAGCTTCTTTTTTAATTGGCAGACATTATCCAGCTTGGCGCCCTACTTTAACAACCTGGATGTGAGGTCCGCAGGGCCAGAGCGAACATTGATGTTCGACGCAGATCTTCTCGATCTCATTGCGAGGCTGCCATCCAGGTTTAGACATAATTCAAATTTTGGTGCTCGCTTGGTTTCAAAGCTGTCATCAAAGGCTGGGAGAATTGTCAATTCGAATACGCTTCTGCCTATCAACTCTCCAAAGTCTCTTCAGAACTTTGCTAAATATCTAAGACCGAAGCTGGGATGGGTACGGAGGCACCTCTTCGAAGACTCTTATAAAACCACAGGTTCTTGGCCGATGTTAGAGCGACTCTGTGCCGAGGACCCGACATGGAAAACGCAGATCGAACGAGTGCTTCTGAACCAGGACTTTCTCCCTGGCGACGTATTCGACCATGAGGCGGTGAATAACTGTTGGAACGCTTATCGTAGCGGCGATCTTGGGCGTTTTAATGACATATCCATCTTGCTTGAGCTCGGAATACTGCACAGCGGGACTCTTCAGTAGCCAACGGCTCTTAGTCCCCACGAATTTTCAGCATTATTTATGTCACCCAACTATCTGTAACAGAGCGAGGAAAATTAAAGCCTGTCTTTGTAGAAATGGCACCATAAAAAAAGTTAACTAAAAAAGAAATGATAAATTGAACCATTAGCAATCAAATATTTCATCACTTTGTATATAATAAAAAATGAATGTATCGATAATAATTGTTAACTGGAATACCGCTGAAATGCTGTCTAATTGCCTTTTGTCAATTAGACAGACAAGTATGGAAATTGAAAAAGAGATATTTGTTGTAGACAATAACTCTTCAGATGGCAGCAGAGAAATGATACGTGAATTTTTTCCTGAAGTCCGATTAATAAATTCAGGTGAAAATATGGGTTTTGCAAATGCCAACAACCTAGCTATTCCATTTACCCACTCACCCCTCGTGCTTTTTCTCAATCCCGACACAATTGTAAAGCCCCATGCACTTTCCGAGATGCGAAACATCTTTTCTATGAACTCTTCGATCGGAGCGATCGGATGTAAAATAATTAATTTTTCAGGAATGACTGTTGAACTGCCCTTTCAAATTGCACTAACCGAATTCACCCCACTAAAAAGGTTTTTTATCCAACTTTTGGGGGGAGAATTAAGTAACCGATTATTGAAGAAAGTATTATCATATCATAATCCCGATAAAAGTGGTTATGTGAAGAACCTATATGGGGCATGCTTAATGGTGCGAAGGGATACATTAGAACAAGTAGGATACTTTGATGGAAATTTTTTCATGTATTGTGAAGATATTGACCTTTGCAATAGGATTTCGCAAAGTGGCTGGAAGCTCTACTATACAAATCAGGCAGAAATAGTTCACCTGGAAGGTGGTGCGAGCAATAAAGCGCCAAGTGAATTCAGTGTCCGTACACTCTGTGACTCGCTGTCGAAACTAATGTATAAGTATCATGGAGTTGGAGGAAAAGTACAGTTCAGATTTAGTATTTTTGTTTGTGCTATCATTAAATTAATGATGTTACTCATATTTAAAACAATAATTTCACGAAAGCATGTCACCAGAAACATAACAGTTGAGAATTCAATTCATAAATACAGCACTATGATTAAATGGAGCTTGGGTACGTAAAAAATAATGTGTTATATTGTATTGATATTGATATTGATAAACAGCACCTCTGCAGTAACAAGAAAGGATATGCATGTTCTGGCGAAATCTGCTACCTGTTCCGGAAATAACCCTGCCACTTTTCAACCATCCAATTCCCTAGTAAACAGTAATAGCACGGTGGTAGGTCTGCATCAATTATTTGCGTAGATTTTGCTCACGGAATCTCTTTTCAAATCTCTTCTATAGGCATTGTGAACAATGCGATCACAGATAGCATCTGCGATAGTCGGATCACCGATAACTTCATTCTATCTGGATATAGACAGGTGGTTCACAGTTTCGAGCGCTACAATACCCAGCGCACACATCAGGGTAAGCAATACCAGATTCATTCTGACATTCCGTGAAAGTGTACACTTCGCAAAAGTGAAAATGGTTGCGGATCAATAATGAGCATTATCTGACAGTTACGACACAGTTGGGCATGGTTCCTCAGAATGGGCTGCTGTAAGGGAAAATCCTAACGAGTATAATTTAAGGAATTAAGAATTGTGGGCATAGGTGAATATTCCAGTATTACAAATATAGGGCTACTCTTCATCTTCTTAATGGCTGGCAGCGTCATATTTTTGCCCCGTCGATTTGCTCTCATACCAGTCATTGCAACCTGCTGCTATATGACTCTTGGGCAGCAAATCGTAATTGCAACACTAAATTTTTCAGCATTACGTTTAATTTTACTATCTGGGTGGATACGGCTTTTCATACGCCATGAATTTTTCCCCTTAAAACTAAATCAAATTGACAAGCTAATTATTGCATGGATTGTATCAAGTATAGTGATCTATACGCTCCTGTGGCAAACCACGGGGGCCTTTATTAATCGCCTTGGATTTGCTTATGATGCGATAGGCACTTATTTTTTGTTTCGCTTTCTTATTCGGGATTATATCGAGATTGATTATGCCATTAAAGTGATAGCATTTGTTATATTTCCTCTCGCACTAGAAATGCTGGTAGAATATACAACAGGGAGGAATGCATTCGCAATATTCGGCGGTGTTCCCGAAATAACGGTAATGCGTGGCGGTAGAATGCGATGTCAAGGTCCATTTATTCACCCCATACTCGCCGGCACATTAGGTGCAACATTAATACCTTTGTATTTAGGCACTTGGATCAGAAAAGAAAAAATGAGACTGATTTCTTCACTGGGCCTTATTTCATCATCAATCATCATGGTAACTTCATCCTCAAGCGGTCCATTAACAAGTGCTGTATACGGAATCATAGCAATGCTCGTATGGCCTTTTCGAAACCACCTGCGAGCCATACGATGGGGAATAGTCTTTTTTCTCGTATTACTTGCCATATTCATGAAAGCCCCGATATGGTATCTGATGGCTCGTCTTGGCAGTATCATTGGCGGTGGAGGCTGGCACAGGTCATATCTTATAGATCAAGCGATACACTATTTTGACGAATGGTGGCTCCTCGGAACAAAAGTCACCGCACATTGGATGCCGTATGCACTTGAGAACTATCCAACAAGGGCTGATATAACTAATCAATACATATCAGAAGGTGTCAATGGCGGTTTACTTACCATGATTTTATTTATTTTAATTATTGTGTTTTGTTTCAGAGGCATCGGCAAAACACTTAAGAATACTGAGGAAGATTCGTTCGATATCAGGATAACCATTTGGTCACTGGGATCTGTGCTTTTTGCGCATACAATGTCCTTGCTATCAGTATCATATTTTGATCAGATAAGAGTTTTTTGGTATTTATTGTTGGCAATGATTGCCGTTGTCACCTCTATGTCGAATACCGTAACGGATATCACTGAAAATCACAAAAATGCACATTCAAACACAACTAAACTTACCTAAGATCCTTAGGACAGTGATTATCCCGCTAAATAAAAATGCCAGAACAAATGAAGCAACAACCCGTTAATAATTTAAAAACGACTAAAATGATATCAGGGATTCTACATATAAATTTAAGCAAACTGTTTTCCAAATTCCGGAGCAGTCAAGAACTCGTTATGAGAGCCGCCCGAGGAGGTATTTGGATCGGAGGAGGTGACTTTGCCGCAAATGGTGCTCGCTTCATACGCAATGTCATTTTAACCCGTCTTCTCGCTCCGGAAGCCTTTGGAATAATGGCTATCATTTTGGCAATAAATGCGGCGTTCGAATCTCTAACTCAAATAGGCATCAACAATGTTATCATTCAGAACCCAAGAAGCCTTGAAAAGACCTTTCTAAACCGTGCCTGGTGGATTTCCATAGTGCGTGGTGTACTACTTTATTTATTCATATTCATAGCGGCTCCCTGGATTGGAAATTTTTACGAAAACACGGAACTAACTGGATTACTTAGGGTTTGTTTATTGTCCGTTTTGTTTACAGCGTCAATAAGCCCCCGGACATACATTGAAATAAAGAAAATGCATTACAAAAAATGGGCCGCTATAAATTACGGGTCCACGTTCATTGGAGTCTCAGCAGCAATCTGCTCAGGATTCTTCATTCATAATGTTTGGGCTCTTGTCATTGGTTTTACTACAGAAGCTGCTACCCGGTGTCTACTCTCACATGTATTGTGTCCATTTCGACCCGGTCTGAGTTTTGACATTGAATCGACACAAGCCATATCGAAGTACATTCGTGGATATTTGGGGCTACCCATTATGACGCTTATTTTCAATCAAACCGATATATTAGTAATAGGCAAACTCTGTTCTTCTTCAGACTTGGGTCTCTATAATATGGCTATAACACTTGCCCAAATGCCAGCACTCATAATGGCAGCATTAATGGGACACATCGGAATGCCTGCTTTTGCAGAAATCCAAACAGATATTAATAAAATCAATCAAGCTGTAATTGGCATTACTTCTGTCGTTGTAGCATTAGGTATGCCGGCTATGTTGTTTGCAATGTTTTATGGAAGGGATTTACTCTCAATCATTTATGGCCCAATATACGGAAGTGTTGCGATCCCCTTTGCTATCGTTTTATTAAGATCTATGGTCCAAATTGTTGGTAATCCGATTGTCGCTCTTTACTTTGCTATAGGAAGGCCCGAGCTCAATCGACGTTTCACTACAATAAGAGCAATAGCGATTTTGGTTCTTATTTACCCAGCTATAAAACATTTCAGTTTAATAGGTGCTGCAATGGCAGGTTTAATAGCCATGCTTGTTGGTTATATCATACAAATTGTAAATCTTTATTCCATAACAAAGTTTGACTTCAGAAAATATTGTGCTGTTTTTCTTCGAATATTAGCATGTTCATTTTTTATTCCTATTATATGGGTTATAACAAACATATTAGATCTAAACCCATTCTTAAATATTGTTATAGGAATGATCGGCATTTTCCTTTCGTATGGCTTGTATTTAATTATCTTTCGTGAATTCAACACTGCTTCTTCAGAAGCTTAATCATAAAGGATTTCTATATTGAAAAGGAAACTTCATTAGGATATCTGCTCTTGTTATATGGGCCATCTCATAATCTTAATAATTGTACCGCTGTTCTCCTGTTAATTTCACTTATTAAACAATGGCCCTACCATCTTATTTTAAAAAGTGCCTACAATTACTATGATCCTATGTTGAAATGTATTAATTTTAAGGCATTTAACAGCGGCTTTAAAATGCGGTTAGTATAGATAGGATATGATGAAAGAATTAAACAAATCGTCGTTGAATGAATATGATGTGCTTACTGTGAGAAGCATTCAAGATATTGAAACAATTCGTGATGTTTGGGATAAAATGCAAACACATCCCAATTCAGATATAGATTTTTACCTTACAATCATAAGTTCATTAGGCCGCGTTATCAGGCCACATGTAATCCTTATCAGTAAAGATGGGATACCTTCGGCGCTTGCGGTTGGTAGGATTGAAGATTTAGAATTCGAATTTAATTTCGGTTACAAAACACTATATAAAACACCGGTTCGTACTTTTACCCTAATATATGAAGGAATTTTAGGGGATGCTTCACCGGAAAATTGCAAAATATTACTAACAGAATTTCGTAACATATTGAAACAAGAGGAAGCAGATATTATTTATCTTAGCAACATACAATCGGGTTCTCCCTTGTATAATCTATCTTCAACAATCCCTAAACATTTATCCAGAGATCACTTTCCGATATCGAATGTCCATTGGAAAATGTCGTTACCGCCCGATATGAATGCTTTTTTCAGTTCACGATCGAGGAAACACCGATACTGGTTGCGCAGGCTAGAGCGCGTTCTCGAAAAAGACTATCCTGGAAACATTACTACAAAGTCTTTTGTTGAAGAAAAAGATTTAAATCAGCTATTCACCGATGCTGAATCGATATCACAAAAGACGTATCAAAGAAAGCTTGAAGGAGGTTTCATTGATAATGAAACTACCAGGAAGTTTTATTCATTTCTTATTGAAAAGTCTTTGTTGCGTGCATATGTCCTTTACATTGAAGAAAAACCTGCAGCTTATTGGATAGGGTATCAATATGGGGATACTTTTCACTTGAGGGTTACTGGTTACGACCCCACTTTCAGGCATTACGAAACCGGTACTATCCTTTTTCTCAAGATGCTGGAAGATTTATGTGCAATCAACAAACTGAATTTTATAGACTTTGGTTTCGGTGACGCGCCTTATAAACGCAGATTTGGAAATCAGAGTTGGAATGAGTCTTCCATTTATATTTTTCCACAATCTTTTCGTGGCATATTTCTCAACACGGGAAGAACTGTCACATCAATGATCTATCAGTTTTCTATACTGCTTCTGAAACGTTTCGGCCTTTTAGAAAAGGTGAAGCGAGAATGGCGAACCATTTTATCGAATAAAACAACCGGCAATAATGATTCCAATCCATCAGAATCACACCAAAAATAAATCATCTACGACGAGCAAATAATGCCTAGAAAAAAGCTCAAGGTTATTCTATTGGGTGCCACTTTTGAGACAGGGAATATGGGTGTTAGTGCCCTGACGATGGGGGCAACAAAATGCATTGTGCACAATTATCCCGAAGCTGAAATCTTTATCCTTGATTACGGAAAGAATAACTCGAAATACAACGTAAGAATACTTGGCAGAGAAATTACTGTCCAGGTATTGAATATGAGATTTTCTAAAAAATTATATTTAAAAAATAACATCGCCATACTGATCCTTATTTCATTGTTGCTGAAAATTGTTCCTTCTAACAGCATAAAACACTTCATAACTTCCAGAAATTATTATCTAAGAAATATTTGTGAAGCAGATATTATTGCATCAATCGCAGGTGGCGACAGTTTCAGTGATATCTACGGCATCGGGCGGTTTTTTTACGTCGCACTACCACAGATATTAGTCGTGCTCCTGGGAAAAAGCTTACTGTTGCTGCCGCAAACATTAGGTCCATTTAGAAACAGGATCGTCAGGGTAATAGCAAAATTTATAATGAATCGCTCAAGCTTTGTTTATTCCAGAGATTATGATGGATTGAGAGAAATTAAGGGTTGGCCGGATATTACAACAAAGGAAAAATTGCGGCTCTGTTACGATGTAGGATTTGTTGTTGATCCGATACCACCTGAACATTTAAACGTGGGCGATTTTTTATTGAAAAAGAAAAATAGCATATCTGTTATTGGCTTGAATGTGAGTGGCCTCTTATTTAGGGGAGGTTATACCGGTAACAACATGTTTGGTTTAAGGATCCATTACAGAAATTTTATTCACAAACTCATAAAATACCTTATCGAGGAAAAACATGCCATTATATTGCTTGTTCCACACGTCTTTGGATATGGAGAAACTTCCGAGAGTGATAATGCTATCTGCGAGAGGATCTACAATAAACTCAAACCACTTTATAATGATAGTTTGTTTCTTGCCCATGGCACTTACAACCAGAGTGAGATAAAGTATATTATTGGGTATTGTGATTTTTTTATAGGATCGCGTATGCACGCATGCATCGCAGCATTATCGCAATGCATTCCTGCTGTTGGCATCGCTTATAGCAAGAAATTTAAAGGAGTATTTGAAACAATAGAATCCGGACATCTCGTGGCAGACTCCCGCGTTATGGACGAAAAAGAAATTATGGAAATTATAGAAAGAAATTATGAAGATAGGCAAATGCAAAGAGAAAGGCTTCAAAAGCTTATGCCCCATGTTAAATTAAGCATTTTAAATATCTTTAAGGAGATCATTATTGAGCTTGACAAACATATATAATAAAAAATATCATATCATAGATGTTATGTGATATGAACGATATTGTAAAAATATACATACTAGGTTCATTTTCCCGAGTCTTGAACACCCGTCAGAGAAATAAAAGAAATGTCCTCTCCTCGGAACGAATGGAAATATTTGTCGTTTAGAACGTTTTTGATACCCGGAAATAGCTACTTATCTGTTTTCACATTGTCAATGTGACAGGTTTCATAATACGTTTTTAAATACTTATGTATAGTGAGCATAACATTATAAGAAGCACCGTGAGGTTCTAAAAAGGGCAAACAACCTCCTGGTTCAAACATTTAAAGGAGAATAGCACGTGAAGAAAACTCTTATAATATTAATAATATTACTGCTGATGGCGGTTCTGGTATTCCCTGCCTATGCGGGTGATTACTATATTGCACAGACAGCGGCGGGAAGCGGTAATGGGTCAAGTGAGGCCAACGCCGATGCAATCGCAGACCTGACATGGGGCAATGGTAACATGGTTGATGCCGGGGATACCTTGCATCTCTGCGGCACCATTACCTCTACCCTTACAATCGGAGCAGACGGAACTTCCGAGAACCCTATTACGATTATCTTTGAAACCGGTGCGAAGTTTTCAAAAGCCTATTGGGGCAGTACGACCTCGGCGGCGATTGTCAATAGTGGCCATGACTATATAGTCATCAATGGGGGAACAACCGGGATAATAGAAAGTACAGATAACGGAACTGCCCTGACTAACCAACAGGCAGTAACCGGCATCTATATGATTGGAACTACGGGTTGCGAAATCAAGAACCTCACTCTTCAAAACCTTTACGTCCGTACCCCCGATTCAGACGATTCCCATCAGAACAGCATGGGAATATATGGAAGTAATAATAATTCCCTAAGTATCCATGATAACACCATAGAAGATGTCAGGTACGGCATCTGCTGTGCCGCTTCTTCGGGCGGCAATAAATCGGGGTTGGATATTTATAATAACGACCTGTCGAGAATGTCAACCGGTATTGTCGTGAGGCTTGACGGTGCCGTTGATTATGCCAATGTCGATATCTACGGGAACACAATCTACGATTTCTATGTTTGGGATGGTGAGTGGAACGGCGGTACGACATGGAATCATAATGATGGCATCCATACCTGGGGAAACTACTCGGGGAACACCCTCGGTCCATTGAATATATATAACAATAAAATCGGCGGTGATTTCGGAGAGCATACAACCTCTTGGATTTATCTGACAGACTATACCCTTCCTGTTACTATTTATAACAATATTTTCTACGGTACCGCGGAAGGCCCCGCCGGTGGATATGTTGGCTACCACAATTATGGAGCCAGCGGGGAATTGGAGTTCTATAACAATGTGATTGACGGGCCAAGTAGCGGGAATACCGGTGGGATGGGGCTTTATATGACAGGTCAGACCTGTGCGGCATCTATCAAGAACAATGTATTTAAAGACCTCTATATTGGAATCTATGACCGGTACGGAAGTGACGGGAGCACTCTCGATACCGACTACAATGATTTCTATAATGTGGGGACTGTCGGGCGTGATGCTGACGGATGGTACACCAGCCTCAATGATTGGAAAACCAATGTTAGCGATGAGGCTAATTCTATCACTGACAACCCCGATCTTAATGCGAACTACAAACCGGATGAGGGCGATGACCCCGTGGTTAATGCGGGGGTGGCCTTAAACGGCACATTTACCACCGACAAGGATGGGACAACCCGTGGCACTACCTGGGATATGGGGGCCTATGAGTTCTCTGAAGGCGGGTTTGCCTTGGCACCAGTGGCCCCTAGAAATTTGAGGATTGACTAAAACAAGGCTATAAAAACATTACTAAAGGCACCCCACGCAAGTCACAATATCAGAAACAATGATAGAGCCATGCCAAACAAACGGTGGAAAGATAATCGGTTTTGCCATCGTTTGTTTGGCCTTATCAATCGGCCTGCTATATAAAAGAGTCCTTTAAGCAACGCCCCATAAGAAAATCAGCGATTTAAACACAAAAACATAGAGTCACTATATGTTAATACTTCGCAATAAATCTATTTATGCTACATATCCGGATCAAAAAATAGTTGGTGTAAGATAATGCAAGCATTTTGAAGTATCGGAAGATCAATGTAACTCCATAAGATGCTAATTTCGACTACCCCATCGAAGTAATTTAATTCAATACCAAATTTGCAGATTGCCTTCTCTCTAAATTCTATTTCATATCAAAATGTTATTCAGCCTTCATTTGAAGTTGCATAGTCATGACTACTATCTGTAAAGATTAAACAATGTCGCACCATAATACATCCAATAGCCCACAAATTCATATGCTGCGAGGATTAGCAATCCTTGCAGTGATAATTCATCATTGGCTTTTATTCATGCCACATCAGAGTTCGGCAATTTTCACTTATAATGCAGTCGGATCCATCCAAATAATTGCGGGAACATTTGTTCATATATTCTTTATACTCAGTGGATGGGGACTTACTTTATCATATTTACAATCAGGAAATTTTTCTTGGATAAACTGGCTGCTGAGACGAATCAGGAAAATTATTCTGCCATACTATCTGATAATCGTTATTACGTTTGCATTAGTCAATGCAGCACATTATTTATGCCCAGAATTTAATCATAAAAGCTTTTCTTTTCTTTCTCTCTTATCTTATTTTACATTTGTTCGAAATTTCTACAGTCCAGGGTGGGAATTGAATCCTACTTTATGGTTCATGCCAGTAATTGTTTTACTCTATGCAGTATTTCCTGTTTTCATCAGAACATTAGAACGATATGGGATTGCTGCGCTTCTAATCATTTCTGCAGTAATAACATACGGTTCAATAACTCTTTGCATAATTGTCGGATACCCTATCGAACATCAAACTGCTTTATTTCTATTTTATGTCATCGAGTTTTCTCTCGGCATCGTAATCGGATACACTTACCACAGCAATACTAATCTACTGAACCAATTGTCCAACTTTAAAATGTTTTGTCTCGGAATGGGATTTTATACTATCTCTTTTCTGATGATCAAGTTCTGGAAACCGGGATCATTATACAATGATCTTTTTACTGCCCTTGGAGTATTTTTACTTACCATATATGTCTGTCAATGGCTTTATAGATTCTCAAAGGGCAACGTAATCAAGATTCTAACCTCAATAAGTAAAGAATCTTACTTGATGTATCTAATACATGGACCAGTGATTCTATTTCTAATAAAGCCCCTATTGATTCAATCACCCTCGTATCCATTAAATTCACTAACAATGCTTTTACTAGGTGTTGGTTATTGCTTTTTCATATTTATTTTAGCCCGCATAATATCTGAATCAATAAAATTAACTCCGAATAAATAGTTTCATATGTTATCAATATTGATCATTAAAACATTAAGATAAGGTACTTGTGTAATGCCTCTATATTAACGATTTTCATATATTAAACGAATCAAAGTTTATGTTGACGAGTCGCCTAAGTTTCTTAATTTCAGGAGTGGGAGCACATCTTTAATTTTGTATTAAGGACAAATAGAGAAGGGTAAAGGATGTGTATTATGGAGGAAAATTTATTTCGGGGTGCATTCAATAGAATCTTGCATTTAATCGCGCGTTTCATTCCGGGATCAACTTCTGTGCGTCCATTTCTGCACAGGTTACGAGGAGTGCAAATTCATGGCAAAGTTTTTATAGGTGATGAAGTTTATATTGAAAACAGTCATCCGGAAACTATAGAACTTTTTGACGAAGCGGAACTCGCACCAAGATGTACGCTTATTGCCCATTTCCGAGGAACCGGCAAAATAATCCTTAAGCAAAAGGCCTGGGTGGGAACAGGCTCTATCATAATAGCATCTCCTAATCAAACGTTGACACTTGGAGAAGGGTCGGTTGTTGCCGCTGGATCAGTAGTCATAAAAGATGTGCCCCCTTTCACACTAGTTGGTGGCTCACCAGCAAAACCAATAGCTAAAGTCACAGTTCCTATGACATTAGAAGGTACAAGTTTTGAAGATTTTCAAAAAGGTCTTATTCCGATAAAGAAGAAGTAAGGTAAGCTAGCATGCAAAATGAAGTTCATTATGCAAGCATTATCATTGATGATCCTCTTTTAAGAGAAGATTACGGGTTTTTAAATTATCGCAAGTTACTTAATCTTATGGATAAACATGATTTTTCTACAACCATCGCTTTTATACCGTGGAATTATAAACGCACTGACAAAAAGATTGCAGCCCTATTTACAGAAAGACCTGACAGATTTAGTTTATGTGTGCATGGTTGCGATCACACAAAAGGCGAATTCGGGAAAAAAGATCTTAATTATCTAGAAAATAAAGTAAGGCTAGCTACGGCAAGAATGCTTGAACACGAAAAAATTACGGGCATCCCCTTTGACAGGACTATGGTTTTCCCGCAAGGAATATTCTCAAATGAAGCATTGGAAGCATTACAATTGAACAATTACATTGCTGCTATAAATACTGAACCAGCGCCTGTAAATGGCGCCATTTCCTCCAACTTTCCTTTTTTTATAAGACATAAACCGGAGGATGTAATGCAAGGTGTACATTCAAATCCATTATTTATTGTATTACATCATGATTATTTTAAAAACGGCTATGAAAGGTTGGCTGAATTCGTTGATGACCTCAATGAACGATTTCAGATAAAGTGGGATAGTACGGGAAACATTATTAAGAATTATGTATCCACTGCTCCACTATTGAATAACAAAAAAATCGAGGTTCACCTAAATGGGTTAACCTTTTATGGTTACAAGGAATACATTCAAATAGTAATACGAAGATATCTATCTGAATTGAGAGATAATTATCTTTGTAAGAATGAGTATATATTGCAGTGTGCCAATAAGATTCTAATGTTTGCCAAAATGATGCACAAACCGAAAAGTTAAAATTGACATGCTTATAAATTTAAGGAATCGAGTTCTCCAAAAACTATCGGTGATATTGCCGGGAGGTTACAAAGTCAGGCCAAACCTTCACCGGTTGCGTGGGGCCAAGATAGGCAAAAACGTTTGGATCAGCCAATATGTCTATATTGACGAGCTTCACCCGGAGGCCGTTACAATAGGAGACAACTGCACCATTGGCTTACGGACTTCGATCTTTACTCATTTCTACTGGGGGCCAAAAAAATCAAATGATGCCTGTAGTGAAGTGGTCATTGGAAAAAATGTATATATAGGGCCTCATTGCCTTATAATGCCTGGCGTAAAGATCGGCGAAGGTTCTGTTATTAAAGGTGGTTCTGTACTGACAAGGAATGTGCCACCTTATACTTTTTGGGGTGCCCCACCAACAGGACCTTTAGCACAAATAACGGTTCCATTAACACCCGAGCATACGTATGAAGAATTCGTGCGGGGACTTCGGCCGATTCGGAAGCGAAAGGGTTGATTGAGTTTGTTGGGTTGCTTGGGTCGCTTGGGTTAATTGAGTTTATTGAGTTTATTGAGTTGAATTAGTAATTGAGGAAACAATGGTTGATTAAGTGATTTGGGACGTGTTGTCAAGAAGAGGATTTTTGAAGAAGATTGCTGTATCTGGAGGGTTACTTGCTCTGGGACCGAAGGCGTTTGCGAAAGTGAATCCGGTTAAGAAGAAAACGGAAGACGCACGAGTGACCGTTTATCGTGCTCTAAATGGCACTCCTGCTGAAAATCTGACTAAAGTTATTGAGATGCTCGGAGGGATTGAGAAGATTGTTGGAGCCGATGATACTGTTGTCATCAAACCAAATGTACAGTGGTGGAATCAGGGAGTTCCGAATCTTTCTGCTTTAAAGACGCTTATTGATCTCATCATGAACCGTGCGGGCGGTTTTAATGGAGAAGTTGTCATTGCCGAAAATTGCCACCGTGGGTCAGAACCTTGGAATTCCACAAATTCAGGCTGGATACGTAAGTTCGAACGAAACTCTGACATCCAGGGAATAGAAAATTACAATGATCTTTGTCGACATTTAAAAAATAAATATGAAAAAATATTCTCCACCTATCACTGGATCAGAGTAAGCTACGGAGCAAAACGAGTATATGGTCCGTCTGACGGTGATGGATATGTATACTGCGATGGCACAGGAGGTGTCCCATTATTGCGTTATGATAATGGTCTGACCGGCGAGGGCTATCGGGCGACCATCATGACCTATCCTGTTTTTACAACCGATAAGGGAACGATCACCGATTTTAAAAACGGAATCTGGTCAAAAGGGTCTTACACCGGACAGCCACTCAGGTTCATCAACTTTGCAGCCTTGAACCACCACAGCACCTATTGCGGAGCAACGAGTGCCATTAAAAATTATTTAGGGATTTCGGATCTCAGCGGCGGGGCGGACCCTTTCAATCAGGGGAAACTGACCGGGGAATACTATAACTTTCATTCCTTCCCATTCAACAAGTGGTCTCCCGGCCCAAAACCGGGGATGCTTGGTGCTGAAATTGCGGTATTCATGGATACCGTGAGGAAAGCCGATCTCAATATTTCAACAGCGGAATGGATCGGGATTGCTTCACGCACTGAACCGCCGGTAGCACACACACGGACAGTTCTGGCAAGTAAAGACCCTGTGGCGTTAGATTATCATGCCACGAAATATATTCTCTACCCCAACTCAAAATGCAGTATCCACAACCCTGACGACAAAAATAGTCCCCTGCATCAATATCTGGCAAAATGTTCTGAAGAAGGTGGTGGTATCTTTGATGAACGACATGTCGAAGTGAAATCACACGACTTCACCAAGAACACTTTGCAACAGGATGATCAGTTAGTGGTTAGTGGAGAGAAAGAATGGGGGTGGCAGCCAAAGATGTGGGCTAAGTATCTGGCACTCAAAAGCCTTTAGTGATTGGGTTTATTGAGTTTATTGGGTTTGTTGAGTTAAATACGTTGAATACGTTGACGGTGTTGATTGGGTTGACTGGGAATAGGCATGGCTTATAGATCTTTTGAAGACTTGGAAGTCTATAAATTAGCACGCGAGCTTCGCAAAAAGATATATAGTCTTATAAAGAATCTCCCCAAAGAAGAAAAATATAATTTGGTAAGCCAGATGCGGCGAGCAGCAACAGATATGACGCGATAGATTGCCGCGTCGCTACTCTCCTCGCAATGACAATATGAACGTTATGTAGCGCTTTCAAAGTATTGAATGGCTATATTGCCTATCTCAATAAAAGGAAAAATGAAAAGCCTTAATCAACTCAATCAACCAATTCAACTAAATCAACACAATCAACTGAATAATACGTAATATGAGGTGTCAGTTTGATGAGCTATCTGGAGACGATACGGAAATATGTAATTGAAAATTTTCTTTTTGGCGATGATTCTCAACTTGAAGAAGATACATCGTTTTTAGAAAGCGGCATTATTGATTCAACGGGCATACTTGAACTTATCGAGTTTATTGAGGGAACGTATCACATGAGAATTGATGATGAAGAACTCATACCGGAGAATCTGGACAGCATAAGAAATGTTGTCGAATTTCTTGAACGAAAACTCTCGAAAGAAATAACCACGGAAGAGTCTGCCCGACAATCTTAGATCAATCATATCAAGTATTCCCAGAATCAATTAATAAAGGAAAATATGGTGGAATCATATCGTTCAAAGGAACACATAAAAATTTGCACGCACTGTATCCTGCCTGAAACGTTTCCCGGCATTACATTTAACGAATCGGGTGTGTGCAATCATTGTCAACGAGAGGCATCATTGAAAACCGGGGGTACCGAAAGAAAAGCAGAGTATCGAAGAGAACTTGATAAGTTAATCGATAATGTCAAAGGCAGCGCCCCCGCATACGATGCCATAATTGCATACAGCGGCGGGAAGGATTCAAGCTATACCCTGATGCTCCTCAGAAAACTGTACGGCCTTCGAATAGTGGCCTTCACATTCGATAATCACTTTCTTTCCCCCTTGGCAAAGAAGAATATCGAGACGGTAACGACTGCGCTTCACGTCGATCATATAAATTTCATGCCTCAGTGGCCTTTGATGCAATCCATTTTCGCCACCGCTGCACGGAAAGAAGTGTTTTCAAAAGCGGCGCTTCTGAGGGCAAGTTCCATATGCACCTCCTGCATTTCCATGGTTAAGAGTCTGGTACTGAAGACTGCCGTGGAAATGGATATTCCGCTCGTTGCATTCGGGTGGTCGCCCGGCCAGGCGCCAATCCAGGCTTCTATTATGAAGACAAATGCCTCGATGGTCCGGGAAAATCAGAAAATTCTGAAAAAGATTTTCTTCGATCACATCGGCACTGCAACACAGTCGTATTTTATACCGGATGCCTACTATGAACTCTATGAAGACCGGTTTCCACACAACATACATCCGCTGGCCTTTTTTGACTACAACGAAGACAAGATATCGCAGGAGCTCGAAGAAATCGGGTGGAACGCTCCGACGGACACCGATTCAAACTCTACAAACTGCCTGCTCAACGCCTTCGCAAATCAGCGTCACCTGGAACAGTACGGGTACCATCCCTATGTCCTGGAAATTGCCAACATGGTCAGACAGGGCGTCATGTCGAGAGAAAAAGGCATCCGAAAGATATATACCGCGCAGGACAACGAAATGGTGGCTTACGCCCGGGAAAAATTGGGGAGGTTTGCATAATGCCAATAGTGTCATTGCGGTGAGCCGAAGCCCCGAACATGGCGAAGGGGGTAGCAAAGCAATACCTAAATTACTGTTATTATAAGAGATTGCCACGTCGCGTTGCTCCTCGCAATGACGGTGACCGAGGCAATGAAATTGCCACGTCGTTTACAAAAGCTAATTCCTCGCAATGACGGGGCACTATATTTCGTGCCGATGAATCGGCGGGCTACATAATTGATGAGATTGCCACGTCACTGCCCGCCACGCTTCGCTCGCGGCTTCGGTTCACCCTCGCAATGACCAAAACCAAAGTCATGCAGATCTCGATTGGAGATTTAAACCTGCAAACCCCGCATTGATACACTATGGCTCCTGATAGATCAAACAACCACAAATTGATACATCATTTTCTGGAAGAGAGCGCC
>Ga0272441_10005040_pt1 | contig 23333 bp, 18 predicted proteins | sample SSMProp6N_FD_193582 | JGI IMG/M metagenome (GOLD analysis project Ga0272441, IMG submission 193582) | Marine sediment archaeal communities from Little Sippewissett salt marsh, Falmouth, MA, United States - SSM-Prop-6N | ecosystem: Environmental > Aquatic > Marine > Wetlands > Sediment ...
GACATCCTGACTAAAAACAAACGCAAACTAAAGAAGATTGCCAAGAACCTGATCGAGAGGGAAACCCTGGAAGGGGCTGAGCTGGATATGCTGATGAATGGGGCAAAACTGGCGAGTGTGGTAAAATTCAAAGCAAATTTTTTACTAATATAAAATAATCATGATAAATTATTTATTGAGCGAGGTGGTAATCATGAGAAATAGGAAATTAGAAACAGACAAAGAAAAGGAAAATAAAAAAGAGACTGTAAAAAAGAATATTGAAGAATGGCATAAAAAGGAAAAAATTAATATTATTGAACAAAGAAAAGAATATATGAATTACATGAAAGGTGTCATGCATAAAAAAGGATTCAATCCCAAATTAAAAAAAGATAAATTCTTAGGAGGAGTAAGAGGTAAAGGTTAAATATCAAACGTTACAAATAAAATATCTTTTTAAAACATCTTTATTACTGTAAATCCTATACTTGTAACTTAAAAAGAAAATATAGCTTTACATTATAAAATATGGTAATGGTAAAACAAAGTTGCACTTAAAATACATGAAAACTATTGAAATATAATCTATTTGAGGGATATAAACAAAATAAACAAACCTTTCTTGCGGTAGTATAGCAATAATAGTGCTGATTGCTGAATAGATTGGATCTAATCATAAAAAATATTAGAGCTAAAACACTAACAGAATAAGATTATTTTAATATCTAGTTTTCATATACTGGCAAGATGCTGAATTGATCGATTCCTATCGCCAGAAAAACAATTTTAAAGCAATTGAGTTTTAGCTATTCCCTAAAATAAAGTAGTACAAGATGTAAAAAAATATTTAAGGAGGTAATTTGCTCAGAAAAAATATGATATAGTATTTCATCGTTCTAAAAAAAAGAAAAAAAATGGAGGTGCAAATTTCATGAAATGCAATCGTTTTCAATTTTTACTAGTAGTAGTATTAATGATGACATTGATTTCATCTTTTGCTTTTGCGGAGATGAAAAATCCTGATACTATAGTTTATACAACTATTGGCGGACCCGAATCACTCGATCCTCATTGGGCATATGACACAGCCAGTGGAGAAATCATTTATCAAACCTATGACAATTTAATAAATTATGATGGTGAAAGCACCAGCAAGTTCGTTCCAATGTTATCGACCGAAGTTCCCTCAGTTGACAATGGACTTATGAAAGATGATGGATTCACATATGTTTTTCCAATCAGAGAAAATGTTCAATTTCACAATGGTGAAATATTAACTCCCGAAGACGTAGAGTATAGTTTTAAAAGAGCATTGATTTTTGATCGATCCGCTGGACCTGTCTGGATGCTTATCGAGCCTCTTTTAGGAGCTTACAGCATAGAAGATGTTGTGATAGAAGCATTGGGAGTTGAAAATTACAGTGATTTATTTGTCGATGGTGATCCGCGCGGAGAGCTTAAATCTGAACATATAGCTGGCATGACAAAAGTATTTACCGATAAGATAGACAAAGCGGTAGAAATTGATGGTAATAATGTAGTTTTCCATCTGGTTCAGGCTTATGGTCCTTTTTTAAACATTCTCGCCCATTGCGGTAACTGGTCTTCAATTATTAATAAAAAATGGGCAATTGAACAGGGAGCTTGGGATGGACAACCTGATACCTGGTGGAAATATCATGATCCGGAAAACGAAAAAGATCCTCTCTATTCAGTTGAAAACGGTACAGGACCGTTTATTGTGAAAAAATGGATTCCAGAAGAAATATTAATCCTCGGAAGATTTGATGATTATTGGAGAGGTCCTGCCAAGATAAAGAATGTACAGTACAAATACGTATCAGAATATACCACAAGAAAATTAATGCTTCAAACCGGGGATGCAGATATGGCTTATATTCCGGTTCAATATCTGAGCGAAGTTGAAAAAATCGCTGGTGTTCAAGTTGAAAAAAATCTTCCTACGATTTCCAATGTAGTTAGCATGTTTCCATGGACGATTAATCCGGAAGGAAATTCTTACATCGGAAGTGGAAAATTGGATGGAGAAGGTATTCCTTCAGATTTCTTCTCTGATATACATGTAAGAAAAGGTTTTTCTTATCTATTCCCCTATGACATCTTTATCACAAAGGTAGCAAAGGGAATGGCAATCAGAAATCCAGGTCCAATTCCAAAAGGCGTTATCGGATTTACAGAAGATCCTGATTTATACTATGAGTTCAGCTTGTTAAAAGCAAAAGATGAATTTAAACAGGCATGGGGCGGAGAGCTCTGGGAAAAAGGATGTAAATTCAATATTTTCTACAATGAAGGAAATGATGTAAGGAAAGCTGCCAGTGATATGATCGCTCAATATGCCCGGGTAGTTAATCCAAAATTTATTTTAACTCCGGTTGCAGTACAATGGTCATCTTACCTGAAAGCCTTCTTAACCGAAAAACTTCCTATATATACTATTGGTTGGCTTGCTGATTATCCGGATCCACACAACTGGGCTCCGGTATTTATGGGTAGTAATGGCGATTATTCCAGTTTCTTCGGTGAAGCCTATAGAGAATTTGCAAGAGAAAATGTAGATCCTTTATTAGAACAAGGATTGAAAGAAACTGACAAAGCAAAGAGAGCTGAAATTTACAAGGAATTAACTCAGATTGCCCATGATCAGGCAATATCAATTTATGCATATCAACCAGGTGCAAATCATGTACAAAGAGATTGGATTAAAGGATGGTATTACAATCCAATCATGCCTGGATTGCCTGCAGGAGCAGATTTTTACAGCTTAACTAAAGGCGAATAAAGACAGTAAAGTACATCATTGAATATTGGGGTGAAAGTATCACCTTTCACCCCAATACTAATTTTAAGGAGAAAGTAGTATGTTATCATATACAATCAGGAGGATATTGTTGTTACCGGTCATACTTATCGGAGTCACCTTCCTTATTTTTTCGGTTTTTTCCATGTTAAGCCCGATGGAAAGGTTAGCAACCTATGTTCATGACCCCAACACCCTAAAAAGTCCACAATCTGCGGAAAGGCTCATAGCCAAATATAATCTGGATGAACCCTTTCCTTTAGGATATATACATTGGTTAAAAAGAATGGCTCACCTGGACCTTGGATGGTCACAAACTGCGAATCAATCTGTTGCCGATGCAATCAAGCAAAGATTTCCTGCAACATTGGAACTGGTTTTATATTCCATTATTCCGGTTGTATTGGTTGGAATTTGGCTTGGAGTATTATCGGCAGTGCATCACAATGATATGATTGACCAAACTATTAGAGTCACTGCAATTATTGGGTGGTCTTTACCCTCTTTTATTTTTGGACTCTTAATTTTATTTATATTTTATGGAATTTTGGGATGGTTTCCACCGGGTAGACTTAGTTCATGGGCTCAGGACATCGTTTATACCGGTAATTTTCGCAGCTATACTCATTTATTAACGATTGATGCATTGTTAAATGGAAATTTAGCGTTATTTTTTGATGCTTTAAGGCATTTAATTGCACCGATTATTACTTTATCTTATATTTCTTGGGCTTTTTTACTTAGAATCACACGTTCAAGCATGCTCGATACCCTAAGAAAAGATTATATTAGAACAGCCAGGGCAAAGGGAGTCGATGAACATACAGTGATTCATCTGCATGCAAAGAGAAATGCCCTGATACCGGTAACAACAATCGCCGGGATGATGATCATTGGAATGATGGGTGGTGTAATGATTACTGAGACAGTCTTTACATTTCCGGGATTAGGTTTTTGGGCAGCACAATCGGCTCAGCAATTGGATTATGGAACCGTCATCAGTTTTGCCTTATTGTTTTCTACGATTATGGTAGTAGGAAACCTGGTTGTTGATTTATCATATGCCATTATAGACCCTAGAGTAAGATTGGAGTAAATAACAAAAATGAATAGAATTTTGAAAAAATTATTCAGCAATGCCACATCACTGATTGGCATTATTCTTCTTGTTTTTTTTATTGTTATTGCCGTATTTGCTCCGATGATTACTCCACCGTTATCAGATGATCCTTATCAAATTCCCAGAATGTCATGGGATGTTAATCCTCAGCCACCCGGTTCATCCATGTCTGAAGATATGAGGGAAATATATCTCTTTATGGAAAAAGATGTAAAATGGGATAAAGCTATTTGTGGAACTGCTGAAGGTGGCTATGATATTTTTTATGGATTGATTTGGGGGACTAGAACAGCATTTAAAATTGGAATAATTACAGTATTTATTTCCATGTTAATCGGTATTATTCTTGGTTCTGTTTCAGCTTATTTTGGAAGTTGGATAGACGAGGTATTAATGCGAATTACGGATATCTTCTTGTCTTTCCCATTCCTGGTTGCCGCAATGGTGCTCACAACCGTACTGGGAAGAGGATTGGATAAGGTCATGATTGCATTAATTAGTTTTGGCTGGATGGGTTACGCAAGGTTGATCAGAGGAAGTATTTTAGCTACCAAAGAAGAAACCTATGTAATGGCAGCTAAAGCTTTAGGTGTAAAAGATGCAAAGATAATATGGAAACATCTTTTACCAAATACCATATTTCCAGTGATGGTGCAGGGTTCGATGAATATTGGCTCTATGGTAATAACTGCCGCAGCGCTTAGTTTTTTAGGGGTCGGTGCACCGGTTGGATATGCGGATTGGGGACAAATGGTCAGCTTCGCCAGAAATTGGATAATCGGCTCACCGGGCAATGCAGGGCAATACTGGTATGCCGTCTTTTACCCGGGGATATTTATTGTGTTGTTTGTTCTTTCCTGGAACTTAATTGGTGATACATTAAGAGATATTCTTGATCCCCGTTTAAGAGGAGAACTATAGTGAAAAACAATAAAAAAACGATTTTAGAAATCAAAGATTTAAAAACGCATTTTTTTACGGAAGATGGTGTAGTTAAAGCAGTAGATGGTGTCGATTTTAAAGTCTATGAGGGGGAAACTTTAGGAATAGTTGGGGAATCCGGATGTGGAAAAAGTGTAACAGCTTTTTCGATTATGCAATTACTGGATTATCCCGGAAAAACCGTTGGTGGAAAAATACTTTTTAAGGGAGAGGATTTATTAGAAAAAAGCGAAGCTGAAATGCGAAAAATGCGGGGAAAAGATATTGCTATGATTTTCCAGGAACCTATGACTGCATTAAATCCGGTATTGACCATTGGTTTTCAAATATCCGAATCATTAAGGATGCATTTCAAAATCAACAAAACAGAAGCCATGAAAAAATCGATAGAACTACTAGATAAGGTGGGTATTCCCGCCCCTGAGCAAAGAGTCAATGAATATCCACATCAGCTAAGTGGAGGTATGCGCCAAAGAGCCATGATTGCCATGGCTTTGTCTTGTGACCCAATTTTACTGATTGCAGATGAGCCGACGACTGCCCTGGATGTTACTATTCAGGCACAAATATTGGAATTAATGAAATCTCTTTTGAGAGATTTCAACGGTTCGCTCATTATGATAACACACGATTTAGGGGTTATTGCCGAAATTGCAGATAGAATTGCGGTGATGTATGCAGGAAAGATTGTTGAATATGCAGATAAAAAGACCATTTTCCACAACCCATCACATCCTTATACATTTGGATTATTAACATCCATCCCCAGACTCGATATGGAAGTAGAAAGATTAAATGTTATTCCGGGAATTGTGCCTAACCCTCTGCATTTTCCAGATGGATGTAAATTTAATACAAGGTGTAAATTTGCAACAAATAAATGCAGAGAAGAAGAACCTGTTCTAAACGAATTAGAGAATGGACATCTGGTTAGGTGCTGGCATTCAGATAAAGTCATAGAAGAAGCAAAAAAGATTTTTTAGAAGGAGCCAGGGAAAAATGGCAAATACAATATTAGAAGTAAAGAATTTAGTGAAATACTTCCCTATTAAAAAAGGTGTTTTCCGGAAAACAGTCGGATGGGTAAAAGCAGTTGATGATATCTCATTCAATATCTTTGAGGGTGAAACAGTTGGTTTAGTTGGTGAATCGGGTTGCGGCAAGACAACCACTGCCCTATCCATCTTACGACTTGAGGAACCAACCGGTGGACAGATAAAATTTGATGGCAGAGATATCCTGAAGATGAAAAAAGATGATATGAGAAAAGAACGAAAAAACATGCAGATTATTTTTCAGGATCCCTACAGTTCACTTAATCCAAGAATGAAAATAAAAGATATCATTGCGGAAGGAATTAAGACTCATAAAATAAAAGGAGGAAGGCAGGTATATAAAAGAGTTGGAGAACTTTTGGAGCTGGTTGGAATTTCTCCGGAATTTATGGATCGGTTTCCGCATGAATTCAGCGGTGGTCAAAGACAGAGGATTGGTATTGCTCGGGCTTTGGCGCTCGAACCGAAAATAATTATGTGTGATGAAGCGGTGTCCGCTTTAGATGTATCCATTCGCTCACAAATCATTAATTTATTAAAAGATCTTCAAAATAAATTCAATCTGACCTATCTTTTTGTGGCACATGATTTAAGTGTCATCAAGTATATTAGTGATAGAATTGTAGTGATGTATTTGGGGAAGATTGTAGAAATTGCGGAGAAGCATGAACTTTTCAATAATACTATACATCCCTATACCCGTGCATTGATTTCAGCAGTTCCGGTACCAAATCCGGACTATCAAAAGGAACGTATTATCTTGCAGGGTGATGTTCCCAGCCCGGTAGATCCTCCGAAGGGCTGCAGATTTCATCCCAGGTGTGCCAACGCAACAGAGAAATGTTCACAAAGCGAACCAAAATTAATAGAGGTAAAAAAAGGACATTTTGTGGCATGTCACATATAGTTTGATACTAATGATCTCAAAGGTCAGTAGCCAGTAATGGCAGTGTATGAATGAGTAGGTGGTGATATATTTCAATGGTCTTGCTAAGCCCATCGAAATATATCACATATCGTCCCACTGTCACACATCATCTACTTACTGAAAATATCGCTGTCGTTCCTAAGCCATGACTTGCGGGGCAATAAAAAATATTTTTCAAAAACTTTTAGAAGTTTTCCCGGATACGAGATAATCGAAAACAATATTTAAATGACCCTTAGCCAATGGTAAAGATCATACCCGGTACTACAAAGTATCCAAAGTGATAAATAGACTCTTGTCTTAAAATGCCGGCAGACTCATGAAAAAAGATTTTTGTTTATCCCCTAGGACTATCGGAAAAAAATTATCATTTGGTTACCAGGATCTTCGTTTTTAACAAGGTTCAAATAAAAGAGCCTGTTAGAATAGGTAAATATTAAGAAAACGGGATTTAGGTCAAGTGAAGTTTGAGTTTTATTGAAGCGTCAAGGACATAGCGTTTGTGAGTTATCTGCAAAAGAACATTTTTTAAAATGAAAGCCTTTATGGCTTAACAAGTACTTTTCACTCTTTTTATCGTTCTCTTTAAAAAAATAATTTTTGGATCTTGTAATATAAAATGTTCTATTACAAAATAAAATTTTTAAAAAAATAAAAATATTTCTAAAAAAGAAGGAATGCGGAAGGAAAAAATGGAATAATTAATTTATTAAATATAAATTATTGAAAACATGAGCAAAATAGATTGTAGAAATGCCTCATACAGATAAACTGAACTCAAAATCAGTTTAAAGGCAAATATGGTGTGTAACAGGGAGGTGGTTTGAGAAATATAGTTTTCTGAGTTTAAAAATAAATTTTAGGTAAAAGGAGAAAAAAATTGATGAAAAAAAATATGATTGTATTATTACTTTCTTTTATGGTAATTATTGGAATTAGTTTAATTGCATTCGCCGAACCAGTTACCCTATATTATAATTTAGGCGCAGAACCTCCCACCTTGGATCCTACTTTGGCTAGTGATACTACATCTGTTGATGTGATTGAACAGCTTTTTGTCGGGTTAACTGATTACGATCATGAAACTATGGAAGTCATTCCTGAACTGGCAACTTCCTGGGAAGTATCAGATGATGGACTGGTTTGGGCTTTTCACTTAAGAAAAGATATATTCTGGACTGACGGGAAACCGGTTACTGCTCATGATGTCGAATACGGTGTAAAAAGAACCTGTGATCCTGCCAATGCTTCCGATTATGCCTATGTGCTTTATGTTATTAAAGGAGCCAAAGAGGTCAATACTGGTGAAATAGCGGATTTGGATTATATTGGTGTAAAGGCGATAGATGATTATACCGTTCAATTTGCATTAAATCAACCTGCAGGTTATTTCCCATCAATTGCAGGAATGTGGGTTGCTCGTCCCATTCCAAGATGGACCATTGAAAAATATGGAGACAAATGGACAGATCCGGAAAATATCGTTACCAATGGTTCATATATTTTAAAAGATTGGAAACATGAAGATGAAGTATACTTGGTAAAAAATCCGGATTATTACGAAGCTGATAAAGTACAGATTGAAGAAATACATGCATATACCATCGTAGAAGACTCTACAGCCATGGCCTTGTACGAAGACGGGAAAATAGACACAGTTAATGCACCACTCGAAGATTTGGATAGAATAAAAGCTGACCCGGTTCTAAGTAAAGAATTATTTATTGCACCAAGACTCTGTACTTATTATTACGCTTTCAATAATACCAAACCACCCATGGATAACCCTTTGGTCCGTAAAGCATTTTCCGCTGCTATAGACAGACAATCTCTCATTGATTACATAACTAAAGGAAATCAGATTCCGGCAACCACCTTCTCCTGCCCGGGTATCTTCGGACATGTTGCACCTTCAGAAGGCGTTGGTATTGGATTTGATCCGGAAGCAGCCAGAAAATACCTGGCAGATGCCGGATATCCTGAAGGCAAAGGACTTCCGGAAGTAACTCTTATGTTTAACACTTCCGAAGGTCATCGTAAAATTGCCCAGGCAATTCAACAGATGTGGAAAGAGCATTTAGATGTGGAAGTTAATCTAACCAACCAGGAATGGGGAGTGTACCTGCAGAGTACTCTCGAGGATCCTCCTCATATTTTCCGATTTGGATGGTGTGCCGATTATGCTGATGCAAATAATTGGCTGCTCGAAGTATTCCATTCTACCATCAGTCCTAACAGACCTAAATGGAAGAATGAAGAATATGACAAAGCATGTGAAGATGCCGCAAAAGCATCTGAACCTGCAGAGAGATTAGCCCTTTACAGAAGAGCGGAAGAAATATTATGTGAAGAAGAAGCTGCTATTGCTCCTATTTACTTCTATACTTTTGTACGGATGACTAAACCTTATCTTACTCGTACTTATGCTCCGTTAGGAGGAGAACATTTCAGAGATTGGAGAATCAGCAAATAAATAATTTTCCTACATTTGAAGTGTGAAATACTAAAATAACCATGCAATTTTTAAAAGAAAAGGATTGCATGGTTATTTTGTGATATTTTTATAGATTTTATTTTAACATATGATATAATACACAAGTAAATTATTTTTTTATACTTGTTAAAATTTACTAAACAGTAAAAAAATCATAGGAAGGAATAAATATGCTGAATTACATTATTCGTAGAGTTCTATGGGCTATACCGGTACTTTTAGTTATTTCATTAGTCACCTTTTTTTTAGGACACGCAATTCCCGGAGGTCCTTTTGATAAAGAAAAACCGGTTCCAGCTGAAATTAAAGCTAATTTAGAGTCTTATTACGGCTTGGATGATCCTCTATGGAAACAGTATACGGATTATTTAGCCAATGTTCTTCATGGTGATTTTGGTCCATCTTATTCGTCTCGAAGCCGAACGGTCAATGATATTATCGGGGAACATTTTCCTGTTTCGGCGGTTCTGGGAATTTTAGCAGTTTTAGTAGCTATGGTGGTAGGTATCCCGCTAGGTATGATATCTGCTTTAAAACAGAATACTTATATTGATTATATTTGCATGTTTTTTGCTTTGCTCGGAGTGTCAGTCCCTGCCATGACTTTAGGTCCGGTATTGGTCTGGTTCTTTGCATTAAAATTACATATTTTACCGGTTGCTCGCTGGGGTACCTGGCAACAGGCGATTTTACCGGCATTTACATTAGGAATTGGAAGCGCGGCGCTCCTGGCACGATTAACCAGGGCAAGCATGCTCCAGGTTATTCGCGAAGATTATATTAGAACTGCCCGGGCAAAAGGAGTATCAGAACAAAATGTGACTGTGCACCATGCCTTGAAGAATGCATTAATTCCGGTAGTGACAGTTATCGGACCGTTATTTGCGGCATTAGTAACCGGCTCTTTAATTGTCGAACAGATCTTTGCCATACCCGGTTGCGGAAAATATTTTGTCACCAGTGTAACAAATCGCGATTATCCGGTTGTTTTAGGTATCATGTTGCTTTATGCTCTACTTATCATTATTGCGAATTTATTAGTAGATATCACTTATTCCTGGATTGATCCTCGAATTAGGTATTCTTAAAATTGAAATTATAGGGAGGAAATATTATTTTGTGCGCACAATTAAAGGAAAAAAATAATGCAACTAATCATGTAGATATCCCTGAAAGACCTGAAACAAATCTATGGAAAGATGCTTTTAGAAGATTATGCAAGAACAAGATGTCTGTATTAGGATTAATTATCATTTTGATTTTAACATTTATTTCCATATTTGCTCCATTTATTGCTCCATACCATTATGCTGACGGCAGTTTCATGCATAATTATGAAAAGCCGGGTGAGAGATATTTATTAGGGGCAGATTTCATGGGCAGGGATGTTTTAAGCAGGATTATCTATGGAACCAGAATATCATTAGCCGTAGGAATAATCGGCGCACTAACTTCTTTTGTCATTGGGGTTCTATATGGTTTGATTTCCGGTTATTATGGTGGTAAAGTTGATAATATTATGATGAGAATTGTAGATATTATGTATGGATTTCCTACCTTATTATTAATAATATTAATGATGGTATTGTTTAAATCTACATTTGCTGTGACCACCCCCGGAACTTTTGTTGGCACTTTAAGTGATATCGATAAAGCATTTGGGGGACTTTTCTTTATTTTTATAGGTATCGGTATTACAGCTTGGATTGGAATGGCACGAATGGCCCGTGGTATGGCTCTTTCTTTAAGGGAAAAAGAATTTGTGGAAGCAGCAAGGGCTACAGGGAACAGCAATTTTCAAATCATGATTAAACATATGCTGCCTAATTTAATCGGACCATGTATTGTAGCAGTAACTTTACGGATACCAAGATACATTACTTTTGAAGCATTTTTAAGTTTTATCGGGTTAGGAGTCAATCCTCCGACACCAAGTTGGGGAATGATGATATCTGAAGGATATAAAGCGATTCGCTCAAATCCTCATTTGGCACTATATCCGGGTTTAGCACTCGCTATTACCATGCTTGCTTTTAATTTTTTAGGAGATGGATTGCGTGATGCTTTAGATCCGAGAATGAAATAGATTTTTGCGCCCGTAGCTCAATGGATAGAGCAGGGGCTTCCTAAGCCCTGTGTTGGAAGTTCGACTCTTCTCGGGCGTACTTTTCTTATATTGAATAAATACTGAATAAATTTTATACAGAAGGAAACCCAAGTGAAATTAGATTTAACAAATCAGATAAAAAAACTTTTAAAGAGTTCTATTAAAAAGAGCATAGCACAGGAACAAATTTCAGTAACAGAAGTTCCTGAGCTAATATTATTGGCAACCAAGAATAAAACCCATGGTGACATTGCGACGAATATTGCTTTACAGTTGTCCCGTAAACTAAAGATAAATCCGATGATTATTGCTCAATATATTGTTGATAATATTGACAAGGATAATCTTGTTATAGAGAAAATTGAAATAGCAAAACCCGGATTTATCAATTTTTGGTTTAAAAACGACTGGCTTTATCAAATCATCAATGAGATTCGAACAAAAGGCAATGATTATGGAAAAGTTGATATAGGAAAAGGAAAGCGCATTCAGATAGAATTTGTAAGTGTAAATCCCACCGGACCTTTACATGTGGGTCATGGGAAATGCGCAGCGGTTGGTGATGCGTTGAGCAGGATTTTAAAAGCTGCAGGTTTTTACGTGGAAAAAGAATATTATATTAATGACCAGGGTAAGCAGATTGATATTTTGGGAAAATCTGTACAAGCCAGATATAATGACCTTTTAGGTGAAGAAGTAGAATTTCCTTCAGACGGATATAAAGGTTCTTACATTATTGATATTGCCCAGGAAATCGTAGACCTGCACGGGAATCGATTTATGGGTTCGAATTGCGCAGAAGCACAGGAATTTTTTAAAGACTTTACCTTAAAAAAAATTTCCAATGAAATTAAAAAGGACCTGGAAAGATTTGGCGTTTCATTTGATGTCTGGTTCAGTGAAAAGTCCCTGTATGAGAAAGGCAGGCTTCAGGAAATCTTAAAAATACTCGAACAAAAAGACATGGTATATAAAGAAAAAGGTGCAGTATGGTTAAAAACATCTAAATTCGATGATGAAAAGGACCGGGTTGTTATTAGGGAAAACGGTATCCCAACTTATTTTGCTTCAGATATTGCATATCATCAAGATAAACATCAAAGGGGGTTTGACAAGGTAATAGATGTTTGGGGAGCAGATCATCATGGATATATTGATAGGATGAAAGCTGCTATGCGGGCATTGGGTTATCCTCCTGAATTTTTTGATGTTTTAATTGTTCAATTTGTTACCTTGATCAAAGAAGGAAAAGAAGTCGGTATGTCGACGAGAGAAGGAGAATTTGTCACCCTAAGGGATCTGATTAATGAAGTAGGTAAAGATGTTGCACGATATTTCTTTCTGATGCGAAGCTATGACAGTCATACAGAATTCGATCTTGATATTGCAAAATCAGAATCAATGGAAAATCCTGTATATTATATTCAATATGCCTATGCCCGAATCTGCAGCATTTTACGGAAGGCTGAAGAGGCAGGGATAAAAATAAATGAAAATGATCAAGTAGATTTGAATTTGCTAAACGCAGATGAAGAACTTGCTTTAATAAAAAAATTATCAGTATTGAAGGACGTCTTAAAAAGGAGTGCTGTTTCCTGGAAGCCGCATCTTCTAACAACTTATCTTTATGATTTAGCTTCTACCTTTCACAAATATTATACGGTGCATCGAATCATTGTCGATGATATTAGTTTAAGTAAATCCCGACTAATGCTTATCGATAGCACTCGAATTGTGTTAAATAATACGCTCAACTTACTTGGAATTTCCTCTCCGGAAAGTATGTAGCTGGCATAAATAGTGTGATTTGTAAGCCTCAAGAGTGATAACCATATTAAATCACGATGAAAGCAAGGTATGGGAATGGACGATGCTTTTAGGTCGAAAATCAATTGAAAGTAAAAGCATGTAACATAATCTTAGGTTATCCATGGTTCACCTGTCAGAATGTCAGGAGAATGATAATATAAAATAAGAATTTTAAAATGTATTAAACATTCATTGTTCTAACGTTGTGCAAATGAGTAAATGAATGAATTAAAATTAATGATCTTCTTGTGAGAATTGAAAAACCTCAATCAGGCCAATGAAAATAAAGGAGATTGAGGATAAGATAAAGAATAAATAAAATAGTTATTTGATTTACATGATTTCGTATTGTGAGTTCTAAAAAAATGAAAGTAAAATAATTCGAATAATAAATGAATGACTAAACATATGATTTAACCCATTTGCTAAAACACCTTATATCCTGTAAAGTGAATCAGCTTATATTTATGATGATAATTTCGCTAATATAAAAATAGGAGATATTGATGGATAAGACCAGGTTTGTTATCATTACCGGTCTTTCAGGTGCCGGAAAGAGTATTGCCATTAAATGTTTTGAAGATTCAGGTTTTTTTTGTATTGATAATCTGCCGCCTCAGCTAATTATTAAATTTGCTGAAATTTGTTTAAAATCAAAAGGGAAACTTTCTAAAATTGCACTGGTGATTGATATTCGAGGTGGGATATTTTTTGGGGAACTAATTGAATCAATCAATCATTTAAAGGAATTGGGCATTAATACCGAAATCTTTTATCTTGAAGCAAACAACGAAACGCTGGTTCATCGATTTAGCGGAACTAGAAGAAAACACCCCTTAAACATCTCTGAAAGCATCTTAGAAAACATAGAGGAAGAGAGAGAAAAATTGAAAGAAATCCGCTCAATTGCAAATTTAATTATAGATACTTCAAATTTTACCCCGAAACAGTTGAGTAATGAGCTGATTCGTAATTTTATTAAAATCAGTTCCCAGAACATTCAATTAACCCTCTTGTCTTTTGGCTATAAATATGGCATACCCATTGATGTCGATATGATTATTGATGTAAGGTTTATTCCAAATCCATTTTATATTGAGAGTTTACGTGCATTACCTGGAACAAATCAGCAGATTAAAAAATATGTTACAAGTTTCAGTATAAGCAAAAGATTCATGGATGTATATTTTAACCTAACGGAAGAATTAATTCCTTATTACCTTAAAGAAGGAAAAACTTATTTATCGATTGCTTTTGGGTGTACCGGAGGTAGACATAGATCGGTAGTCCTGGTTAACGAATTGGCAAAACATCTACAGTTAAAAGGTTTTAAAACTTTTATAAAGCATAGAGATATTCAGAAAGAAGGTTAGTTATAAGGACCAATCTTATGATTAACTAAAACGGTACTTGAATTTAACGGAAACAATAGAGATATTGCTTTGAATAAATGATGAGCATGGAGTAAAATAATGAAAAGTAGTGGATCTAGCAGATACAAAAAAATAAAGAGACAAAAATGTTATTTTCTTATCGTGTAAAAAATGAAATTGCCAGAATTATTCCTAAAAATATTTCTAGTCAAAAAGATGAATTAGTTGCCTTTCTGACTTTAAAAGGAAATTTATTTAGGGAGAATAAAAGTTTGTCTATCACCGTCAATCTTGATAGTTCAGCAACAACCAGAAAATGCTACACTTTATTAAAAAATATTTTCGATTTTGTTCCAGTTGTGAAACAAATTAGGATTTCACCTGTAAAAAAGAGATATGTTGTTGAAATTAATTCCGATGTAAATTGCAGGAAGATTTTGAAAGAACTTAATTTAAAAAGTGAGCATACATCTAAAGAAATCGGAAAAATAATGTATGATAAAAAAAAGATAATGAATCATCTTTTTTCCAGAGAAGCTTTTTTGAGAGGTGCATTTCTAGTCGATGGATATATAAATGATCCTGAAAAGATGTATCATATGGAAATCTCACTGGATCTAAAAAAAGAAGCAAAGCTGATCCTGGATTTTATAAAGGATTACGATTTAAATTTCAGAATGAGCTATTGGAAGAAAAAATGGGTCATTTATTTAAAAAAAGGTGATAGCATCTTTGAATTTTTGCGGTTATTGGGAGTGCAGGATGCTTTATTGTATTTTCAGGACATCAGGGCAAGAAAGGATATTTTAAACAAAGTTAACCGGGCAGTGAATTGTGAAACAGCAAATCTCGATAAAACTGTTTTATCTGCTGCAATACAATTGCAAAATATTGATAAGATTGAAAAAAAAATAGGATTCAAAAACATTCATTCAAAATTGGTTTCGATTGCAAAACTTAGAAGAAGATTACCCTATGCGAGTTTACAGGAATTATCTGAAGAGACTGAACTTGAGATAACAAAATCCGGCATTTATCATCGATTAAAAAAAATCAATCAGATTGCCGAAGAATTGTGAAGGTTAAAGCCATTCATATCATGAGTGAAAAAATGTTTATTTAAAAATATATAAAAGGGAGGCACACTATGGCGAATGTAATCTTAAAAAAATTCACCAAAAAATTCAAGGATGTTGTTGCTGTTGATGATTTAAATATCGAGATAAAGGATAAGGAATTTGCAGTACTTGTTGGGCCTTCGGGATGTGGTAAAACCACCACCTTGCGCGCGATTGCCGGCCTGGAGGAAGCTACCGCAGGCGAGATCTATATCGGGGATAGGCTGGTTAATGATGTCCAACCCAAAGACCGGGATATCGCCATGGTCTTCCAGAACTATGCCCTCTATCCGCACATGGATGTCTATAACAACATGGCTTTTGGCTTAAAGCTCCGTAAATTTCCCAAAAAAGAAATTGACCAAAGGGTGGAAGAAGCCGCTGAAATTCTGGGTATCGAAAATCTTTTAAAAAGAAAGCCCAAACAGTTATCCGGAGGTCAAAGGCAAAGAGTCGCTGTGGGTAGAGCGATTGTCCGAAAACCCAAGGTCTTCTTATTTGATGAGCCCCTTTCCAATCTGGATGCCAAGCTAAGGGTAGCTATGCGGGCTGAAATCAGTAAACTGCATCGTCGCTTAGAGGCTACCATCATTTATGTCACTCATGACCAGGTAGAAGCCATGACCATGGCCAGCCGTATTTTTATCATGAATGACGGTCGTCTTCAGCAATCCGGCTCACCCTTAAATGTTTACAGAGAACCGACCAATAAATTTGTTGCCGGTTTCATTGGATCTCCGGCCATGAACTTCGTAGATGCCACCCTGTCAAAAGAGGGTGACGATTGTCTTATCGATGCTGAGAGCTTCAAGGTGAAAGCTACCAAAAAAGAACAGGCTAAATTAAAATCCTATATCGGGAAAAAAGTCATCTTTGGTATTCGTCCGGAAGACCTGTATAACAAGCAATTTGCTTCCAAAGAAGTAAACGGGAAAGCGCTGAAAGCCAGAGTCGAAGTCATCGAACCTCTGGGTGCAGAGATCTTTATCTATCTGACCATCGGAAAACATTCCCTTGTTGGGAAGATGGATTCCCGGACTCAGGTGAGAGTTGAAGAAAACATGGAGGTCGTGATTGATATGGAGAAAACACATTTGTTTGATGCGGAAACATTGATGACGATTGTATGATAAGAGTGCAACGTAAGTGAGACTGCAAGATGAAATATGAGATAACACTAAAGCAAAAACAAAAATTAATTCTAACTCCCCAATTATATCAATCCATTCAAATCCTGCAGTTGAATTTAGCCGAACTAAATACTTTGATTAATCAGGAATTAATTGAAAATCCCTTGTTAGAGACAAATCCATTAAAAAATAAAGAATCCGAGAATTTTAGTAAAGATAATGAAAATATTCCAATCATCAATCATCAATCTAAAAATCAGGAAAAGATCGAACTTGGTGAATTATTAAGTTACCTCCGGGAAAAAGAATACTCCTATTATTCTATAAAAACCGGTTCAGACACGGACGATAAGTATGAGAATATTCTAAGTTATAGAGAATCTTTACAAAACCATCTTCTTTCCCAATTGGGAACATCGACCATCAATTTATTAGAGTTAAGAATTGGAGAATACATCATTGGCAATATTGACGAAAATGGATACTTACATATTTCTCCGGAAATTATTTCAACGGATTTAAACATCCATAAAGATAAAGTGAATAAAGTACTTAAACTAATTCAAAGTTTTGATCCTCCCGGTGTTGGTGCCAGAAATCTAAAAGAATGTTTGCTGATCCAGGAACAAATACTTGGCTATGATAACCCTAATTTAAGGAAGATTATCAATGATTTTTTGCCTGAATTAGCCAAAAATTCTTTTAAAAAAATTGCCAGAGAATTAAAAATTAGCTTTAAAGAAATTCAAACATTATCAGATATTATCAAGAAGAATTTCGATCCTAAACCCGGAAGGCAAATAGCATGTAATGGAGAAAATAAATACATTGTCCCTGACCTTGTATTAAGAAAAAGTGAAAACGGTGAATATGTATTGCTACAAAATGATTCATATTTGCCACGGTTAAAAATAAATTATCAATACAAGAAAATGCTAGATCAAGACATAGATAGTTTTTATGTCAGAAAAAATAGATTTATCAAAAAAAAAGGTTCATCCGGTAACCATAAAAGAGAAGAGATAAAAAAATATATTGAAGAAAAAATAAAATCTGCAACGCTTTTGGTAAAAGGGATAGAACAAAGAAAAAAAACTATTTACCGTATAGCATTATCTTTGGTCGATTACCAAAAAGATTTTTTAGACAAAGGAATTTTGTTTTTAAGGCCACTGAAGATGAAAGAAATGGCAGAAAAACTAGAAATCCATGAATCAACTGTTTCGAGAGCAATTCATAACAAATACATTCAGACTCCGAGAGGGCTTATTCAAATGAAATATTTTTTCTCTAAGGGGATAGATAATATTGGCGAAAGTAATGTATCAACCGAAAAGGTTAAGAAAATGATTAAAAAAACAATTGAAACAGAAAATCTCTTACACCCCTGGAATGATCAGAAGATCGCAGAGCTTCTTTACGCTAAATTGGGAATCACGATTGCAAGAAGGACTGTGGCTAAATATAGAAATGCACTTAATATTTTGCCTTACAATTTACGAAAAAGATATCAACCATAATTAAATCAATAACATGATTGTATATAAAATTATCCGGTAAACCATTTTATTCTTATTTTCATAAATTTGTTCTATGTATAGTTTAGTTGTATTTAGTTTCTTGACGAGATATATTTAAAAACTAGATCATGATGATAAGTTTATTTTAAATATTTTTACCGGATGCATACGAACATATCATTTATATTACATGATGAGGAATATTTTTCAAGCTAAAAAGATTTTTACAAACATAATCAATATTTTATACATAAATATTGTTATGTTTTCTTGAAAAATGAGTGAAGTTAATATATATTAGTGTTTAACGAACATAAAATAACCTTAATACAGCTTTCATTTTTTAATAAATACACAATCATAAAAAAATTCTGTGAAGAGAATGGACATTTTGTGAACTTTGACAGGGTGAAAAAACAAGGAGGAAAAAATGAAAATTAAAGTAGGAATAAATGGCTTTGGTAGAATCGGGCGAAATGTTTTAAGAGCAGGTCTAAATGAAGATAAGATAGATTTTGTAGCGGTTAATGACATAACTGATGAGAAAACATTAGCTCATCTATTCAAATATGATTCCGTGCATGGCATTCTAGATGATGTTAAAACTGAAAATGGCTATGTTTTGGCAGGTGAGAGAAAAATAAAAGTCATCAGCGAAAGAGACCCTGGAAATCTCCCCTGGAAAGAATTAGGAGTAGATGTGGTCATAGAATCAACAGGAATTTTCAGAGATCGAGAAGGTGCTTCGAAACATCTAACTGCTGGTGCAAAAAAAGTAGTAATTTCAGCTCCTGCTAAAGGAGAAGATATCACCATAGTCATGGGAGTCAATGAAAATAAATATAATAATGAAGAACATCATATTATTTCAAACGCTTCCTGCACAACAAATTGTTTGGCCCCGGCAATGAAAGTGCTGAACAATACTTTTGGTGTAGAAAAGGGATTAATGACAACGACTCACTCTTATACAGCTGACCAGAAAATAATGGATTTACCTCATAAGGATTTACGAAGAGCTCGTGCAGCAGCACTTTCTATCATTCCAACAACGACTGGTGCTGCAAAGGCAGTTACTCTAGTCATTCCGGAATTAAAAGGAAAATTGAATGGCATGGCTTTCAGGGTACCGACTCCAAATGTTTCAGTTGTAGACCTTGTTGTACTTCTAAAAAGAAACACAAATGTAGAAGAAATCAATCAGGCTTTTTTATTGGCTTCACAACAGGAATTGAAAGGAATTTTAGATTATAACGAAGAACCTTTAGTATCAAAAGACTATAATGGAAATAGTTATTCTTCAATCATTGATGGGTTGTCAACAATGGTAATAGATGATAATTTGGCAAAGGTGATTGCATGGTATGATAATGAATGGGCTTATTCCTGTAGAATTATTGATTTAGTGAAATATATATGGCAGTAAAAATATTTCATTTTTAGATGTAAAATAAAAAATGATGATTCCAAAGGGATATTAAATGATTATTTGTACGCTAAAAAATGAAATCAGTTTTGTACAGGCTTAGCTAAAATTAAATGTCTGAGTGAATTGCGAAGCAATCTTTATTTCAGATTGCTTCGCTTTCTATGTTCGCTACAATTTACATAAAAATATCTGAAAAATTTAATTAAATCATAATAAGATAAATTAAATAAAATGAGAGGGGAATGCCATGCGAATTCCAGTTATTGCTGGTAATTGGAAAATGAATAAAACAGCTTTAGAGTCTGTTGCATTCATTAAAGAATTGAAAGATTTTGTACGAAATATAGAGGGTGTAAATATTATTGTGTGTCCTCCCTTTACATCACTCTGGCCAATCAGGGAATTGGTTGATGGAACCAATATTCATTTAGGTGCACAGAATCTAAACAAAGAAGAACGGGGAGCATTTACCGGTGAAATATCTCCATTAATGCTTCAAGATATCGGGTGTGAATATGTTATTTTGGGACATTCAGAAAGAAGGAAATACTTCAAAGAAGCTTCAGATGAAATTGCCCGGAAAGCAAAATCTGCATTTAGTCATCAATTGATTCCTATAGTTTGTGTTGGTGAAAATTTAGCAGAAAGAGAAAGTGGTCAATTTAAAGAGGTTATTAAAGAAGAAATAGAAGCATTATTCTCTGAAATCGATTTAATTTCTGCATCGAGAATTATTATTGCCTATGAGCCTATTTGGGCAATCGGAACCGGCAAATCTTCAAACCCTGATGATGCAGAATCGGTTATCAGTTTTATTAGAGAACTATTTTGCATTCACTATGGTGAAAAGATTGCAGAACAGATCAGGATTTTGTACGGTGGAAGCGTTGATCCAAAAAATATTAGGGGATTTATGGAGAAACCGGATATAGATGGTGCATTAGTAGGAGGAGCGAGTTTGCAGGCACTGAGTTTTTCCTTAATTGTGAAAGCGGCAAAACTATTTTAGTTCTATTTGAGTAAAATGCTTTTAAAGATTGAATGCGCAAATAGTAGGTTAGCTCAAACATCTGAAGCTCGAACCTTTCAAAATTGAATCAATTGTAATTTGATTAAAGCTGATTGTCGATTTTAAAATGAAACAGTAATAATGAGAAATGATAGTTATTGTATACTTTAATGGAGTTGATAATTATCCTTGAACTAATATTTTAATTGTGCTAAAATTAAAAACTGGAATTACAATTTATATTCAATAAAATTAACAAACAATTTAGATCGAACAGACAACTCATGTTTTTTTGTAAGGAGATAAAAATGTCAATTATACTAATGGTCTTCCAAATCGTGATTAGCATTGCATTGATTTTAGCGGTTGTATTACAAGCCAGAAAAACAAGCAGAGCTTCGGGAATATTCGGTGGCGGGACAACAGCAGATTATAGTGGGAAAAAGGGCAAAGAATCTTTCTTGGTAAAGCTTACTACTGGAATAGCTGTTCTCTTTATGGTCTCGTCCTTGTTGCTGAGCTTAATCAGGTAAAAGAATTTGAATTTCTAAAAGGTGATTTTTATTAACAATTTATTACTAAAAATCGACAGTACTACTGATATGCGCATGTGTATATTGGTTGGGGGAATTACTGATGGCTGAACTGTTATTAAATGTAAAAGATTTAAAGACTTATTTTTATACTGATGATGGAATCGTAAAGGCTGTAGATGGCGTTGATTTTACCTTGAAAAAAGGTGAAACTTTGGGAATGGTCGGTGAATCAGGATGTGGTAAGAGTGTTACCGCGCTTTCCATTCTACAGTTAATTGCAACTCCGCCGGGGAAAATTATTGGTGGCGAAATACTTTTTAAGGGAAAGAATTTATTAAAGAACAATCCTGATGAAATGAGAAAAATCCGGGGAAACGATATATCTATGATTTTTCAGGAACCAATGACTTCTTTAAATCCGGTTTACACCATTGGTCATCAGATTTCAGAAGCTATTGTTTTACATCAAAATCTGAATAAAGATAAATCTGTGAAAAAAACGATTGAGATGTTAAAATTAGTAGGCATTCCTAATCCGGAAAAGCGAATTCACGAATATCCCCACGAATTAAGCGGAGGACAACGTCAAAGGGTAATGATTGCCATGGCATTATCATGCAATCCTGATTTATTAATTGCTGATGAACCGACTACTGCTTTGGACGTAACTATCCAGGCGCAAATTCTGGAATTGATGAAAAAACTGAAAAAAGATATCGGAATGGCCGTATTGATGATAACCCACGATTTGGGAGTTATTGCAGAAGTTTCGGACAATGTTGTAGTGGTATATGCCGGTAAAGCGGTGGAATATACTACTTCGCTTAATACATTTCAAAATCCAAAGCATCCCTATACATTAGCACTCATGAAATCAATTCCTCAACTCACTGATAAACCGGGGAAAAAGCTTGAAGTCATCGAAGGTTCAATCCCTGATCCATTGGCTTTGCCATCTGGATGCAAATTCCATCCACGTTGTCGATTTGCATCAGAGATTTGCACCAAGGAAGAACCTGAATTAAAAAATATAGGGGATAATCATCTGGTACGTTGCTGGATGTACCATTCAGATAAAAAAAAATATTTTAAAAATACTATAGACAGTATGACTGTATAATATTATTTCGTTACAGGTTTATTTTTCTTATGATAAATCTGGTCAGATATATCCTGAAATATGATGATGCTCGCGCAGAAGTGTAATAATATGATACAGATATATTTATTCATGACGGAAATTGTAGCTGATCTATACAAGTATCTGGTTCACCAACCGATTATCTAATGTCGAAAAAACATAATTGAAAACCTCAAATATTGGAGGAAAAAATTGGAAAATAATGCATTACTTAAGGTGAGAAATCTAAAAAAATATTTCCCGGTCAGAGGTGGTCTATTTTCAAAAATTGTTGGACATGTAAAAGCTGTTGACGGTGTAAGTTTTGATATAAAAAAAGGTGAAACATTGGGGCTGGTTGGCGAATCGGGATGTGGTAAAACAACTGCCGGAAGAACTATTTTACGTCTTTTAGAACCTACTGCCGGAGAAGTAGAAATAGCTGGAATGAATATTTACCAGGTAGGAAAAAATGAAATAAGAAAAGCCAGAAGAGAAATGCAAATTATATTTCAAGATCCGTTCGGTTCTCTTAATCCACGTATGACTGTCGGAGATATAGTAGGTGAATCCCTCTTTATACATAATCTTGTAAAAGATAAAAAAAGCGGAGAGCAAAAAATAGTTAAGCTTTTAAAAACAGTTGGGTTGAATTCAAGCCACATGAGAAGATATCCTCATGAGTTTAGCGGCGGGCAGCGGCAAAGAATCGGTATTGCAAGAGCACTGGCTCTAAATCCAAAATTAATCATTTGTGATGAGCCGGTATCGGCTCTCGATGTTTCTATTCAGGCTCAGGTAATTAATCTATTGGAAGAATTACAAAATGAATTTCAGTTG
>Ga0272441_10005041_pt1 | contig 23327 bp, 25 predicted proteins | sample SSMProp6N_FD_193582 | JGI IMG/M metagenome (GOLD analysis project Ga0272441, IMG submission 193582) | Marine sediment archaeal communities from Little Sippewissett salt marsh, Falmouth, MA, United States - SSM-Prop-6N | ecosystem: Environmental > Aquatic > Marine > Wetlands > Sediment ...
CACAGGAATCTATCAAGGCCGAGGCGGAGCGCTGCGGGATGCCCTATATCAACCAGAGATGGCTGGGGGGTATGCTGACCAATTTTGTCACCGTCAAGAAGAGTATCGACAGGCTGAACAAGCTCGATTCCATGTTTGAAGATGAAACGATCAATGCCTTCACGAAGAAGGAAATCCTGGGACTCCAGAGAGAACGGGACAAGCTCAATAAGGTCCTGGGGGGCATCAGAGAAATGAAGGGTCTGCCGGGGGGTATATTCGTCGTTGATCCCCGGAAGGAACTGATTGCCGTCAGGGAGGGGAGGAAACTGGGTATCCCCATCGTGGCGGTGGTGGACACCAACTGTGACCCCGACGACATTGACTACATTATCCCCGGTAATGATGACGCCATACGGGCCATCAAGCTGTTTTCCGTCAAGATGGCCGATGCCGTCCTCCAGGGAAAGAAGAAATTCGAGGAATTGATACAGGCCCAGAGCGACAAGGAAGACAAAGCGGAGACCGCGATCGAGGCAGAGGCGGAAGAGATGGCACCGGAGGCGGAAGACGTCGCTATCGATCTCGGTATTTCCCAAACGGCCGAAACACCCGAAGCAGACAGTGCAGACACCGAGAGCCCGGAAGAAGCCGGGGAGGAGAAATAACGTGAGCATTACAGCATCTATGGTAAAGGAACTGAGAGACGAGACCAACGCGGGCATGATGGACTGCAAGGAGGCCCTCACCGCATCGGATGGTGATTTTAAGAAGGCCGTCGAATATCTGAGAAAAAAGGGACTGTCTGCGGCAACGAAGCGATCTTCCCGTGCCGCCAAGGAGGGTGCCGTCACATCATATATCCACATGGCGGGGAAGATCGGTGTCATGGTGGAAGTCAACTGTGAAACCGACTTTGTGGCCAAGACCGAGGATTTTAACGCCATGGCAAAGGATATCGCCATGCAGATCGCGGCACTCAATCCGGCCTACATCAGGCCCGAAGACATCCCCGAGGAGGTACTGGAGGGAGAGCGGGACATTTACCGGAGCCAGGCGCTGGCCGAGGGAAAACCCGAGAAGATACTGGACCGGATCATCGAGGGCAAGCTGAAGAAGTACTTCGAAGAAGTCTGTCTCCTCAATCAGAAGTTCGTAAAGGATACGGATGTGACCGTCGGTACGCTGGTCAATAATATGATTGCCAAGACGGGTGAGAATATCGTCGTCAGGAGATTTGCGAGATACCAGCTTGGTGAAGACCTCTAGGGACATCGGGTTCTCTGCGGGGTCGTGAACAACGGGGCATGGGTATGTCACGTCTCCACACCGGGTATGGAGACGGCGGTGTCCCCAACTAGCGGACATGGGATCTATGGACAAACCATTCTACAAGAGGGTGCTCCTGAAACTGAGTGGCGAAGCGCTCCAGGGGAAGGGATCCTTCGGTATCGATACCGATGTTCTCGGTCGGATAGCCGATGAAGTCAGAGAGGTTGCCGATCTGGGAGTCCAACTGGGGATCGTCATCGGCGGGGGAAATATTTTCCGCGGCCTTCAGGCGAGCAGCGAAGGCATGGAACGGACCTCTGCAGATTACATGGGGATGCTTGCCACGGTGATGAACGGTCTGGCGATGCAACATGCCTTCGAAGGCCATGGCGTTGCCACCAGGGTGCAGTCCGCCATCGGCGTCGAGGAGGTGACGGAGCCCTGTGTGACCAGGGTGGCCCTCGATCACATGAAAGAGGGACGGGTGGTCATATTCGTGGGGGGGACGGGAAATCCCTTCTTTACCACCGACACGGCGGCCTGTCTCCGAGCCCTGGAGATCAGGGCCGATGTCATCCTGAAGGCGACCAAGGTCGACGGTATCTATGACAAGGACCCCGTCAGGCACAGTGACGCGCGGTTTTTCCAACACATAGACTATACCGAGGTCATGACCAGAGATCTGAAAGTGATGGATTCGACGGCCATTTCGATGTGCAGGGACAATAATCTGCCCCTCATTGTCTTTAATCTATCGAAGAAGGGAAACATCAAAGACGTCGTTCTGGGGAAACAGGTCGGGACACGTGTGGGAGTAGCGAGATGAAAGAATTGATTTATGAGGAACTGAAAGAGTCTATGGACAAGCAGATTGGATTTCTTGAACGGTCCTTCAACAAGGTACGGACAGGACGGGCATCAGTCTCTCTTCTCGACGGCATCAAGGTAGACTACTACGGTGCCATGACGCCGCTCAATCAGGTTGCCACAATCTCCGTTCCCGAGAGTCAGCAGTTGTTGATCGCACCCTGGGACAAGAGTGCCATGGGGAATATAGAGAAGGCCATACAGAAATCGGAACTGGGGCTGGTTCCCACAAACGACGGGAACGTCATACGGATCAATATCCCCCCCCTGACGGAAGAGCGGCGCAGAGAGCTGGTAAAGCTCGTCAAGAAGATGGCCGAAGAGAGCAAGATCAAGTTGCGGAATGTGCGGAGAGATGCCAACAACGCCCTCAAGGACCTGGAAAAGAGTAACGAGATATCGAAGGACAACTACCACGACTACCAGGGAGAGGTGCAGGAGATTACCGATGACTATATAAAGAAGGTAGACACGGTCTTGGTGGCCAAGGAAGAGGAAATCATGGAGATATGATGATGGCCTACCACGGGATCACCGCAGGGGAACCGCTCAGGTTCCCCTTTTTTGCAGTGGCCCCGAGGAGACGGTACAGGGCCTGTTCCCGCGGCGCCGTCCGCCACGCCGGGGAGGCTGGATGGAAAGATACCTTGAAAATGCAAGTACGCTATGATACTCAATTTAGATGGACACAACGGGTGCGAGGGTACAATGAACAGAATCGACATCACAAAACTTCCCAGTCACATTGCCATTATCATGGATGGAAATGGCAGGTGGGCAAAGAAAAACGCCCTGAGACGGCTGGCGGGACACAAGAAGGGTGCCCGTTCCGTCCGGAGTGTGGTCCGGGCCTGCCGCCGGCTCGGTGTCCGGTATCTGACGCTCTTCGCCTTCTCAGTGGAAAACTGGCAGAGGCCGAAGGAAGAGGTGACGGCCCTGATGTCGCTCCTGGAGGAGTATCTCCAGTCCGAGATAGGAGAAATGCAGGACAAGAATATCAGGCTCAGGGTGATCGGGCACATAGAGAGATTTCCCAAACCTACGAGGGAGATACTGCTTCATACCATCGAGGAGACGTCACGAAACGACGGCATGGTCCTGACGCTGGCACTCAGTTACGGCGGGCGGGACGAGATCGTTGAAGGTGTGAAGAAGGTGGTACGGGATGTCAGGGAGGGTCGTATCGATGGTGACGATATTACCAAGGAGCAATTCGCAGGCTATCTCTTTACGTCCGATATCCCCGATCCCGACCTGCTGATCAGGACCAGCGGGGAATACCGTGTCAGTAATTTTCTCCTGTGGCAGATGGCCTACACTGAGATGTATTTTACCGATATCCTCTGGCCCGATTTCACCGAGGAGATCCTCTTCGATGCCATCGTTGACTATCAGAAGCGGGAACGGAGATTTGGCCTGATCAGTGATCAGATAAACGGGGAGTAGGCGATGGGTTCACATGTAAAGCGGTGGATCACGGGGATTGTGGCCCTTCCCCTGATTGTTGTGCTGGTGCTGGGGCCTCCCTACGGCCTTGCCATCCTCATTGCCATACTCATCCTCGGTGCGATCCATGAATATAACAGCATGGTCTTTCGCCGGGAAGAGGTCATGGAAAAAGTGGAAGGGATGGTTATCGGTCTGCTGGTACCTCTGGGCGCCCTCCTGGGAGGGACGGGGCTCATGCTGGCCGTGGCGACCCTCTCACTCATCACGGTGCTTCTTGTCTTTCTCTACCAGGTAAAGGAAGACGGCTTTGATCTGACGGCGCCGATGAAGGTGATCTTCGGGGTCATGTATATACCCGTCACCATATCGCACATCATCACCACCCGTGCCCTCGATGACGGTATCCTGTGGGTCTTTCTCCTCGTGGTCATTGCCTTTTCCAGTGATGTGTCGGCCTTTTACGCGGGACGGACGTGGGGAAAGAGGAAACTGATGCCGGCCGTCAGTGCGGGGAAAACGGTGGCAGGTTCCATCGGTTCGATGACCGGCAGCATCGTGGGATGCACGGTCTTCGGGATCTTCCTGCTCAAGGCGATACCGCTGTGGCATATCGTCATCATTGCCGTCATGGCAAATATCCTGGGGCAGCTGGGCGATCTCTGTGAATCGGCCCTCAAGCGGGTATCGGCGGTGAAAGACTCGGGCAGTCTGATCCCCGGGCATGGAGGGGTGCTGGATCGTCTCGATACATTTACCTTTGTAATTCCCTTCGTCTATTACTATATTATTCTCGTGATACAATGAAAACAATCTCCCTCTTGGGATCAACAGGTTCCATAGGAATCAGCACACTGGATGTCGTCGCACAGAACGCCGCTCATTTCACCATGGCGGCCCTGTCGGCGGGCCGGAATATAGCACTCCTGAAGGAGCAGATCGATCGGTTTCGACCGGCCGTGGCGACGGTTATCGACAGGGAACACGCCGAGCGGCTGCGGGACGAACTGGGGACATCCTCGAAGACGACGGTCCTCTGGGGTGCCGATGGCTACGCCGAGAGTGCCTCACTGGCGGGAGTGGACATGGTGGTCTCGGCCATCGTGGGGGCGGCGGGGCTCCTCCCCACCATGGCGGCCATCGAGGCGGGAAAGGATATCGCCCTGGCCAACAAGGAAACGATGGTCATGGCGGGACCCATCGTCTCCGAGAAGGCGTCGTCGAAGGGGGTGCAGATTCTCCCCGTGGACAGCGAACACAGCGCCATCTACCAGAGTCTCGTCGGCCATAACCGGTCCGATGTCACACGGATCATACTGACGGCCTCGGGGGGTCCCTTTCGGAAGCGATCGGCGGAAGAACTGAAGACCGTCACCGTGGCGGATGCGCTCAGGCACCCCAACTGGGCAATGGGACAGAAGATAACCATCGACTCGGCCACCATGATGAACAAGGCACTTGAGATCATCGAGGCGCGGTGGTTGTTCGATATGGAGGTTTCGCGGATCGATGTCGTGGTCCATCCGCAGAGCATCGTTCATTCCATGGTGGAATACAGAGACGGGTCCGTCATCGCCCAGCTCGGGGTCCCCGACATGAGGGTGCCCATCGCCTATGCACTGTCCTATCCCGGGCGTTCTCCCGTGGAGGGGACGCATCTTGACCTCTGCAGGCAGGGACGGCTGGAATTTTACCCCCCCGACAGCGACACCTTCCCGGCGTTGCGGCTCGCCTACGAGGCGGCGGAGACGGGCGGAACCATGCCCGCCGTACTGAACGCGGCCAATGAGGTGGCGGTAGAGGCCTTTTTGAACGAACGGATAGGATTTCCGGCCATTGCGGAGGTGGTCGAAGGGACCATGAATCGTCACCAGCCGGAGGACATGCAGACGATCGCGGGTATCCTTGAAACCGACCGGTGGGGGAGAGAGATGGCAGACAAAATAATCGAGAGGATAGATATACAATCGTGATAGGTACAAGCATAGTATCGGTGATAATTCTGCTGGGAATCCTGATCTTTGTCCATGAACTGGGGCACTTTCTGGTGGCCAAATGGTCGGGCGTGGGAGTGCTGAAATTTTCACTCGGCTTCGGTCCCCGGGTCTTGGGAAAGAAGGTGGGAGAGACGGAATATATCCTTTCCGCCATTCCGCTGGGAGGCTATGTGAAGCTCCTGGGAGAGGCGGGCGACGAGGAACTGTCATCGGAAGACGAGCGGCGGTCTTTTCAGAACCAGTCGGTCTACAAGCGGATCGCCATCGTGGCGGCCGGTCCTCTCTTCAATTTCCTTTTCGCCATCATTGCCTTTTCCATCATATACATGATCGGTGTCCCCACACTGACGACACGGGTCGGGGATGTCCAGGAGGGTTCAGCTGCCTTTGAGGCGGGAATACAGAAGGGAGACACTATCCTGGTCATCAATGGAACGGAGGTGACTTCCTGGTCCGATATGGCCGACATGATCAAGAACAGCGAGGGCAGCGATCTCGTGATAACCATCGACAGAGACCGCACGATCCGTGATATGGTGGTAACGCCGGAAACAGTGACGGGAAACAACATATTCGGCGAGGAGATAGAGTCCTACAAGATCGGCATCGCCTCTTCCACCGAAATGGTTACCGTTCGGCTGAACCCCTTCGGTGCCGTTGTGGAGGGGACGGCGCAGACATGGTGGTTTACGAAACTGACCTATGTGAGCATCGTCAAGATCATCCAGCGGGTCATTTCACCGAAGACGCTGGGCGGACCGATCATGATAGCCAAGATGTCGGGTGAATACGCGAAACAGGGAATCGTCCCCTTCATATTCTTCATGTCGGTCCTCAGCATAAACCTGGGCGTGTTGAATCTCCTCCCCATCCCAGTGCTCGATGGCGGCCACCTGATGTTTTATCTCGTCGAGATCGTGACGAGAAAAGAGATCAATATGAAGTGGAGGGAGATGGCGCAGCAGGTGGGTTTTTTCCTCCTCATCATGCTCATGATCTTCGTCTTTTATAACGATATCGTACGCATAGTGAACGGCTGACGATGAACATTCTGGCACTCGATACCTCAGCTGAATCTTCCAGCGTGGCACTCCTCGATGACGGGATCATCGGGGCGGAGTTTTCTCTCAACCGGGGGAGGAGACACGAAGAGACCCTTCTGGTGACCATTAATGCCCTGCTCGCCCAGGCGGGGATCACCGTAGATGCCATCGATCTCTTCAGCGTAACGGTGGGTCCCGGTTCCTTTACGGGTCTCAGGGTGGGGCTTGCCACCATGAAGGGCTTCGCCTTTGCAATAGGGAAGCCCATTGTCGCCGTCTCGACCCTTGCGGCACTGGCGGCCAATATCCCCCATGCCGATATCCCCGTCTGTCCCGTGCTGGATGCAAGGCGGGGCGACGTATACACGGCGACCTACCGGATCGAGGCAGGGGGACTGCCCGCGATGATTACCGCGGAACGTGTGACGACACCGGAGGAGCTGGCGGAAGGGGTGGACGGTACCGTCCTCTTTGTCGGTGACGGGGTGATACAGTACGAAGACCTGATCAGGGACAGGCTCGCCGACAGGGCCGTCATGGCACCCCCGTCGTGCAACGTCATCAGGGCGGGGACAGTGGGCCTAATTGGATTGAAAAAGTATCGTGACGGTGATATATTAGGCCCCCGTGAGCTTGTGCCCCGGTATCTCCGTTCTTCCTATGCGGGTGCGGGTTCCTGAGGGGGTGGTGACCCGTCTCTCTGGAGAGGGGTTGTTCAAGAAAACAGTAATGTAATTCGAAACAGAGTGGCAGGAAGACCGAAAACGTCATGGATTACAAAAAAGTGCCCATTATTCTCGATGCCTTCAGGTTTGTCGTGCCCTTGGTACTGCTTATCGCCGGGGTCCTCTGGTGGGGCAAGACGGGACTGGCCATCGTGCTTGTGCTGCTTGCCCTCTTTGTGGTGTGGTTTTTTCGTAATCCCGAGAGAACGGCACCCCCTGATCCCGGCGTCATAGTCTCTCCCGCAGACGGGCGGGTCCTGAAGATAGAGGAGGTCGACGAGGATGAACTCCTCGGGGGAACCTGGACAAAGGTCAGCATATTCATGAGTATCTTCAATGTGCACGTCAACAGGAGTCCCTGCCAGGGGGTGGTACGGGCTATACGGTACCGGAAGGGTAAATTCTTTTCGGCAAATATGGACAAGGCATCCACGGAAAATGAACGAAACAGTCTCGTCATCGAGACTGACGGGGGAACGAAGATCGCCGTCATTCAGATCGCCGGACTGATCGCGCGCAGGATCGTATGCTGGGTGCGGGAGGAGGGTGTTCTGCAGAGGGGCGAGCGATTTGGTCTGATACGCTTCGGTTCGCGACTGGAGGTCTTTATGCCCGTCGACTCGGACGTCCTGGTGAAGGTCGGTGACCGGGTGAAGGCGGGGTACACGAAGGTAGGGAAATTACCATGAGAAAAGGTAAGTCGATAAATCAAGATAATATGAAAAAGGGAATCTACCTGCTTCCCAATCTCTTTACCACGGCCAGCATGTTCTCCGGGTTCTACGCCGTCATTGCTTCCATGAACGGCGATTTTGCACCGGCCGCCGTTGCCATTATGATAGCCTGCGTGCTCGACGGTCTCGATGGCAAGATTGCCCGCTTTACAAACACGACAAGCAAGTTCGGGACAGAGTACGATTCACTGTCCGATCTGATAGCCTTCGGTGTGGCACCTGCCGTCCTCGCCTATGCCTGGGCCCTGTCACCCTATGGGAGGTATGGCTGGCTGGCGGCATTTCTCTTCGTCGCCTGCGGGGCACTGCGCCTGGCCCGCTTTAACATCCAGATCGGCGTCATCAACAGCAAGGTCTTCAATGGATTGCCCATCCCCGCCGCGGCGGTTGTCGTGGCGACGACTGTGCTCTTTTATTACTACCTTGGCGGTGAGGGTACGTTCTACAATCCCGCGCTCATCGTCGTCATGACCGTTCTCGCCTTACTGATGGTGAGCAACGTGAAATACTACAGCTTCAAGGACCTGAATTTCTTTTCGAGAAAACCCTTTATGACCTTTGTCCTCATTGTCTGCATCTTAACGGTCATCGTCATCGAACCGCAGGTCATGTTCTTTACCTTCGCCGTTGGTTACAGTATATCGGGACCGGGATGGACCCTCTACCGGCTTGCCCGGGGGAGAGTAGAAGAAAAGGAATATAATCACAAGAATGTGTGACAGGTTCCTACACGGGCCCTTCAGGATGGATCGTGATATCACTAAGGGCAGGGTGTGGGAAAAATGCATGGGCAGACCGCCGCGGTCTTGCCCATGTGTGTATCTACAGAGAGAGACCATGATGCGTCGACAGAGAGTCGGTAGTTCCATTGTTCCCTCGGACGGGACTCTTCCCCGGCGTGACAGGTACCATACAGTCGTAGAAACAGACTTTTTGCGAGTCCATAAGTATGAAAACGGAGCAATAGAAGCAAATGAAACAGTATAGCGTAGCAGTAGTGGGTGCCACCGGCGCCGTGGGTAACGAGATGATAAAGATTTTGGAGGAGAGGGATTTCCCCGTCGGGACATTGAAACTCCTCGCCTCCGAGCGCTCACTGGGGAAGCAGTTGACCTACAAGAACAGCGACTGCGCCGTCGAGGTCCTCGATGAACATTCGTTCGAGGGTGTGGAGATCGGGCTCTTCTCGGCTGGCGGGAGCATCAGTGAACGCTATGCGCCCATAGCGGCCGATGCGGGATGTGTCGTCGTGGATAACACGAGCGCCTTCAGGATGGATCCCGAGGTGCCGCTCGTCGTTCCCGAGGTCAACCCCGAGGCCATCGCCTCCTACACGACCAAGGGGATCATTGCCAATCCCAACTGTTCCACCATCCAGATGGTGGTGGCACTGAAACCGATATACGATGCCGTCGGCATCAAGAGACTGGTTATCTCCACCTATCAGGCCGTCTCCGGTACGGGAAAGAAGGCCATAGAGGAACTGGTCGCACAGACGAAGGCACTCCTGTCCCTGAAGAACCCGGAGATGAAGGTCTATCCCCACCGGATCGCCTTCAACTGCCTGCCCCACATCGACGTGTTCCTGGAGAATCACTATACCAAGGAAGAGATGAAGATGGTCAACGAGACCAGGAAGATCATGTCGGATCCCTCCATTGGCGTGACGGCGACGACGGTGCGGGTCCCCGTCTTCTACGGCCATTCGGAATCCGTCAACATAGAGACGGAACGGAAGATATCGGCGCAGGAAGTGAAGGAACTCCTGGCCGGTGCCCCCGGTGTCACGGTGGTGGATGATCCCGAGTTCAGCCGCTATCCCCTTGCCAGTGATGCCGCCGGTAAGGACGATACCTTCGTGGGTCGCATCAGGGAGGACGAATCGATAGACACAGGGATCAACATGTGGATCGTATCCGATAATATACGCAAGGGCGCGGCCCTCAATACGGTGCAGATAGCGGAGATACTGATTCGGGATTATCTGACGTAAGCCATGAAGATAATCGGCGGTGACAGGAGGGGAAAGCGGTTATATGCGCCGAAGAGTCGCCAGTTACGGGTTACCGCCGACAGGATAAAGGAATCGTTGTTTGATATACTGCCGCCCATGACGGGACTGTCCTTTCTCGATCTCTATGGCGGCACCGGCAATGTCGGTATTGAAGCCTTGAGCAGGGGGGCCGGGAAGGTCGTCTTTATTGAAAAGGTTTCCCTCCATCTACAGGCCATCAGACGGAATCTCGATGCCTGTCGTTTCCCGTCGGGATATGTCACCATCAGGGGTTCCGTTGAACGAGGGGTCCTGCTGCTCGAAAGAGAGGGGGAACAATTTGATGTCATCTTTATCGATCCTCCCTATGACAGAGATCTCATACAACCATCGCTTTTACTGGTGGCGGCGGCGAAACTGCTGAAAGAAGACGGCATTATCGCTGCGGAACACTCGGTGAGGGAAGACGTGACGGGTAACGAACTATTCATGCTGAGGGATCAACGGAGATATGGCGACACGATGCTCTCCTTTTTGGAAAATATGTGAATAATGAGGTGGAATATGGCCAAGACAGCGGTATACCCCGGATCATTCGATCCCATAACCAATGGGCACCTGGACATCATCAACAGAGGGCTGCGGATATTTGACAAGATCATTGTGCTGATCGGGTACAACCCCAACAAGCAGACGACACTCTTCACCATCGAGGAACGGATGGCCATGGTCGAAGCACTCGTCAAGGATCGGGAACGAATGTGCGTCGACTGTTACACTGGGCTGCTCGTCGATTATGTGAGAGAAAAGGAAGTCAATTGCATCATGAGGGGCCTGCGGGCCATGTCCGATTTTGAATATGAGTTTCAGCTGGCCCTCATAAACAGGAGGCTCGACCGGGATATCGAAACGGTCTTCCTGATGACTGGCTTTAAGTGGTTTTACATCAATTCCCGCATCATCAAGGAGGCCGCCAGTTTCGGCGGATCGGTGCAGGGACTTGTCCCCGATGTTGTCTACAAGAAATTAGAGGAAAAATATCCGAAACTTCTAGACAGCAAATAATATTTCGGTTAATGTCACCGGACAGTGATGCGCCGTGCAGAGCGGACGGCTCTTGCTCGAAGACTGTGGAAAGAGGAATGCGGCCCGGCGGAAATCTGAGAGTCGAGTTTCCGCACTCACGGGATCGGATCTGCAGAGCATCGGAACCCGGACATCCCGGTATGCGCTGCTCGGACATTACGTGTAGGAAACTATCAATATCTACAGCCAGGAGGTAGAGAAATATGAAGTTTGCGAAAAGAGTTACCAGTATAAAGCCGTCACCGACGATTTCCATTACCGTGAAGGCCAATGAATTGAAGGCGGCAGGCAGAGACATAATAGGTTTTGGGGCGGGAGAGCCCGATTTTGATACACCGGAAAACATCAAGGAGGCCGGTATCAAGGCCATCGAGAATGGCTTTACACGATACACGGCGGCTGGCGGCATAGACGAACTGAAAGATGCCATCATCGGAAAGTTCAAAAAGGACAACGATCTCACTTATGGGAGGCCGGAGGTCGTCGTGTCATGCGGTGCCAAGCACACCATATACAACGTCATGCAGGCACTCCTCGAAGCGGGGGATGAAATCATCGTCCCGGCACCCTACTGGGTCTCCTATCCCGACATGGCCATCCTTGCCGATGCCACACCGGTGATCCTGGAGACGACGGAATCACAGGCCTTCAAGATCGATCCCAAGAAACTCGAAGAGGCGATCACGCCGAAAACGAGGATGCTCATGCTGAACAGTCCCTCCAACCCCACGGGGTCTGCCTATACCCTGGATGAGATGAAGGCACTGGCAGAGGTCGTGGCGGGAAAGGACATCATCGTCATATCCGACGACATCTACGAGAAGATCATCTTTGACGGCTTCACCTTTTCCACCATCGCCAACGTCAGTGAAGAGATGAAGAACCAGACCGTTGTCGTCAACGGCGTCTCCAAGGCCTATGCCATGACCGGATGGCGGATAGGCTACGCGGCAGGTCCCAAGGAGATCATCTCGCAGGTGGCGAAGATTCAGAGCCAGAGCACATCGAATCCCACGTCGATCGCACAGAAGGCCTCCGTCGAGGCGCTCTCCGGGAGCCAGGAGGCGACGGCGATGATGGTGAAGGCATTCAAGGAGCGACGGGACGTCATCGTCAAGGGACTCAACGACATGGAGGGAGTCTCCTGTCTCAATCCGCACGGCGCCTTCTACGTCTTCCCCAATGTGTCTGGCCTCTATGGGAGGTCCTACCAGGGACAGAAGATAACCGACTCCACCAGTCTCACGGCCTATCTCCTCGATGAGGCCAACATAGCCGTTGTCCCCGGAATCGCCTTCGGCGACGACAATTGTGTCCGTTTCTCCTATGCCACATCGATGAAAAATATCGAAAAGGGTCTGGAGCGGATGAAAGCGGCCGTCGAGAAACTGGATTAACGAATATATCAACGGGGATGATATCCCATGGGGATGATATTCCCCCGGGATACCATTCCCCGGGAAGAAACATATTCACACGGGAATAGAACCACAGGCCCGGACTCCCGACTGCCTTCGGCAGTCGGGAATTCAGGCATCTCCCTGCGACACCTCTCATACCGATCACCGAATCCCGACAGAGAACACAACAACCGACAGAGGAATGGCATGATGAACCGAAGAGATTTTTTGAAGAAGACGGCTCTTGCCGGGGCGGGACTGGCCCTTCCGGGCAGTCTGACCTTCGTCGAATGCCTCCGGGCGGCCCAGTGGCCCGATCTTGCCGTCGTCCGGGGGGTATCACCGGGCGACATAACGCGGGAGGCAGTGGGGATCCTGGGGGGCATGGGACGTTTCGTGTCCCGCGGTGACGTGGTCGTCGTGAAGCCCAATATCGGGTGGGACCGCCCCCCCGACATGGCGGCCAATACCAACCCCGAGGTCGTGGCCGCCGTGGTCCGGATGTGTCTCGATGCCGGGGCACGCAGGGTCAAGGTCTTTGACCACACCGTCAATGATCCCCGGCGGTGCTACCGGCAGAGCGGTATCGGTGCCGCCGCACGTCGTGCCGGTGCCGAGGTGAGTTATATCAACAAGAGACGGTTCGTGCCGGTGAAGATCGACGGTATTACCCTCAAGGAGTGGCCGCTCTACCGTGACATACTGGAGGCGGACAGCATCATCAATGTCCCCGTGGCGAAGACCCACGGAACGTCCCGCCTGACGATGGGCATGAAAAACCTGATGGGTGTCATGGGGGGGTGGAGATTCCGCATACACCAGCGAATCGATGAGAGCCTCGTCGATATTGCCGGGGCGATCCGCCCGTCACTGACCCTGATCGATGCCGTGAGGATCATCGTATCCAACGGACCCCAGGGGGGCAGGCCGGGGGATGTGAAGCGGCTGGACACCGTCATTGCCGGAGCCGATCAGGTCGCCGTCGATGCCTACGGGGCCACCCTCTTTGGACTGACGGGGAGGGACCTGGGATATGTGCGCCTGGGCCATGAGACCGGCCTGGGGAACATGGATCTGTCACGCCTCGCCATCAGGGACATTCGACTGTAACTCGAAGACGACTTTTTGCGATAGTGTCATGCTCGCAAGCACCAGAAAGGGACCCCTGCGAACCATGGATCTGATAGGCAGAAAAGGGTTGTTACAGAAGATACCGCTCACTGTGCTGCGACGATGCACACAGGGGATATTTCTGCTTCTCTTTCTCTTCCTCTTTCTCCAGACACAGTCACAGGGGGGGGACCGGCTGGGATATCCCGTCAAGATCTTCCTCGATTTTGATCCCCTCATCTTCATTTCCATGCTCCTGTCATCGCATGTCATCGTGACGAGGCTACTCCTGTCGCTGATCCTCATTGCCCTTACCGCCCTCCTGGGACGCGTCTTCTGCGGGTGGATCTGTCCCCTGGGGACCCTCCACGATATGGCCGGTTCCTTCACAACGAGACAGGGGCGTGTGGTCAGGGAGAGCCGGTTGCGCCTGAAATACTATATCCTCATCGTCCTGCTCGCCTCGTCACTGGTGGGGGGGCAGCTGACGGGGATCATGGATCCGATCTCGCTCCTCATCCGGTCCCTCGCCCTGGGCATCTATCCCCTCTTCAACTACGTCATCGATGCCACAGTGCATGCCCTCTATCAAACCGAAGTGGAACTCTTCATGGGTGTCTCCGATTTTGTCCATGAACGGCTCAAGGGGGGGGTCATGGCCTTCGAGCAGCCCCTCTTCCGCCAGGGATTGCTCGTCAGTGTCATCTTCGTTGGCATCGTGGCCCTCAATCTGGTGGAACGGCGATTCTGGTGCCGCTATCTGTGCCCCCTGGGTGCACTGCTGGCCGTCTGTTCGCGGTATGCCCTTCTGAAGCGGTCCATCAGTGAGGGATGCACCTCCTGTGGTACCTGTGATGAGATATGTACTGCCGGGAAGGACTGGAAGAGGGAGGAATGCCTGGCCTGCCTGAAGTGTCGGGATATCTGTCCCGAGGGTGCCATCACTTTCGGATTCAGCGGCGGCACCGACGGGACTGTTAACCTGCGGCGGAGAAGTGTCCTGGCCTCCATTGCCGCCGGTATCACATCCGTGCCACTCTTGCGGATAGCCCCGGGTTCGGCGTCGGGCACCTTCCATCCCGCACTGATCAGGCCCCCCGGTTCACTCCCCGAAGAGGAGTTCCTGACACGCTGTATCCGTTGCGGCGAGTGCATGAAGGTGTGTCTCACCAACGGCCTCCAGCCCACGCTCCTGGAGGCGGGCCTGGAAGGGATGTGGACACCCCTGCTCGTCCCGCGCGTGGGATTCTGTGAATACCGGTGTACCCTCTGCGGGCAGGTCTGTCCCACGGGGGCGATCAGGAGACTGTTCGTGGAAGAAAAGACGGCAACGAAGATCGGCATGGCGGTCATCGATCCCGGCCGGTGTCTCGCCTATGCCCACGCTACGCCCTGCATCGTCTGCGAGGAGGTCTGTCCCACCGCTCCCAAGGCCATATGGACGGAGACGGTGAGCGTCAGAGACCGGTCGGGCGGTGAGGTCATTCTGAAACAGCCGCACGTCGATCCGGCGGCCTGTGTCGGGTGCGGCATATGTGAGACCATGTGTCCCGTCGCGGGAAAACCCGCCATCTACGTCATCAGCACGGGAGAGACGAGGTCGCCGGAAAACCGCCTGCTGCTGTAGACTTCCCGCGGTCCGGTCTGCGCCGCCGAGGGACATGGCACACCGTCTCTGTATGCGGTCCCTTCCCGGTAAGATTTCCTCCCCGGGGACTTTATCATTGACACATAGTCCCTCCTTTTCTATACTTCTGCAGGAACGCAGATAGGGCAGGCCCGTGTTAGCGCCGCCTGGGTGATACCGGGCGATAAAGACGATCTGACAGGAGCCGTCTCCCCCTACCTGTGGTCCGAGATCACGGTAAAGGATCGCGGGTGAAGAAGATACTTGTCGCTTTACTCTTGGTGTGCGCACCGGCAACCCCCTGCGGGGCCGCCAATGGTATGATCACAGACGGTACCATAACAATTGTCTATGAAGAACCGCTCAGGGGAAGGGCCGAACATGTCCAGGCGATCTATCCGGGCATAAAGCGGGAATTGGAAGATACCTTTGACTGGAGCATAGATTTTATCCCCGTCGTCGTGCTCTTTAAAAATGGCAGTTCCTTTCGAAACGTGGCAGGCAGCGATCTGGTGGCCGCCTTTGCCGTCCCCGAAAAGTTACTGATAGTCATGGATCATTCGCGGGTGAATCGAGACCCCTTCAAGTTTGATGTCATCTTCAAGCACGAATTGTGTCACCTCCTCCTGCACCGGCATATCGAGGAGCGGCGGTTGCCGCGCTGGCTCGACGAGGGCGTGGCCCAGTGGGTGAGCGACGGTATGGCCGATATCGTCATGCATGAACGGCATTCCATCCTGAACCGGGTGGTCCTCTCCCGGGGATTCATCTGGCTGAGAGACCTGGAACGCGGATTCCCCCGTGAGCGGGAACCCATGACCCTGGCCTATGAAGAGAGCAAGAGCATGGTGGAGTATATAAACGGCACCTATGGTGTGGAAGGGACACTGGAGATACTGCGGCACCTGAAAGAGGGACGCACCATCGAAGAGGCCATCGAAGGGGGTCTCTCCCTGACCTTCGACGAGCTCGAGACAGAGTGGCACGGCTATCTCAAAAAGAAGATTACCTGGTTTACCTATATGAGCTATCATATGTACGAGATACTCTTTGCCCTGGCCGCCATGCTGACGGTCTATGGATTTGTGAGACTTATCAGGAAAAAGAGGGCCTACCAAGATGACGATGGCCTGTGATGCTATCAAAAATGGAAGGAGAGTGCCGGTATGTCGGTGATTGAATGGAAGAATGATGGGGGTGTCGCCGTTGTGGTCATGACCAATGGAGAGAATCGTCATAACCTGCGTTTTGTTTCAGCCCTACGAGAGGTCCTGGATGACATAGAAGCGGACAAGTCCGTTTCCGCCGTGGTGATCACCTCCAGTGATGAAAAGAACTGGTCTCAGGGGATCGACCTGACATGGCTCATGGGGAAGATACAGGGGGGGGACTTTCAGACCGTCAAGGATTTTCTCTATGGAATGAACTCGATTTTCACACGGATACTCCTCTATCCCGTCCCCGTCATCGCATGCATGAACGGCCATGCCGTGGCCAATGCCGCCATACTGGCCTGCGCCTGCGATTTCCGGTTCATGCGGTCAGACCGGGGATTCTTCTTCTTCCCCGAGATCGATATCAATATCCCCTTTCTCCCCGGCATGGTAGCCATAGTGAAAAAGGCCATCCCCGGGTACAAATTCGATGAGATGCTCCTGATGGGGAAGCGCTGCACGGCGACGGAACTGAAGGAACACCATATTATTTATGGGGCCGGTGAAACCGAAGACGCGCTCATGGAAGAGGCGATCGCCTTCGCTCGGTCCTTCAAAAAGGGGAGGGGCATCTTCGGGGAGATGAAAAAGCGGATGCACAGAGAGATCGTCGGCATCATTGAAAGAGAAGATCCGGAATACATCGAGAGCCTCTCACTTACCGTGTAATGACCGATGATCGGCAGTGATACGTCCGCAGAAGGTCACTCATCGAGGCGCTCCCGCGCAGCCTGTCCTCGACCCGATGGGGGCGCGGGAGTCCATGGACAGGAGAAAGCACCGGATATCCCATCACATCGAGGGTGACACGACAGGGAAGTGTCACAATCGACTGGAAGGGTACACACATTACAAAGGAGTATATGACATGATAGAAAGATTGAAGGGTGGCGTCACGGGAACAGTAACAACGAGAGGGCCGATAACGATCGGGGCGGTATTGCTCGCCGTCGTCCTGCTGTGTGTCCTGTCCTGCGCACCCACCAGCCTCTATACCATCGATCTGCGATACAGTCCCACGGTCACGTCCCTGTCTCGGATAGAAACAACGGGGGAGCCCTTCGTGATTACCGTGGCGCCCTTTACCGACCGGAGGGACGTGGAAGACAAACTGGTCATCGGGAAGGTCGTCAAGCCCGACGGGAAAAACATCCCCGTCTTGCCCAAGTACACCAAGCCGGTGGAGGCCCTCCTCAAGGGCATACAGGCACACCTGGAGGACAGGGGATACGAGGTGTCCGGAGAGACCCCCGACTGGGATCTCACGGAAGCGGGCATCAACAGTGAGTGGGAGGATATCCTCATAGGGGGCGCCATAGACGCCTTCGAGGTGGTCTGCCTCAAGGGGACCCCCGTCAGGAAATACCGGACAGAGGTGAAATTTACCGTCTACTTCGCCAATGTGAAGAAACAGAAGATATTCTACAAGATCGCCGTGGAGACCAAACCGACACTGGAACACATACGCTTCTCCGAAGAAATGCTGGAAAAACAGATCAACGGCGGGCTGACGGAGGCCATAGAAAAGATCTTCGAGGGGAAGGATATCTACAGGAAGATCCAGGAGTCCCTGGCAGGCGAGTGAAGATCGCCGTGCCTACCCCTCGACCCACCGGGTGATGCGGGGAATTTCCTCGAACCGCCACTCGGGCGCCGTGCGCGTGCGCAGGAAGAGAGCAAAGAGTCTTTCCATCGTCTCGACGGCCCGCTCGGTCATGGCGATCCTGTCCAGGAGCCGTCCCTCGCGGTCCTGCTCCTCCTCTTCGGCGTATGCCGGCGCCGTGGGCAGCTTCATGGACTGAAAGAGGAAGGCATCGGCCTTGAAGGTGAACTCCCAGTCGTCACTGCCGATGCCGAGCCTGATGCGGGCCTCCTTGATCTTCTTGCCTTCGCGCAGTGCCGTCTTTCCCTCCTTGAGATCGGTGCGGAATCCCTTGCAGAGGATGGTTTCGGAATAATCTCCCTCTCCCGATTCGAGGATGAGACGCCTGAGAAAGGAGAGGGTAATATCACCCGTACCGGGAATGGATATGCTGCCGTTGCGCTCTTCGCTCTTGAACCAGAGCCAGGTCAGGAATTCTCTCCCCAGGAATGAAAAATCCGTCGTCACCGCTTCCATCACGATACCTCCCGTTCCAGTCTCTGTATCTGCGTTACCATGTCGGGTTCCATAAAGGAGGGGTTCCAGGGGACCGAGGGGATCAGTTTCACATCGAAGGTCCGCTTGAAGAGGTCCTCGAAGTCGTCGGTGACCTTTTCGGTGTGCGAACCAAAGATGACCCACTGACCGGAGAGGGACCAGCAGACTTCATAGAAAGAGGGAACCGACGGTGTCCGCTTGAGAAGGTTGAGACGGACGGCGTCCCTGATATCATTGCGTTCCGCCTTGTAGAGCCGCTCCACGCCCTTTTCCTCCATGCGCGAGCGTTCCTCTTCCAGTATCTTCAGCCGCAGGAGGGCCGCCGGGACCGTCTTTCGGTCTATGCGCAGCGAGAAGATGATATAGTCATCGAGGAGATAGTTGGCGTATTCAAAATCGGTATCGAGTACGTTCTCCAGGCTGGTCCAGCCCATGATCTTTTCGCTCTCCGACAGCAGGTCCTTGAAGGCAAAGAGCTTGATCTGCCGATCGATGAAATCCCGCGGACTGGCGGGAAGGTCGCCGACGACGCGATACCGGGAGAAGGTAAGCTGCCCCTTAATCAGTCCCATACATGTTTCCTTTCGTGATCGAGTTCCCTGTGGTCAGGTGAGGCACCTTATACAGTTTGTCATTCCCTGTCAAGGATATTGCAGGGGGGCTTCGCGCCTCTCGAATAATCGCTATTGCCGCCGGTACGATCTTCCCCTGCCGGTTCCCACCGCCGGGTCAATCTTCTTCGCCACTGCTGGTGTGCCGCTGGTTCAATCTTATAGATTGAACCGGAACAGTAAGAATATCATACGTGTCGATGAATATATCTCCGTTCATCGTGACCTGTCGTCGGTCCGATGGGGTAACGGCAGATCATCCATGAAATCCTTTTTGACCATGGTTGGTGTCTGCTTCGGCGAAAGATTAGCCAAAAGGACAGAGGGGAATGTACCTTTCAAAAATCTTGACTCCGTACACATATAGGTGTACGAAATGCCTGTGGAGAAATGCGATGCAGGAAATTCGCTCCGCAGGATCGGCTGGAGATTTCTTCGTCATGGAAAGCGCCATGACATCTGGGCCGACAGAGATCGCGAGGAAGCGATTCCTCGCCATAACGAAGTTACTGAAAAGCTTGCTAGGGTAATTCTGAGGCGGGTAAAGAGGAAAAGTTGAAATGCGTTTTTACGGGAAAGTATACAAAGACGAGAAGTTTTGGCTGGCCGAGCTGCCTCTTCTCGATGCCATGACACAAGGCCATACACGAAAGGAGGCTTGTGCCATGGTTGAGGATCTTCTAGAAAGCTTGGCGAATCGTCCGGGTTTTAAAGTGACCGTGCATCCGGGAAAACACGGGGATTTCGAGGTGAGTTCAACTGATTCTCGGGTCCTGATAAGCCTGTTTCTGCGAAGGCAGCGTGAACGGAGCGGTCTTTCCCTGTCCGAAGCTGCCGAGCGTCTGGGTGCCAAGTCGCGTAATGCCTATGCTCGTTACGAGCAAGGGACTGCAATGCCCAGCCTGGAGAAATTAGCCGAATTGTATCAAGCTGTGGCTCCCGGGAGAGATATTGTCCTTCACCACAGTGTAACCGCATAACACGGCGGCTGCACCAGATCGCAGGGGCCGTTTTATGCAGTTGTGGGGGGATTGCGGATAGACCTTTCCCCTTCAGGGCAGGTCATCCGCCGCATGTTTTGCAGAAAAATGAAATCAGTCTTTCTAACAGACTGCTCAGCGATCGAATCAGGTGACCTTATGAAATATCTTTATTCCATAATCTTTTTGTCCTTGCTGGTGGTAACGTGTCTGGATCCGTCCTTCGTAAGAGCCGATGGCATAAGTGGCAATCACTTGGCATCGATTACCGGACCGGGCAGAGTCCTCATGGTACGGCACGCACTGGCGCCGGGGACCGGGGATCCTGATATTTTCAGGATTGACGACTGTTCCACGCAGCGAAACCTGGATGCCAGTGGGAGGAAGCAGGCGCTCGCCATGGGTGAATGGCTCCGTTCGCAGGGAGTCGAGCGTGCGCGGGTTTTTTCAAGCCAATGGTGCCGGTGCAAGGACACCGCCGAGTTGCTGAAACTGGGTCCGGTTACGGAATTGCCGGCCCTCAATTCATTCTACCAACGCTGGGAGGAAAAGGAAGCAAACATACAGGCTCTGAGTCGCTTTCTTTCAGAGCAACCTGTGGACGAGACCCTGATTGTCCTCGTGACCCACCAGGTCACCATTACCGCGTTGACAGGAGTGTATCCTCCCTCTGGAACGGGCGTTGTGCTCATCCTGGACGGGGAGGGGGGCTTTACGATTGGGCCCATGGTTCAGTTTGAATAATTGTCAATGATCGCATCGTGATTCTTTTTTGGCGTGCCGTTGGGGCCGGCACGATCCGGATAATGAGGGAAGGCGTGAAAAAGAAAAGCATAACCGCATGCTGTACACGGATCGGGGCTGCGCCGGCGCTTCGTCCCAATCGGTAAACATGATCGTTATGTGAGAGGATATATGATGAAACAAGCAATGAGGACATTATGCATTGCAACGGTTTTAGTATGGGTGTTTAGCTTCACTATCATACTACACGTATTTACAGCCAATATATCTGCAGAAGAAAAACCCGACATGATTATGAGCTATGTAACGAATGCCTTGCGATCAATTAATAACCCTGTGTGTGAAAAGGCGGCGGATGATCTTCTGTCATTGAAAAATAATAAATCAAACTATGACTTACATTTGCGAAATGCCGATCTAAACTATAATGAAATAAAATTAATTGCAGACGCAATCAAGACCGTGCATGATAAGAAAGGACCTTCGTTACAATCATTTAGCATGAGTTATAATCCACGTTTAGGAGATGAGGGTGTTTTGATTTTAGTCGAAACATTGCCTCCAACAGTAACGGAGATTGGGCTTGTACAATGTGGTATTGGAGACAAAGGTGGAGATGCATTACTTACATGGGCAGCAAAGGCACCAAAACTTCGATGGTTGTGTGTTGAACAAAATTCATTCTCTGATGGAATAAAAGATAAATTTATAAAACTTGGTAAAGAACGAAATGGTCTATTGGTTGTTCTATAAAAAGTAAGGGTTGTTTTTCCAATAAAAGATAGCGGGTAAAATACCATCAATTAGGACATATAACAAATCACTACAGTGGATTTTACTAGGGCAAAACCGCGGGGTTCAGGCGTTCAAGGGACGCCGCAGGGTCAGCAGAAAATAAGGGATTGTTACAGACATGATAGCTGAGTATTTTAAGAGTCTCTATAGGCGGACAATGAAAGAGGCCTATTCCCGGGCCCACCAGGAAATCATCATTGCATTGAAAGATGGCGGTGATTGCCTGGACTGTGGAGCACATTCAGCTTGAGGGCTTTACAGTCCTACTTATTGATGCTTGGTTTTGAAGAGGTACAAGGCTATGGATATGGTCTATACCCCTTTCCGAATTTTATGCAAAGATTTCTGGAAAAGATTGATCCATACCATTGTCACCAGATGGTTTTCATCGCACGGAAATAGCAAGCGAGAGATTGGGGGCAGTTGTTGACCCCATCAGCCTAAATCCCGGCCAAGAAACCTTTCGTCTCCCTCGTTGCCCCCGGTATCCACGATAATGCACACAATCAATTACATGCCGGGTCCTGTTTCTAGAAATGTGACAGGTTTATCCACTACCCAGCATGGACTGTACCATTATTTCGTGTACCCGCCATCGATCACGCACCGACGAGCCGATGCGAGGGGAGCATGATCCTGATCTCCTGTCGTAGCTCTGTCCTTCTCATGGATCACCTCCCGGTGACCCTTTCTTAAACCGGACAGTTTATGTGCTACAAGACCGGACATGTTACGTGCTGGTGACAATTGCACATAAAACCCTGTCTTCTCATCTCATGGAGTAACATCACATCGTTATTTGTTCTGTGATTTACGATCGATATCGGGAGTCTTAATTCTTTATTGTCAAAAAAGAGGGAATTATGATCTGACCAAAAACATGCCCCGTATTCTGAAAAAGATGCGGGGTTTTGTGCGTGTTTCAGCTGGTATGTTAAGAAATTTTATACTGATCTTTTTGATACGCCTTCATGAAACGGCTATTTCCCTTCAGGTGTAGGTAGAGCAGCCAGTCATTCGTTGCTTTCTTACACTCTTTTCGAGGGGTGGTATGCTCTGATTTGCAGCGTTTGCACATTTCGCAAGGATCCAGATAAACAATGGTAGCCTCTGCGTAAATAGGGCTGCGGCAAAAGGAAGGCTCAATGTGTATCAACCGCCTGGTGTAGACGGCATGAAAATCGAGGGTTATTGCAAAAGGCTCTGGCAGCGCGACTTATGTCATGGCCGCTGCTCAGGCGGTCCCATTCGCAACCAAAGAGTGCACGATGAAAAACATACTGATAATATACACAAAAAAGGCATGTAGTACTATGCATTCCGCAGTAATATCAATAATTGTTGTGTCTCTATGTACGGGGAGTGTGATCGTTTATCTCTTTTATAAACATCTATGGCTCTCGTTAATGGATACCGTCCAATCACCAACGCCACTGTTGTAGATGGTCGTGATAAACTGAGCCAAAAATGGTCGTTTAAAAGTGAGCCACTTTGAGGGTGGAGATACTGAGAGAAGAAGATATACTAAGCTTTTTTATCTCAGTGTGAGAGAGGTGGCGCATGT
>Ga0272441_10005042_pt1 | contig 23327 bp, 19 predicted proteins | sample SSMProp6N_FD_193582 | JGI IMG/M metagenome (GOLD analysis project Ga0272441, IMG submission 193582) | Marine sediment archaeal communities from Little Sippewissett salt marsh, Falmouth, MA, United States - SSM-Prop-6N | ecosystem: Environmental > Aquatic > Marine > Wetlands > Sediment ...
TTTTACTGAATCGTGTTTCTGGATAGTTCGGATATTAGGATATCCGCTTTTGTACTATTTTCTAGACCAAGGAGCTGACTGCAAATGACATATCACATTGCGTTCAATAGCTTTTTTGATTGTCAAACTACAACGGGAGGGATATCCTGTTTTTGATCCTGTTTATCAAGCTGGTATCAACGCCGTCAGCCTCAAGTTTCTCCAGATCTTTACTAATGATTTCTGTATAGTTTTCAGATATGGCTTGATGGGTAGAGATCAATTCCCGGTATAGTACCTCTGCTTTTTTCAGATGCCCTAGAAGCAGGTAAGCATGGGCGCGGTTACATTTTAGTGAGCCGATTCGGTCATCCAGCTCTTCACCTTGCTGGATTTGGGTTAGGGCATTCTCGGGTTCCTGCAGGCGTAAGTACAACCAACCCAGATCATTCTTGGCATAGGCCAGGAGCTGCCTTAACTCTTCATTCTTAGGGTATTGCTCAAATTGTATTTTTAATAGGCTTACGATCTGTTCCTGATAGGTCATTTTTTCCCTTGGGAAGATTGTGCTATTGATTTCTTCCTGCAAGGCCCGCATGGTTTTTTTTGTCCTCTGGAAAGAAAGTTTTTCCAGGTTTATGGTGTTGAAATATTCCTGATAATAGGTACAATCACTATTCATATTCTTTATCACAAGCCGGGAATCCTCAAAAGTGTTGAGTCGTTCTTTGACATCCTCTAGCAAGGCAAGGCTTTTTTCTTTGTAGGAAATATCCAGTTGGTCTTCCAAAAGATACTGATTAAGTTCCACCAGATTAAGGGCACTGGCGCAGACATCGGCATCAAAGGCTTTTGGGGCTTGTACCGCGATTTTTTTCCTTAAGGATAAGGCCTCTGAAAAAAAATGTTCAGCCTCATCAATCGCCTTTAACTCAAAATAAAACAACCCTAAATTGTGTAGGGAAGTGGCAAGATAATGGGTGTAATCGTCCGGATGGGAGTCGGCAAGGTCATTGTAAATTGCCAAAGCTTTTCTGGTTTCATCTATTGCCTTTTCAACAAGCTGTATTTCCGCAAATGCAATGGCCAGGCTGCTATGAGTGGCGGCTACATAGGGAAGAAAAACAGTAGCTTGGCTTTTGGACAGGGCCTTGTACAACTCGAGCGTCTTTTTATAGGACGCAATAGCTTTCTTAGGTTCCTCAAGGGATTTAAAAGTAATAGCTAAATTGTTGTGCAGAGCGGCAATAACTGGCTTATTTCCGGGCTGCCCAAAGACTTCTTCCTTCTCATAAATTTCCAAAGCCTTGGTATATTGTGTTTTGGCATCATAGAGATTGAATTCTTCTGTATAAATAAGCCCCAGCTGATAGTGTGCTCTTGCCTTAATCACCTTTAACTCTGGAAGTTTTTCATAGCCTTTTATGGCTTCTTTAAAGTGTGTTTTTGCTTGCGCTAAGGCCGCTTTCTGCAGGAAGGCCTCCGCCAAAGCAAAATGCGTATTGGCCAGGTGGGCAAGGAAGTCTTCCTGAGCCGAACTCGCAAGCGATTTATATTGCGATAGGGCGGATTTGTAATGGCTGATGGCGTTCTCAATATCAAGCGTCATATATGCTGCAGCCAGGTTATTGTGAAGTGCTGCTTTTGCAACAGCTTCCTTTTCCGGGTCAAGGAGGTCGTAAAGTTTTAAAGAGGCTTCAAATGCCGCCACCGCCTTTTCGGGTTTATTGGCTTTTTGGTACAACCTGCCTAAGACCAAATTGAGGTCTCTTTTCTGTTTGTAGTTAATGGCATTTTTCAGGGCCATAGTATACTCCAGAATAGAATCTTCGAATCTCTCCTGTTCTAAATAAAACGCTCCTTTTTGTAGTTGTTCGCTAAAAGATGATTCCATACCTGTATATATTAGATCTCAAGGTTTAAAAGCCTGGTTGGATATAGCCATAGTGTTCTCTTTGCAAATGCTGACATAAGTTAACCTGGCCATTTCTTCATAGGGGATTCCCTGAAAAAAAACGGTCTCCTTTTGCATATCCATTAGCTTATATCCTTTTTCACAAAGTTTCTTTATCAGGGAGCTAACCGCGAAGTTCATTACGGCATCGGAGGTGCCAACCAGGTATTCTCCGAAGAATAATTTCTCAATGGTGGCTCCGAAGATACCCCCAGCCAGTTCCCCCTGATCCCACACTTCTATAGACTGTATATATCCTTGCCGGTGCAATTCCATAAATATGCGAAACATCCTTTCAGAAAGCCATTGCGGACCCATTTGTGTCTCCCGGTTATAATATTCCTGACAAAGTCGCAGCAGGTTTTCAAAGTTCAAATTAACACTTAGCTCATATTTTCCGGAAAGTTGTTTATAGGCCTGCTCGTCCCATGGATAGGATTCGGGAAATAGTACTATCCTGGGATCCGGAGACCACCATTGTATCCTTTTTAGGGGATGATGCCAGTAGTAGGCGCCTTCCCCATAAGCTTTTAATAGGTTTTCACCTGAAATTTTCCCGCCTACAGCCAATAACCCGTCAATATCGGCAAAATAGGCCGGAGGTAGTTTAAATTCGTCCTTTTGTAGCTCAAAATAAGGCAATGCGGCTGAAATTAAGTTGTGAAATCCGGAGAGTCTAATTCGTTCAACTCCCCCAATTGTTTTAAAATATCAAAGGTTTTTTTGGCTTCTACTTCATCAACCACACTTATAGCAGCTCCTACATGTACCATGATATAGTCATTTATTTTGGCTTCGGGTACCAGTGTAAGGCTTACTTCCTTGATGACCCCGTCAAACGATACTTTGCCAAGCCGGAAGGTATCATCCAGTTGTGCGGTGATTGCGATTAATTTCCCAGGGATTGCCAAACACATACTAGGTGGTTTAAGTTGTTTTTTATGCCGAGATCATTTTTACCGTAGCCCTCAGCCAGTTGTACCATTGTTCCATGCCTTCCCCCGTGGTTGCGGATACCTCAAAAAACTGTAGGTTGGGGTTTACCTGCAAAGCATAGTTTTTCAGGGCTTCAAGATCGATCTGCAAATATGGTAACAAGTCTATTTTATTGATGATGCAGATATCTGAACTATGGAACATGTCTGGGTATTTAATGGGCTTGTCCACTCCTTCAGTAGTACTGATGATGACCACTCTTTTATCTTCTCCCAAGTTGAACATGGAGGGGCATACCAGATTGCCTACGTTCTCAATCATTAGTACTGCATGGTCTTGCATCTTTAGTTTTTTGGCTGCATCAAAAATCATATCGCTTTCCAGGTGACATCCTTTGCCTGTGTTGATCTGGATTACAGGGACATTGAGCGCAGCGATCCGATTAGCATCGTTAAGCGTTTGCTGGTCCCCTTCAATAACGTAGAAAGGCATTTCATTTTTAAGGTCACTAAGGGTGCGTTCCAGGAGAGCGGTTTTACCTGAACCGGGAGAGCTCACCAAATTAAGGGCTATAATATTTTTGGCCTCAAAATACCCGCGGTTTCTGGCAGCCATGACCTCATTGTGTTGAAGGATATCCTGCTCTATTTCAAGTATTTTTTTAGGAGTATGGGTATGATCGTGAGTGTGATGATCATGATTGTGATGATGATCGTGTTCGTGATGATGATGATCGTGATGATGGTGGTGTCCATGTTCGTGGGTATGATCATGCCCGTGATCTTCCCTTTGTTCTAAAGGCCTTAGTATACTAATGCCGTTTTCTTCGCTCCCGCAACCGCAAGTTCCACACATAATAATAAATGTTAATTAGACTACTTCCAACGCTTTTACCCTTAATTCTTTTCCCTGAAGGATGCCTTTGAAATTGCTGTGACATTTTGGACAGGCATCATACAAATGCTGCATCTCAAAAATAGTATCACAATCAATGCATTTACCTTTGGCATCGATGACGTAAATTTTTCTTACCGCATGTTCCAGTACCGTATCTTTCACGGCGGCTGGCCAAACAAAATCGAGCGACTCAAATTCTATACCTGCCAGGGTGCCTATTTCAAGTTCTATTAATGATACCGTATTGGCCTTGGCCTTCGCGGTCTCATCGGCCGCGATTTTTACGATTCCCAATGCTACAGACAATTCATGCATAGTATTTTTCCAATCAGCGATTGTGCCGTAAATAACTACAATAGTAGGAATATAATATTTTTATTTTCATGACAAATATCATTTTATTAACTATTTGGTTACCATAAATTTAAAGCTATCATTTCTTTCACTTTTTATATGGATCGCTAATACGATGTCGTCATGGCCACAAAAACAGAAACAAAAGAAACCTATTATGAAAGTATCATAAAGCAAGGATACACCAGAAGGGATTTCATGAAGTTTGCCACCTATATCACTGCCTATATGGGGTTGGAAACTTCAATGATTGCACAGGTTGCCAAGTCATTGGAAACCACCTACCGATTGCCGGTTATTTGGGAGCACTATCAGGAATGCACCTGTTGTAGTGAATCCTTCATTCGATCAGACCACCCTATTGTGGCTGATATTATTCTGGACAAAATTTCATTGGATTACACCTTGACCCTTATGGCAGCCTCCGGGCATCAGGCCGAAGCTGCTAAAAAGGCAACTATGGAAAAATATAAGGGGAAATACATTCTTTGTGTGGAGGGTTCCGTACCCCTTGGGGATGACGGTAACTATTGCTGTATTGCGGGGAGGTCTGCCAAAGACTTGTTGCTCGAAGCAGCGGAGGGGGCGAAGGCTATCATCGCATGGGGAAGTTGTGCCTGCAATGGTTGTGTACAGGCAGCCTATCCGAATCCCACTGAAGCAACACCCATCCATAAGATCATCAAAAATAAACCAATCATCAGGGTGCCTGGCTGTCCCCCAATTGGTGAGGTCATGGCCGGGATTGTGGTACACGTAGTAGCTTTTGGCAGATTGCCCGAACTGGACGGATTGGGCAGGCCTAAAGCCTTTTATTCCAAACGCGTACACGACAGTTGTTACCGAAGACCCTATTACGATGCCGGTCTTTTTGCGGAAACCTTTGATGACCAAAACGCCAAAGAAGGTTACTGTCTTTATAAAGTAGGCTGCCGTGGTCCGATGACCTATAATGCTTGTGGTACTATCAAATGGAATAACGGGGTAAGTTTCCCAATTCAATCCGGGCATGGTTGTATAGGATGCAGTGAAGAAGATTTCTGGGATAACGGTCCGTTTTATGAACGATTAACAGGGCTTGCAGGATTTGGTATTGAAAGTTCTGCAGATACAATTGGTAAAGTGGCGGCTGGCGTATTAGCCGGAGGTTTGGCAGCCCACGCAATTGCCGCGAATGTTTCCAAAAGAAAGGAACTCAAAAGCGAAATATCGAAAGGTAAACAGAACGTGAAAAAATTCGATTCCTAATACAAAAATCATGGCAAATAGAATAGTTGTAGACCCTATCACCAGAATTGAAGGTCACTTGCGAATAGAAGTGGAAGTGAAAGATGGTAAAATTACCGAGGCCTATAGTTCGAGCCCTATGGTTCGAGGTCTTGAGAACATCGTTAAAGGACGTGATCCGCGCGACGTCTGGGCTTTTGTGCAGCGCGCCTGTGGCGTGTGTACTACGGTCCATGCCCTTGCCTCTGTGCGGGCGGTCGAAGACTCCCTGGGAATTACCGTTCCGCCGAATGCGGAAATGGTTAGGAATATTATGGAAGGTGCTCTGTATATGCATGACCATACCGTTCACTTTTATCACCTGCATGCCCTGGATTGGGTAGATGTGGTGAATGCCTTGCAGGCAGATCCTTTAAAAACTTCTCAGCTGGCCCAGAGTATTTCCAGCTGGCCCAAAAGTTCTCCCGGCTATTTTTCAGATGTAAAAAAACGAGTAACCAAATTTGTAGAAAGCGGACAACTAGGCATTTTTGCTAATGGTTACTGGGGTCACCCGCAAATGAAACTCCCTGCAGAAGTGAACCTTCTCGCCGTTGCGCACTATCTGGAAGCCTTAGAATGGCAAAAGGAAATCGTTAAAATACATACCATCTTTGGCGGTAAAAACCCGCACCCAAACTATCTGGTAGGGGGTATGGCCTGTGCCATCAATACTGAAAGCCCTGGAGGCATCAACGCTGAGCGTCTGGCCTATGTAGGCCGACTTCTTAAAGAGGGCAAACAATTCATTGAACAGGTATATATACCAGATCTTTTGGCTATTGCTTCTTTTTACAAAGATTGGGGTGCCATAGGTAAAGGTTTTGGAAATTATATGAGCTATGGTGATTTCCCTACCAATGGCTATAATGATGTTTCTGGGTTTAAATTTCAACAGGGGATTATTTTAGACAGAGACCTTTCCAAAGTATACGATGTAGATCACCGAAATGAGGATATTGAAGAATTTGTAAACAACTCCTGGTATGACAACTATACCGAAGGCCCCGATACAGGTAAGCATCCCTGGGATGGGGAAACCAGTATCAACTATTCCGGACCTAAACCACCATATGAACATTTGGATGTCAGCCAGAAATACAGTTTTATCAAAACACCAAGGTGGAAAGGCAAACCCATGGAAGTAGGGCCATTAGCCCGCTTACTGGTAGGCTATGCCAGGGGGAACAAGGAAATTCAGGATGCTGTAAATGGTGCATTAAGTCATTTGGATGTACCCGTTGATGCTTTGTTTTCTACCCTCGGAAGGACAGCTGCACGAGGCATTGAAACGCAATTGGTTGCAAATTGGACTATGGAGTTTTATGACACCTTGCTTCAGAATATTAAAAATGGGGATACCCGTATGGCCAATATGGACAAATGGGAACCCGAAAAATGGGCGCCGGAATCCAAAGGGGTAGGCTTTTCAGAAGCACCAAGAGGGGCCCTTGCACACTGGATCAGAATTAAAGACGGTAAAACTGCCAATTATCAATTGGTGGTACCTTCAACATGGAATGCATCACCAAGAGACCCAAAAGGGCAACGTTCTGCCTATGAATCTACCCTTCTCGGGACTCCGGTGGCCGATACGGAATTGCCACTTGAAATAATCAGGACCATTCATTCTTTCGATCCTTGTTTGGCGTGTGCCGTGCATTTATATGACGAACATGGGAATCATATTTCCCAGGTACAAAACATCTCGAGTTGTGACATTTAGAAAGTAACGGATCATGAGAACAAGAACTTATAAACGCGTATATGTCTGGGAATTACCCGTTCGTATTTTTCATTGGATTAATGTGCTGTCTATTACCACCCTTGCCATTACAGGCTTTATCATTGCAGATCCGCCTGCAATAATGTCGAACCTGGAAGCAAGTGAAAGTTATTGGTTTGGTACAGTTCGGTTTATTCATTTTGGTACAGCCTATATTTTCTTTTTTAATATGATCTTAAGGGTTTACTGGTCTTTTGTTGGAAACAGATTTTCTAGCTGGAAGTCTTTTATCCCTCGTGATAGGAAGATGTGGCGCAATTTATGGCATGTATTAAAAGTGGATATATTTTTAGCGAATGAGAAACACCCGGATGTGAGGAATATTAGTGTTGGTCATAACACCATGGCAGCCCTTTCGTATGTAGCCTTATTTCTAATTGCTCTGGTCCAGGTTTTTACAGGCTTTGGCCTCTATTCGTCCATGTCGGGATGGTGGCTTCCTAAGCTCTTTGCCTGGGTAGTTCCTTTCCTTGGGGGTGATTTTATGGTAAGGACCATTCACCATTCTGCTACCTGGCTTTTTATTTTGTTCACACTGATTCATGTTTACCTGGTATTTTACCATGACTGGCTGGAAGGCAGGGGAGAGGTTTCCTCCATGTTTGGTGGATATAAATTTATTAGTCGTGAGCGCCTTTCCAAAAAGAAAGTGAATATTACGAATGTGGAATTGCCAGAAGAAACAGAACCCGAATCAGTTAACTAATAAACAAGCAATACAGTAAATTAAATAGCGAATGGCCAATATAGCCCGACCTCCCGTTGCGGTAAGTAGCGATGCTTTTTTCTTTGAAAAGGACAAAACAGATAGTATCCTTATTCTGGGGGTAGGCAATTACCTGATGGGTGACGAAGGGGTAGGTGTACACCTGATCCAGGAAATGGCCCGAAGAACCCTGCCTGATTATGTAGATATTCTGGATGGGGGGACTGGCGGGTTCTTACTCCTCAATTGTTTTGAAGCCTATAGGACGGTTATTTTTGTAGATGCGACTATGGATGGCAAGGAGGCGGGTACCATTAACTTAATTCGTCCTAAATTTGCGTCCGATTTCCCAACCGCACTCAGTGTACATGATGTCGGTCTGAAGGATATGATAGAGGCAGTTTACCTTACCAATTTACATCCGGATATTCATTTATTCACCATCTCCGTTGAAGAAATAACCCCAATGACGGTTGCCTTATCTTCCAAAGTAGCTGCTGCAATCCCTTCGGCGATTGATCAAATTTTGGATCTGTCGGGGAAATTAACCACGGTTCATCCCTAGCGTATTCATGACCTTTAAAATTATTATCCAAGGTCAGGTACAGGGGGTAGGGTTTAGACCGTTTGTGTATGTAACAGCCCAAAAACATCAGGTTACAGGAACCGTTTCGAACAATGAAGAAGGGGTAATTGTCCTTGCTACAGCTACCCGGGAAACTATAGAGGGGTTTTACCAGGAACTCACCCAAAATCCGCCAGGGGTAGCCAGGGTAAAAGGTCACCGCATAGAAGAAGTACCGGCTATGTTTTTTGATGAGTTTTCAATTGTCCCTTCCCAAAAAGGGGGTAAGCTAAACCTGCAATTAACGCCAGATTTTGCACTGTGTGATGCCTGCCGAGAGGAGCTTTTAAAAGTGAATAACCGCAGGTATTATTACCCGTTTACTACCTGTACCTATTGTGGTCCGAGATGGGCTATTACGAACACTTTCCCTTTTGAAAGGGCACACACTAACCTGCACTCCTTCCATATGTGCCCGGTCTGCCAGGAAGAATATACCAATCCTTTAGACCGAAGGTTCCATTCGCAAACCAACTCCTGCCCAAGTTGTGGTATAGCACTTTCCCTTTCCGATGCAACGGGGAAGGAAATAGCAGCAGATTCGCAAGGGATTTTTAAAAAAATAGCCGCATTAATAAGGGAAGGATACATCATCGGCATTAAGAACACCAGTGGGTATTTACTCTGTTGTGATGCACAGAATGCAACGGCCATACAGACCCTGCGCAATCGAAAACGCAGACCTCAAAAACCCTTCGCTATTCTGTATGCTTCCCTGAAACAGCTTCAGGGAGAAGTTGGTATAACCCAGGCCCAGGAAACAGAATTACTTTCCCCTGAGCGGCCCATAGTCCTTATTTCCGGTACAGGTTATAAAGGGCAGTTGGTCTTTGATGCCCTGGCGCCGGGACTTAACCAGCTGGGGGTGATGTTGCCCTATTCCGGCCTCCTTGAATTATTAATGAAAGAAGTGCAAACCCCTGTTGTGGCTACAAGCGGTAACATTCATGGTTCACCCATCATTAGCAATCTGGAAGATGCACAAAGTTCTCTTGCCCAGGTGGCAGATTATTTTCTGCACCATAACCTGGACATAACTAATGCGCAAGACGATTCGGTGGTAAAATTTACTCCCAAATTTCAACAAAAAATAATATACCGCAGGTCCCGTGGCTATGCACCCAATTACTATGGCCCCCTTCCCTTTTCTTCCGAAAAAATTATGGCACTGGGGGGGCATTTAAAAAGTACCATCGCATTTTACCCCAATGATTTTCTTTACCTAAGCCAATATCTGGGACACCTGGACCATTATGAAGTATTCAACCGTTTTACCGATACCATTGAAACCTTTGTACAACTTTTTGAAGCTAAGCCGGAGGTTCTGTTGGCAGATAAACACCCGGCTTATTTAAGCACCCAATATGGAAAAAAACTTGTTAAGCAATGGGGTGTAACCTGGCATGAAGTGCAACACCATAAGTCGCATTTTGCTTCAGTAATGGGGGAGCATAATTTATTTGATCAGAACACTCCTGTGTTGGGGGTTATCTGGGATGGTACAGGTTATGGTGACGATGGTCACATATGGGGAGGTGAATTCTTCCGCTACCAACAGAAAAAAATGGAGCGTATTGGCCATTTTGACTACTATGATTGGGTGGCTGGGGATAAAATGGCTAATGAACCCAAATTATCTTTGCTTTCACTTGCCTGTGAAGGCATGGATGACCTTCTGGAATCAAAGTTTGACTCTCGCACCCTTAATATCTACCAGACCCTATTGCAGAAGAATTCTTTAAAAACGTCTTCTGTAGGTCGGCTATTTGATGCTGTAGCTTCACTATTGGGCATTTGTGATACTAATACTTATGAAGGGGAGGCTGCTATCTTGATGGAACAGCATATCGAGACTTACCAACTTTCAAATTGTAAGGCGTATGCTGTAATTTCGGAAACAGGTACTATACCAACATCTGATATTATCAGAAATATCTTTGCTGAGGTAGGGCGTGGAATACCAAGGGAGGCAATAATATGTAATTTTTTATTCACCCTGGCTACCCTGATTTTTCAGATTGCTCGCCGGCAGCGACTTAAGCACATTGCCTTCAGTGGCGGGGTATTTCAAAATGCCATTTTGGTAGATATGTTAAAGGAAATTGGTAAAGACGATTATATACTCTATTTTAATAGAAATATATCTCCAAATGATGAGAATATCGCCTTGGGTCAGCTCATGTATTATGTAAACCTAATTAAACAATAATGAAATATCTCAATGAATACCGAAATTTGGAAGCTACCAAGGGGTATCTTAAACTCATCGCACAAACGGTGACACGGCCCTGGCAGATCATGGAAATTTGTGGGGGGCAAACCCATAGCTTGGTCCGGAATGGTATTCTTGAATTATTGCCGGAAGAAGTACAGATGATTCATGGTCCTGGTTGCCCCGTTTGTGTAACTCCCTTACAACTAATAGATAAGGCTGTAGAATTATTAGAGCAGAATGTAATTGTTTGTTCCTTTGGTGATATGGTACGGGTGCCTGGTAGCAGGAAAAGCCTGCAGGAGGCCAAGGCTAGTGGTGGCGACCTCAGAATACTTTATTCGCCGATGGAAGCTGTAAAAATCGCACGTGAAAACCCGGATAAGGAGGTTGTCTTCTTTGCAGTGGGTTTTGAAACAACGGCCCCGGCCAATGCACTATCCGTATTACACGCCCAAAAGGAAGGACTAACTAATTATGCCATCTTGGTTTCGCACGTTTTGGTGCCCCCGGCTATGGAAGGGATCCTGGAAGATAAACTTTGTAATATCAAAGCCTTTTTAGGGGCAGGACATGTTTGTGCTATCATGGGAATGAAAGAATATTACCCACTGGCAGAAAAATACAAGATTCCCATCGTTATTACAGGTTTTGAACCTTTAGATTTAGTAGAGGGTATCTATAAATCCGTAAAGCAGCTGGAGGAAGGCCGATATGAAGTAGAGAACCAGTATGCCCGAGTGGTGAAGGAAGCGGGTAACCCGGAAGCCAAAAAAGTCATAAATACAGTATTTGAGGTGGGTGACAGGGCCTGGAGGGGACTTGGGGTGATCCCTAAAAGTGGTTATGTTTTAAAAAAAGCCTATCAGGCATATGATGCGGAAATAAAATTCGGGATACAGGCCATAACCGCGCCGGAAAACCCCGATTGTATCGCAGGACAAATCTTAAAAGGAATTAAAAAACCCCATCAGTGCAGTGAGTTTGGTAAGGCCTGTACGCCGGCAAATCCCCTTGGAGCCCCTATGGTCTCTTCCGAAGGGGCCTGTGCGGCTTATTATCATTATGCAAATAATCTAATTTCCTCCTAAATTATGGATAGTACAAAGAAGGAATATACCAGCATACATTTAGGCCATGGTAGTGGTGGGTTAATGACCAGGGAATTACTGGATAGTCTTATTTTTAAAACATTTAGCAATCCTTACCTGGACCAGAAGCACGATGGGGCTATTTTTAATATTGAGGGACCTATAGCGGTATCTACAGACAGCTTTGTGGTTTCCCCTATCTTTTTTAAAGGAGGTAATATAGGGGAGCTGGCGGTTCATGGCACAGTCAATGATGTGGCTATGTGTGGCGCTATCCCGAAATTTATTACCCTTTCCTTTGTTGTGGAAGAAGGCCTGTCTATGGCAGATTTTACTACAATTATCAATTCCATTAAGGCAGCTGCGGATAGCAGTGGCGTGCAGGTTGTAACCGGGGATACGAAAGTAGTGGAAAGAGGTAAGGGCGATAAAATATTTATCAATACTACCGGTTTTGGGGCGGTACACCCAAGGGCTGATATTGCGGCATCTAACATTAGAACAGGGGATAAAATTATTGTCAATGGTTATCTGGCTCAGCATGGAATGGCCATCATGTCTCAGAGGGAGGGATTGGAATTTGAATCCACCATCGAAAGCGATACCACTAATTTGAACTATATGGTGAAAGACCTGCTCGACGCCTTTGGTTCACAAATACATTTATTGAGAGACCCTACCCGGGGGGGGTTGGCCAGTATACTTTCAGAAATCGCCGAGGAAATAGAAAAGGGTGTTCAACTTATAGAAAACAGTCTTCCTATTGAAAAACAAGTGGCAGCTGCCTGTGAAATTCTAGGGTTAGACCCCTTGTATGTTGCCAATGAAGGGGTTTTTGTTGTGATTGTAGACAAGGCTATCGAGGCGGAGGTACTAGCTCTGATGCGGAAAGATCCCAAAGGCCAACATGCTACTTCTGTGGGCGAAGTTACATCGGAACACCCTGGCAAAGTCGTGATGCATAGTCTCATTGGGGGCAAACGTATTGTAAGTCCCCTTATCGGAGAGCAGTTACCACGTATTTGTTAGGCGCTTAATATCCAATATACCCCTATTACTATTGCAAAGAGACCTCCTGCCAGGCGGATTCCCTTAAAAAAAACATCATTGTGCCCGTTTTTGGAAAGGCTGGCTACTGTTCCTATTACAAAGGCAAAAACTGTCATGGCCAAAACTATCCCAACTCCAAACCCGATAACATAACTAAAGGCCTCGGTTTGCTTTTCAAAACTGAGTACAGGGAGGAACAAAAGAAAATGTGCGATACCTGCCAATCCATGTAGAAATCCAACCGAAAAGGAAGCCCAATGGGATTGTTTAAGTTGGGGGCTATGGTGGTGTGCATGGGTGATTTCCTGCCCGTGGTCATGTGTATGGCGATGAATTACAGGAGCCTTCTCGCTGTGCACATGTAAATGCGCATGCTTATTTTGTCTTTTGTAGATATTGTAGAAGGCCCATACCCCGATCCCTATAAGCACAAAGCCTACTAATTGTTCACTATAGTCAGAGATTTGCTCTACAGGGATAAGTTCTTTAAATACCATAAAAAGCAGGCCTATAGACAACATACCCACCAAATGCCCTATCCCCCAGGATAAGCCAATTTTCCATGCTTTCCTTTTGGATTCAACAGCAAATGGAACTACCGCTGCCAGATGGTCTGGCCCTGTAATTACATGAAGCATAGCAGCTAATAAAGCCGCCGTAAAAGGGAACATTGTTTCCATCATGCAGTTATTCGTGTCATATAATTAGTGGGCTTCGAGCCAATTTTCTCCGATTCCCAGTTCTACATCCAACGGTACCAGGAGCTCATAAGCGTTTTCCATTTCGGTTTTAATCATAACCTGCAGATCTTCCAGTTCTGGTTTAAAAACGTCAAAGACCAGTTCATCATGGACTTGGAGAAGCATCTTGGTTTTAAAATCACCTTCTTTAAGCTTTCTGTGGATATTGATCATTGCTATTTTTATTATATCGGCTGCGCTTCCTTGTATAGGTGCATTCACTGCGTTCCTTTCTGCAGCACCGCGGACAATGGCATTACTACCATTTATATCCTTTAAATAACGCCTCCTGCCTAATACCGTTTGTACATAACCATTTTCTCTCGCAAAGTATATCTGATCACTAATATAATTTCTCAGTTTTGGATACGTCTTGTAGTAAGTATCAATTAATTCCTTAGCCTCTGTCCGTGATAGATCAGTTTGATTGCTCAATCCAAAGGCAGACACACCGTAAATTATACCAAAATTCACCGTTTTCGCATTACTTCTTTGATCTCTGGTAACTTCGTCAAGGGGTACATTAAAAACTTTTGAAGCGGTTGAGGCATGAATGTCTTCCCCATTTTTAAAGGCTTCAATCATTGTTGTTTCTTCACTTAGGGATGCAATTATTCTAAGCTCTATTTGTGAATAATCAGCTGCCAAAAGAAGATAATTATTATCTCTGGGAATAAAAGCTTTACGTACCTGCCTGCCTCTTTCTGTGCGTATTGGTATGTTTTGAAGGTTAGGATTATTGCTGCTTAACCTTCCTGTGGCAGCTACAGTTTGCATATAATCTGTATGTACTCTGCCAGTACTTTCTTCAACCTGTTCCGGTAATGCATCAATATAGGTACTCTTTAACTTGGCCAGGCCTCTGTAATTTAGGACATCTTTAATTATTTGGTGTTCTTTGGCAAGATAGGAAAGCACATCCTCCGACGTGGAATACTGACCTGTTTTTGTTTTTTTTGGCTTGTCTACAAGTTTCAGCTTATTAAATAAAATATCACCTAACTGCTTTGGAGATGCAATATTAAATTCTTCACCAGCTTCCTTGTAGATCTTGACTTCCAGGTTTTTTATATCATTTTCTAAATCTTTTGAAAGCGAATTAAGAAATTCTATGTCAAGGTTTATTCCCTCTAATTCCATATCTGCCAGAACATTTACCAAGGGAATCTCAATATTCCTGAAAAGATCTTCTGTTTTAGCTTCCTTAAGTTCTTTTGAAAACTGCTTTGCTAACTGAAAAGTTATATCAGCATCCTCTACGGCGTATTCTGTTTGTCTCTCTAAACTAACCTCACGCATGCTCAATTGGTTTTTACCTTTTTTTCCAATAAGCTCAGTTATAGATACAGGGGTATAGTTCAGGTAAGTCTCTGCTAACACATCCATATTGTGACGCATATCAGGATTTATAAGGTAATGCGCTAACATGGTATCAAATAAACTTCCTTTTACAGGAACATTATATTTGTGAAGTACTTTTATATCATATTTTAAATTCTGTCCGATTTTCTCTATGTTCTCAGCCTCGAAAAAAGGTCGGAGTTGTTCAATTAATTCCTGGGCATTTTCCCGTTCTTCAGGAAAAGGAACATAAAAACCTTTACCGGCTTCCCAGGAGAAAGCTATTCCAACCAGCTCGGCTACAAGAGGATTTAAAGAAGTTGTTTCCGTATCAAAACAAACTACAGATTGTTTCATTAAATTTTGAAGGAATAATTTCATGCCCATTCCTGATGAGACACTCTGATAAACATGAGATACATCATTAATGGTTTTTCTGCTGGAAAATTCTTTTAAAGTTGCAGGAGAATCGCCAGTACTTCCAAATAGTGAAAACTGACCACTTCCCGCAGCCTGGGGCTCTTTTTTTGGTTTTGGTTCATCACTGTTCACTTTTTCACCTGCAACAGCAGCTTCTTCTGAGAAGATCCTTAAGAATTGTTCTTTAAGCCTTCTAAATTCCAATTCCTCAAATATCTTTTGTACCTCTTCACTATTTGGTTCAGAGAGTTCATAATCCTTGGCATCAAAAGTAACGTCGCAGGTCACACAAATAGTAGCTAATTTTCTTGAGAGGCGTCCCAATTCGGCATTTTCTTCCACTTTCTCTTTCATTTTCCCTTTCAGTTTATCCGTATTCGCAAGCAGGCCTTCAAGGGTGCCAAATTCTGCTATAAATTTTTTGGCGGTTTTGTCGCCAACTCCCGGAAGCCCGGGAATATTATCGCTGGCATCGCCCATCATTCCCAAATAGTCTATAACCTGTTCGGGATGTTCTACTCCAAATCGATTTTGTATTTCAGGGATTCCCCAAATTTCAATTCCATTGCCCATACGGGAAGGGCGGTACATAAAAATATTTTCTGAAACCAATTGCCCGAAATCCTTGTCGGGCGTAACCATATATACTTTGTATCCTTCTTTCTCTGCCTGTTTGGCCAGTGTGCCAATAATGTCATCTGCTTCCAAGCCAGATACCTCTACGCAGGGAATATGCATGGCTTTAAGAATGTCCTGAATTATAGGTACGGCCACCCGAATGGCGTCCGGGGTCTCAAGCCGGTTTGCCTTATATTCTGCAAATAATTCTGTGCGCTCCGTACTGCCGTCTTTATCGAAACAAACGGCCAGGTGGTCTGGCTTTTCTCGTTTAATTACGTCGAACAAGGAATTTACAAACCCCATGATTGCCGAAGTGTCCATTCCTTTGGAATTTATCCTGGGGTTTTTTATAAGGGCATAATACCCCCTAAATATTAATGCATATGCATCTAATAAAAAAAGTCGCTTCTGGTCTGCCATATTTAATGTGCTTGTAGAGTTCCAAAACTACAAAGTTTATGCGCTTTAGTAAAGTATTTAAGAGCTTATATAGCTGCTTGCTGTTTTATTAATATGTCCTTGTTCAGAATACACCCTGTAGGTAAAGCCGGGCTGTATGCAATACCCTCCGGTCTCTCCTTTTTTGTTGATGGCAATAAAGCCAATTTGGAAATCCAGTTTCTCCTTATTTTTGGATATGATGCGTTTGACTCCTTCTTCACATGCTTCCTGAGGCGTTTTACCCTGCCTCATCAATTCAACAATAAGGAAACTTCCAACAGTACGAACAACTTCTTCACCAACCCCTGTGGCCGTAGCTCCCCCAACTTCATTATCCACAAATAATCCGGCTCCGATAATTGGGGAATCGCCAACCCGACCCCCTATTTTATATGCCATCCCGCTTGTGGTGCAAGCACCGGCAATATCTCCTTTACTGTCAATAGCAAGCATCCCGATAGTATCGTGATTTTCTATGTTTATTATTGGTTGGTATTTCGAAGTTTTTTTCCATTCCAACCATTCCGCCTTCGACTTCTCAGTGAGTAAGTTTTCTTTTTTAAAACCCTTTTGATAGGCAAACAATTCGGCCCCTTTGCCTGCAAGCATTACATGAGGTGTTTCCTGCATTACTTTTCTGGCAACCGAAATAGGATGGACGATATTTTTAAGATATAACACAGCTCCGCAATTACTGTCTTTGTCCATTATACAGGCATCCAGAGTAACATTGCCATCCCGATCTGGTCTGCCCCCCTTACCTACAGATTGATTGTTTATATCTGCTTCTTCAATCATTACCCCCTGTTCTACAGCGTCCAAAGCGGTACCAGCATTGTTAAGAACTTGCCAGGCTTTATTTGTTGCATTGAGGACATCCCATGTTGCTATGACAATAGGTTTAATCGTTTTATTAACTGCCTGAGGTTTCTTATCCGTTTCGCAGGAGGCTAATAAGGATGCGGAAAAGATTCCGGCTGTACTTAAGGAAGAATTTTTTAAAAATTTTCTACGTTTCATCTGGGCTGGGTTGCGTACTTTTATAGGTCTAAATATATGAAATGATCGTAGAAGTATGTGCTAATTCCTATCAATCTGCCGTCAATGCCGAGGCAGCCGGAGCGGACAGAATTGAGCTCTGTTCAGAATTAGCGGTTGGAGGTATAACTCCGTCCTATGGTTTGATAAAGAAAGTTTCAGAAAAACTTGATATTCCCGTTCATGTTTTGATTAGACCTAGAAGCGGGGATTTCACTTATTCCAGGGACGAATTTCAGATCATGAAAACAGATATTGCAATCTGTGCAGATCTTGGTATATCGGGAATAGTTTCAGGAGTTTTGTATTCCGACGGTACATTGGATAAGACACGGACAGGCGAACTGATAGCTGCAGCCGGGGATTTACAATTTACTTTTCACCGGGCATTTGACTGGGTAACTGATCCTTTAAAAACACTGACGGAGCTTGAGAATTTGGGAGTAGACTGTATTTTAACCTCAGGAGGAAGACAATCAGCAGAGGAGGGGATAAATCAGTTGGTCTCGTGGAGAAAGAAGGCAGAAAAATGTGTTGTTATGCCTGGTGGAGGAATTCGAGAACACAATGCACTGGTTTTTAGAAATGAAGGTTTTGAAGCGATTCACCTTTCGGGAATAAAGTTTAGTAAAACCCTGAATAAAAAACCCCAACTTTCAATGAATACTGCCTCGTATCTCAGAGATGATGAAATTGCCCTAACTGATTTCGAGATTGTTCGTGCCTTAATTCAAAGCGTTAAATAAAGGTAAAGATGTAAAGCGATACCCTGTTAAAGAAATATATTTGTAAAAAATAGCATATGTTACGCTGGATTGTTTTTATAATAATTTATTTTATTTTGGGCTTCTATACCTTACAAGCCTTGAAGACCGCAACCAGGTTTCCCTGGGTTTACTTTGTTTTTGTTGCCATGTCGTTAATAGTACTTGGGAACTTTATTTTTCAATTTACCTGGGGCGAAACAGACGGCAGGGTTTTAAGCAGGCCTAAAAGTTATGCTTTTGGGTTTTTAGCAGCCATCCTTACCTTCAAAATAATTACAATTATATTTCTTTTTTCTGAAGATATTTTCAGGGTCATTGCAGCGGGGTACCAGAAATTTTACGGCACTACAAAGGAGTTCAGCCTACCGGAGAGAAGAAGGTTTTTGAGCTTAATTGCCATGGGTATCGCAGCAATTCCTTTTGGGGCATTACTATACGGCATGTATAGAGGGAAATACAATTTTAAGGTATTGAAATACAAAATGGAATTTGAAGATCTGCCCCCGGCTTTTGACGGATATCAGATTACTCAAATTTCAGATATTCACAGTGGGAGTTTTGACAATAGAGGAAAAATCGAATATGCGGTTGATTTGATTAATAAGCAAAAGAGCGATGTTATTTTTTTTACCGGAGATATGGTAAATAATAAAGCGGAAGAAATGATACCATGGGCTGAATTGTTTTCAAGCCTTAGCGCTGTAGATGGGAAATATTCAATTCTGGGAAACCATGATTACGGGGATTATGTTACCTGGAATACCGAAGAAGAAAAGATGAAAAATTTGGATGAGCTTAAGCTTATGCAAAAAGAAATGGGTTTTGATCTCTTGCTGAATGAGAGTCGATATCTGAAAAAAGAGGAAGATAAATTAGCTTTAATTGGTGTTGAAAACTGGGGAAGAGGCGGTTTTAGAAAGTCGGGTGACTTAAAAAAGGCAGCCTCTGAAATTAGCAAGGATGATTTTAAAATCCTATTGAGTCATGATCCATCTCATTGGGAGGATGTAGTTTTAAAAGATAAGTATCATTATCATCTCACATTAAGCGGTCATACGCATGGAATGCAGTTTGGAATAGAAATTCCAGGATGGGTCAAATGGAGCCCGGTTAAATGGCGCTATAAATATTGGGCAGGTATTTATGAGGAACTGGGAGAGTTTATAAATGTAAACCGGGGTTTTGGATTTTTAGGGTACCCGGGAAGAGTAGGTATATGGCCGGAAATCACTGTAATTACTCTAATAAAGAAAGATTTAACGTGAATTTAACTTGCATGTTCTGCCCAAAATTATGGGCATACCCGATTTTTTAACATTTTTTCATACATTTGATCTATAACCCAATGTAATTTATATGTCCAAATTCGGTGAACTTATAGATCTAAATATCCCTGTACTACTTGACTTTTATGCTGAGTGGAATGAGCAATCTACCTCTATGCATCCGGTTCTGCGGGATGTTGCAGCAGCCTTAGGAGATAAAGGAAAGGTTATAAAAATAGATGTTGATAAGAATAAAGAACTATCACAGGCACTTAGAATTAAAGGCCTCCCTACCCTTATGATCTACAAAAAAGGGGAAATGGTGTGGAGACAAAGTGGCGAGCAGGATGCAAACACACTTATAGGGATACTTAACGAATACCTATAAAAAGCAACTTCGTATTTATAGCAATAACCCGTATGATTGGAGAATTAGTTTCCACCACTAACGGTATCCAACTCCGTCGCTGAATCTAGTGAGTTACCTGAAACCGAATCACCTTCAAGGGGCGAAGTATCTCTCATATCAGGATTAGATTGCTCTAATAATGGAGGCTCTTCCAAAATCTCATCCTTGTAAAAGTGACTGAACCTGTCTATATGCTCATTAAAAATTAAGGTTTCTTTTTCTGCCAACTCCCGGTCATTATTTTCGATAAGAATATCAATGTTTCTTCTATATGCTTCCATGTCACCAATAATATCTTCAATATTATCATATTGTTCGTCCAAAGGAATGCTTGAATAATAGTCCAATCGATCCTGATAAATATTCCTTAACCTATAAAATAAATCTCGGGCTTTCTGTGTTTCTCCTACCTTATAATATCCATCCACATAAGGTTCAACAAAAGCGTAAAAACCATAGTATTCCAAAGGCATATTTGTCATGGCAATGTTTATCACATCTTTTGCTTTGTCTATTTTGTTTTCATTTATAAGAGCTTCTGTTAATCGTGCAAGATTGCCCCGGAAAGATAAACCTTGAGTTCTGGTTTGTGGATCATGATAGATCTTTGAGCTTCCTGAATTGCCCCAATCCCATCCTTTTACGATATCGTACATCAGTTCTGTATCTATGCGCCCCATCTCAAAAGAACTTTGATTTTTCGTTTGGATAGGCACTAATTTATAGGCTAATCCCTCCAGCTGTAAATACTCCTTCATCCAAATGTATTCTGCTTTGTCAAAACTACCACCGGAAAAGTAGATTGGGCGTTTCCAATCATTATTAGCAATGATATCCAGCATCATAATCCTGTTTTTCGGCAGGGCACTTTTTGGCAGGTCAATATCAATATAATCAACAATTAATGCAGAATCTTTTTCTTTGACCAGGCCACTTTCAAGTACGTTTTTCTTGTTAACCGGTACTCTTATTTTGTTCGTTGGATAATATACAAGGTCTAATGTGCTCTCTGAATATTCGCCTAGATCAGCACCCTGTTTTTCAAGTATATATTTGAATTTTGTCTGAGGTTTATTACTGCCTACCCAATTCATAAAATCCTTGATGTTCCATCTTTTTTCCTCCAAACCAGGAAGACCCTGATAATAAATTACATCCCTGTTGCCATATCTATAAAGATCATGCGTCAGTTGAGAGGGTATAGGCTCACTTTTATAGGCCTTTCGCTTCATTTGATCCACATACCAATCTGTTGCAAAAAGGCTTGTACAAATTATTCGTACATCGGTACGGTATCCCTCAATTTCCTGTGCATACCAAAGCGGAAAAGTGTCATTGTCTCCAATGGTGAATAACATGGCACCTGCATCTTCCTGGCATGAATCAAGATAGGCCTTGGCACTTGTGCGGGCGGTATAGCGATTAGAACGGTCATGGTCATCCCAATTCTGAAAGGCCATTACCCCCGGGACAGCCAAAAGGCAGATCACAAGGATAGCCGGTCCAAGCACCTTTGGATTTATTAATTTTTTAAATTCTTCATAGAGGCCATAAACCCCTAAGCCAATCCACAAGGCGAAAACATAAAAGGAACCTACAAGCGAGTAGTCACGTTCACGTGGCTGAAAAATATAGGGATTTGTGTAGAATTGAATTGCAATCCCTGTAAAAATAAAAAATACAAAAAGAGCCCAGAATTGCTTAGGATTTTTGGTAAACTGGAAAACCAAACCTATAATGCCCAGGATTAAGGGCAAAAAGAAATACGTATTTCTACCTTTATTATCCAATACATCCTTTGGGAGATTTTCCTGAGTTCCCAAACGAAGGCTGTCTATAAACCCAATTCCGCTTAACCATTCACCATTGCCATTATAACGGCCCTGCACATCATTCTGTTTCCCAACAAAATTCCACATAAAATAACGCCAGTACATATAACCAAATTGGAACTGAAACATATATTTCACATTCTGCCAAACGCTCGGGGGTTCTACTTCCAGATATTCTCCAAACTGCCTTAAAAAGCCAATGTATTGTGCTTCATCTATTTCACCATTGGCAAGACCAGATTTAACTTGGGCAACTGCTTTGCGCAACTCTTCGTTAGATGTCTTCATCCTAAAATTCAAAGGGCCGAAATATTTCATGTAGTTTTCAGCGTTCTGATCACTCCACATTCGTGGTAATAAACCCCTGTGATCTTCGTTGGGCCCCTGCATTGCATTCTTGTATTTATTTACAATAATGTATTTGCCCAATTCTTTATCTTTTTCATATTTGGGTTTATCATCCTTCTCAGGTCCTGCCGGAGCAAACGTATCTGAATAATAAGTGCCATAAATTGGGCTGTCTACCTGCGGGTATTGTTCTCTGTTGTAATAGGCAAGCAATGAACGAGCATCTGAAGGATTATTTTCGTTGACTACCACATTGGCATTTGCTCTGATTGGTAACATAAGCCAGGAAGAAAAACCAAGAAATAAAAACATAGCGCAGAGCACCAAAGTATTGGCTACCCTGTAATTGTTTTTTCTGGTATATCGCAATCCAAAGTAAAAGGCACCAATAAATACCAAAAGCATAATTATGGAACCCGAATTAAAGGGTAAACCTATGCTATTGATAAAGAAAACTTCGCTCCAGCCAAATAATTTTAGCACGTATGTAAGCGAAAATTTATAGACCAACATTAAAATTGCAATTACACTAATGTTGGCTAAGAGAAAATTCTTAACGGTGGTGGTTTTATACTTTTTGAAATAGTATAGTAAACCTATGGTTGGAATTGCCAAAAAGCCCATAAATTGAATACCAAAGGTAAGCCCTACTACAAAGGAAATGAGGATCAACCATCGATTACCCCTTGGATCCTCAAGGTCATCTGTCCATTTTAACCCTATCCATAACAGTAGCGCCATTATAAAACTGGCCATGGCGTAGACTTCAGTTTCTACGGCATTAAACCAAAAACTATCTGAAAAGGTAAAAGTCAAAGCACCAACAATGCCGCTGCTGAATACGGCGATGGCATTACTATTTGTGAACTTATCTTTTTTGGATATTAACTTTCGTGTTAGATTGGTAATGGTCCAGAACATAAACAAAATGGTAAAAGCACTGGAAACCCCAGAAACATAATTTACCATTCTTGCAACCTGGTCCGGTTCCAAAGCGAACATCGCAAAAAAGGCTCCAATCATTTGAAGCAAAGGTGCGCCCGGTGGGTGTGCCACCTGCAATTTCGCAGAGGTTGTAATGTATTCTCCTGCATCCCAGAAGCTACCGGTAGGTTCTACCGTTATAGTGTAAGTAATAAGGGCTATAAAAAAAACGACCCACCCAAGGATGGTGTCCCATTTCTCGAAGTTCTTTGAAAACATGTACTATGAAGTTTACCAGTCTGGGCGAATTTACTAATTAAAATAG
>Ga0272441_10005043_pt1 | contig 23326 bp, 20 predicted proteins | sample SSMProp6N_FD_193582 | JGI IMG/M metagenome (GOLD analysis project Ga0272441, IMG submission 193582) | Marine sediment archaeal communities from Little Sippewissett salt marsh, Falmouth, MA, United States - SSM-Prop-6N | ecosystem: Environmental > Aquatic > Marine > Wetlands > Sediment ...
TATAACAAACTTCACATCCGTTACAACTACACAGGCAAAATACCAGGAATTGTCGCTGAACCCTCAAAAACTTGCAGGGCAATGCGGTAAACTAAAGTGCTGCCTCAATTTTGAAGTCGACTGCTATTTAGATGCACAGAAAAACTTCCCGCCAAAAGATATTCCACTGGAAACAAAAGATTGTACGGCCTATTTCCAGAAGATGGAGGTTCATAAAGGAATATACTGGTATACAACCGAGCCGGATTCAACGGCCAATCTGATACCTGTACCCGTGGAAAGAGTAAAAGAAATTCAGGACATGAACAAAAAAGGCATTAAAGCCGAAAGACTCCTTACAGGAATACAATCCTGGGAAACAAGCCCGGATTCCGAGGATCTTCTTAAAGAAAACAACCTGGCAAGATTCGATACCGGCAGTAATTCAAAAAATAACCACAGCAAAAACCCCTATAAAAGAAAAAAGAACAGGAGATTTCATGATAAGAGAAAGAAATAAGGTCATAATCCCGTTATTGCTGATTCTCCTCTTTTCATGTAACAGTGATATTATTTTCACCGATAATGTTGCAATGAAGGATAATGTATGGGTGTTATCCAATGTTCCCGATTTCAGTTTTCAGATAGACGATACAGCCCGGCTTACAGATGTTAATTTAACATTAAGGAGCGGATCAGACTATCCTTATCGTAATTTATTCCTTTTTGTAACTATCTCTTCACCTGATGGAAATATTATGACAGATACCCTTGAATATTATCTGGCCGACGAAAAAGGCAACTGGTATGGCAAAGGTTTCGGTGATATTCATGAGTACAGCCTTCCTTACAGGACAAATGTCTATTTCCCGGAAAAGGGAACATACTTGATTAAAATCCAGCATGGTATGCGTATAGGCGATCTTCCCGGCATCTATGATATCGGACTGAGAATTGAAAAAAGCAAATTGTAAACCTTAAGCTGTGGGAAAAAATAAACTGGCCAAATGGGCTGAGATGGCTACCTTCAGCAACGTTATTGAGTCACCGAAAGGTGAATTGCCACATAAAGACCACCCACTGAAAGGGAAATGGCAAAAGGAGGTTTTCAGGAATTCAAATCCTGTCATTATGGAACTCGGATGCGGAAAAGGTGAATATACAGTGGGTCTTGCTGCCAGGTTTCCTCAATACAATTATATAGGTGTCGATATAAAAGGTGCCAGAATGTGGAGGGGAGCAAAAACAGCTACCGAAAATAAAATTCCTAATGTAATATTCCTCCGCACACGGATAGAGTTTATCAGTTATTATTTCTCTGAAGATGAGATTGACGAAATATGGCTCACCTTCCCCGATCCCCATCCCGGAAAACGCAACTCGAATAAAAGGCTTACATGCCCATGGTTTCTTAATACATACAGTAAATTCGTGAAGGACAAGGGAATAATTCATCTCAAAACAGATAATACTGAACTTTTTAACTATACAAAACGACTGGTTGAGCTGAACAGGCTCCCTGTAAACTTTATCAGCTATGACCTGCATGGAGATAAACCTGATGATGATATCCTGTCTATCAAAACACATTATGAACATCTTTTCCTGGAAGAGGGATTGAAAATCAAATATCTCTCTTTCAGGCTTTTAAAGAATATAATCATTAAAGACACAGAAAAGGATTGACAATACACGGATCTATCAACTGAACCAACATGAATATTTTGTGTTTAACAAAAAAAGTGGTAACATTGCCAGCTATTTATTTTACTCCTATGTCAGAAAACGAAAGTATTAAAGAACGTGTATTGAAAGCTCTCGAAAGAGTCAGGCCATATCTTCAATCGGACGGAGGAGATATAGAACTTATTGATATCTCAGAAGATCTTACTGTTAAAGTAAAACTCACCGGGGCATGCCATGGCTGCCCATATAGCGTGATGACTTTAAAAGCCGGGGTCGAACAGGCATTAAGGAAGGAAGTGCCTGAAATAAAAGGTGTCGTTTCCGCCTGATAAAAGGCAGCTTCCTAATTTTATTTACCTCTCAGATACTATACCCGGGACTGGTAAGTTTATAGTATTAAAACCCTTATATTGCTTTCAGTAAAAGAATCATATAAATACCTGCTACTGCTGGTTTTATCATTTGTCGCAGCAAACTGTTCCGTGGAAAAAAACACCAGGGCAACACGTTTTTATCATGGAATGACTGCAAAATATAATATATATTTTAATGGCTATGAGAGCTTTAAGGAGGGAGTGGATAAAATAACAAACGGCCGGGCTGATGACTATGCCGAAATATTGAATGTATTCGAATACAGTGCTCCATCTTCTGCATCCCTGTGTATATCCGACATGAATAATGCTATTCAGAAAGCCTCAAAACTTATCTCACTGAAATCGATAACTGCAAAACCCGAAGTAAAAGACCGGAATGATCTTTCCCCGCAAGAAGAGGAACTGTTTAATAAGAAGGAATACAACAAGTGGGTAGATGACAGTTATCTTCTCATCGGAATGGCCCGCTTTTACAAACATGAATTTAATGAGGCATCATCGGTCTTTGAGTATTGTATTACCCAGGCTAATGATCCTTTGATCCGGAAGGAAGCATCTGTGTGGCTTGCCAGGGCCCACAACGAAAAAGGTAATTACAGCGATTCATACCGTATCCTGAATGAGTTTGATACCTCCGAACCATTTCCCAGGGCCCTTAAAACAATGTATTATACAACCTTTGCTGATCTGTATGTAAAACAGGACAGTTATTCTGAAGCTATTGAACCATTGGAAAAAGCCCTTGATAATTTATCAGGGAAACATACAAGATACAGGCTTACATATCTGTTGGCCCAGCTTGGTCAACAAACCGGAAATACACAAAAGGCAATTTCCCTCTACAGAAAAGTAGTCAAAATGAATCCCCCGTATGATGTTGAATTCAATGCAAGGATAAATATTGCAGGAGTATTTGATGTCAATTCCGGTGATCCCGGGGAAATGAAAACAGAGATGGAGAAGATGTTGAAGGATTCCAAGAATAAAGAATACCACGATCAGATATATTATGCTCTCGGTAACTTGTCTATGAAGGAGGGAAATGAAAATGAAGCCCTGGAATATTACAGGCAATCAGTGAGGTCGTCAACCACGAACCAGAATCAGAGGGGAAGATCATATCTGGCACTGGCCGAATATTATTACAATAAAGATGAACTTCTTAAAGCAGGCAGGTATTATGACAGCACTGTATTGTTCCTTGATGATGATCATGCCGACTATCAGGCTTTGAAACTAAAATCTGAAAATCTCAACAGTGTTGTATCACAGCTAAGTATCATCGAAACTGAAGACTCCCTTCAAAGAATTGCCACAATGTCGGAATCCGAGAGAGATGCTTTCATTGCATCCATCATCAACGACATTACGGAAGCTGAAAATGAAGGAAGAACCTCTCAATACTCCGACAGATATAACCTGGGTCAGTTTTATGAAAATGAAAGACGTTTCCAGGACAATATTGAACAGGAGGGTAAATGGTACTTTTATAACCAGACGGCTTTGACTTTTGGACGGACTGAATTCAAACGGAGATGGGGCGACAGGGACCTTGAAGATAACTGGCGCAGGCAGAACAAAACAACCACCAGCTCTTCCATGACGGCATCTGAAAATGATGAGACCATACAAAATGGTTCGGATACACTTAATACAGGGACACTCGACTATAAAAATCCCGAATTTTACCTGAAAGACCTTCCTCTCACCGATTCGCTTTTGGCTGTTTCAGATAACCGCATAGCATATGCTTACCTCAACGCAGGCAAAGCGTATGCGGAAAAGATCCGGGATCCCGAAGGAGCCGTTGAGTCATTCGAATCACTGATAACAAGGTATCCTGAGAATGAACTCGTGCCTGAAGCCCTGTATAACCTCTATAAGATAAATCAGGAAACAGACTATTCCGCAGCTGAAAATTATAGGCAACAACTGATAAGTGAATATCCTGAAACCGAATTTGCTAAAATGATATCCGATCCTGATTACTATAATAAAAAGCTTGCCGGGCAGAAAATGGCTGAAAAACTATATCAGGAAGCATACGACACTTACATGGAAGAGGATTATAATAAGGCAATTGCACTTTGCGATGATGCATTGAAAAAATATGAACAGCATCAGCTGGCTCCTAAATTCTATCTTCTCCGTGCATATTCAATTGCTCATACAAGCGATGAAAGAACCCTGAAGGACGAACTAAATAATATTATCAAATTGTGGCCGGAGAGTGAGGAAAGCAAGAAAGCAGCCGAACTTACAGCTTTTATAAATAAAAAAGTCCCGGAACTGAAAATTGAAGAAGAAAAAGAAATTGCGGGTGAATTATATATAGTTGATACCACTTTAAATCATATTTTCATACTTATCATAGAAAATCCCGCTTTCAATATCAACCAGGCAGCGTTCGACGTAATAAGCTTTAACATAGATAATTACACAAACCTTAATTACAGAACAGAAGGAACACTCGTTGATAATAAATATATATTAATCAAGGTTTCGGGCTTTGAAGAGTATACAGAGGCAATGGATTATTATAGGTCATTTTCAGCTGACAAACCGGTAAGAAATCCTTCTGACTCAGTTATGTATTCTTTCATTATAAATGACGATAATTTCAGGGTTTTAAATGAAGATAAAAACCCTGAACGATATCTTCTTTTCTTTACGGATAACTACCTGAAATGAGAAAGATAAGAATATTATGGACAGATGATGAGATTGAGGTTCTTAAACCACATATCCTTTTCCTGCAGGAAAAAGGTTATGAAATAGATACCTGTTCAAATGGGAATGATACAATTGACCTTGTACGACAACACTCGTATGATCTTATTTTTCTTGATGAACATATGCCGGGATTAAGCGGTATTGAAACCCTGAGACTCATCAGGGAAGTCAGAAGCGACATACCTGTGGTAATGATAACCAAGAGTGAAGAAGAAGGTATAATGGAAGCAGCTATTGGTTCCGAAATTGAGTATTACCTGATCAAACCCGTTAAGCCCAAACAGGTGCTCCTGGCCATCAAAAAAATCCTCGATAAGAAAAGACTTGTTACAGAAAAAACAACTACTGACTACAGGCAGGAATTCAATCGTATCGGAGATATGATATCATCTGCACAAAGCTGTGAAAACTGGATAGAAGTATATCGTAAGATAACACATTGGGAATCGGAACTCGATAAATCATCCGACCAGGGAATGACAGAGATATTAAGAATGCAGGAAAACGAAGCGAACAATCTCTTTTCCAGATTTGTTACAAAAAATTATCTTTCATGGTTAAATCCTGATAATCCTAATGTCCCGGTACTGTCACATTCACTTTTCACAAAAGAGATATTTCCCCACGTCAGTGAATCCCGGCCAATCTTTTTCATTCTCATCGATAATCTAAGGTATGACCAGTGGAAAACCATATCGGCCGAGCTTGCCGGTTTGTACAGGATAGTGAAAGAGGATTTCTACTTCAGTATTCTTCCCACAGCAACCCAGTACAGCCGTAATGCCATATTTGCAGGTCTCATGCCTTCACAAATTGCAGAACTAATGCCTCGATTATGGGTGGATGATGATGATGAAGCCGGGAAAAACAGGTTCGAAGAGGAGATGTTCAGGCATCAGCTTTCAAGGAAAAAAATAAAATTCAATTGGTCGTATAACAAAATCAGCAGTAACACCGAAGCAAAAAAAGTAAATGAAAAAATAGATACGATGCTCGGTAATGACTTTAATATCCTTATATACAACTTTGTCGACATACTGTCACACGCCCGTACCGATGTAGGAGTGATAAGGGATCTTACCGATAATGAAACCGCTTACCGGAGTCTTGTAAGATCATGGTTTGTCCATTCTTCATTGTTCGATCTGCTGAAAGCATTAGCCAGCCATCATGTAAAAATCATCGTCACCACGGATCATGGTACCATAAGGGTTCAGAACCCTATAAAGATAATCGGTGATAAAAAGACATCTCCTAACCTGCGTTACAAAACGGGAAGAAATCTTGACTATAATCCTTCTGAAGTATTCGAGGTAAGAGATCCCGGGAAAGCAAAGCTTCCAAAAACAAATATAAGTTCAAGGTATATTTTTGCCATGAATAAGGATTATCTTGTATACCAGAATAATTTTAACTATTATGCCGGCTATTATAAAAACAGCTTTCAGCATGGAGGAATCTCAATGCAGGAAATGATACTGCCCGTTGCTTTTCTGGAACCTGTATAGCAAATGAAAATCAAAGTCAACAATAAGAAAGAGCTTCCATCTGCAGTAAAAAGACTGCTAAAATATTCCGGCGGGAGCAGGATATTTGCATTATACGGATCACTTGGTGCCGGAAAAACTACAATCATAAAAGAAATATGTAAGCAGCTTGGTGCTTCCGATTTAACCAGCAGCCCCTCCTTCACTCTTGTCAACGAATACAATACTGCCGGAGGAGAGTCATTGTATCATATTGATTTCTACAGAGTTAATAATACCGGGGAGGTTTTTGACTTCGGCCTTGAAGAATATCTCTATGGGGGATCATACTGTTTTATGGAATGGCCTGATCTTATTGAAGAATTATTACCCCCGGATACAATTAGAGTCCATATCACTGCAGGAGAAAATGAGAAGCGTATTCTGGATTTCACTTAGACTGATAATATTCTACAATTTATTTTAACTTTGACGAAACAACACTACCCCTGAAATGAACATGAAAGGCAAGAGCGGAAATGTGAATCTCAGCAATAGTGAATTTATGCCAAAGGAAGAGCATCTTGAAACTGCCGTAAGATTCAGAAGACTGACTATTGGTATTCCCAGCGATCCCAAGGATGACGAGAAGAGAGCAGCTCTGACACCGGAATCGGTTAACCTGCTCGTAGAATCAGACAATGAGGTGATAATACAAAAAGGTGCCGGTGCTGGTGCCAACTATTCCGATAAGGATTACAGTGAAAACGGTGCATCCGTTACCGATTCCCCGGCAAAGGTATACAGCAGTGATGTTGTTATTAAGGTAGCACCTTTTACAAGCAAAGAAACTGAGCACCTGAAAGGAAATCAGGTCATCATGTCATATCTTAATGTCTTGAAGCTGAATGAAGAAACCCTTGCCAGGCTCATAGGTAAAAAAGTAACAGCTATCGCTTTTGAAAAAATACGTGATGACAGCGGAGTAATGCCTGTCGTTGAATCCATGAGTGAAATTTCCGGGGTAACCTCTATCCTTCTTGCCTCCGACTACCTGAGTAATTACCATGGCGGAAAAGGTGTTATGCTTGGAGGTATTACAGGAGTAACACCAACTGAAGTTATTATTCTGGGAGCAAACAGGGCAGGTGAATATGCTGCAAAAGCAGCGCTGGGACTGGGCTCAGAGGTAAAAATATTTGATAACTCCCTCGAAAGACTGAGAAGGTTTGAAACAGTTATTGGCCAAAGGCTGCAAACATCTGTCTTTCACCCCCAGGTATTGAAAAAAGCGTTGAAATCGGCCGATGTACTTATCGGTGCCATAGAGCTGGAAGATCTCCGTCCATGGTACTATATAACAGAAGACCTGGTAAAAACCATGAAAAAGGGTGCTGTAATAATCGACCTCAGCATTGACAGGGGTGGATGTATAGAAACAAGTGAGTGCCGTGCATTGGACGACCCCGTTTATGAAAAACACGGTGTGATACATTTTTCAGCCTGGAATCTCCCGTCACGTGTTGCCAGGACAGCCTCAATAGCTCTCAGTAACATATTTGCCCCCCTGCTTCAAAAAATGGCCGATGCCGGTGGAATAACCCGGCTGCTTAAAAATGATATGGGTCTGCGTAATGGCGTATATCTTTACAACGGGATACTAACCAACGAAACACTCGGACAGAAATACGGGATACTATCAAAAGACCTCGACCTGCTTCTCTCAGCTTTCTGATAATCAGATAAAGGTAAGCGTTGCTACATCTCCATTGATATCTATCCTGGCTTTATGACCAATATAAAAAGCCCTGTTATCACCTATATGTCCGGCAGGAAAATTGAATAAGACAGGGAAATCATACTTTTCGACGATATCCGATATTATTGTCTCGGGACTTCTCTCCCAGGGTATTTTCGTTTCATTTATCTCATTTAACCCTCCCACCACGAGTGCTTCAAGATCTTTAAGTTTGCCGGCCAGATCAAGGGATGTCATCATCCTGTCGAGATGGTAATTGTATTCCCCGATCTCTTCTATAAACAGTATTTTATTTTTTGTCTTCAGTCTTCCCGCAATACCTGCCATACTATATAAAAGCGACAGGTTTCCGCCTATTATCTCTCCTTCAATATTTCTTTCCTTTCTGAAATCCCCTTCCCACTGTAATGGTTGACAACCTTTAAACAATGCGTTGTACAGAGATTCCATAGTGGCCGGTGTTTTTTCATCATCATAATATTTCAACGGCATCTCACCATGTATTGTAATAATATTGTACTCCTCTGTAAGCCATGTATGCAATACTGTTATATCGCTGTATCCTACATACCATTTAGGATACCTTCGCAGTGATGCAAAATCTATACGGTCAATAATTTTAAGGATACCGTAACCACCCCTGGAACAGATTACTGCTTTGATCCTTTTATCATCCGTGGCTGCCTGCAGATCCTCATATCTCTCATCATCGTTGCCAGCAAAAGGTCCGTCATGCTTCATTGCATTCTTCCCGATATGCACTTTAAGCTGCCACGACTCAAGCAACCTGACTGCCGTTTCAATCTTTTCACTATCAATGGCAAATGCCGGTGAAACAATTGTAACCTCATCGCCCGGCCGGAGAAACGGAGGCCGTATTTTTTCAACAGCTTTCATAATAAATATTGATCATTTACAACTGTAAAAGTAATTAATAATGTTACCAATTAAGTCTTCTTCATTAAGTGCGGGGAAGCTTTTTTATTATCTTTGTTCGTTTTACAAAATGTTACCGGTTCATTATCAACATTATGAAGAAATATAAAAGATACCTTATCACATCAGCGCTTCCCTATGCAAATGGTCCAATACATATCGGCCACCTGGCAGGAGTATATGTACCTTCTGATATTTATACAAGGTACCTGAGGATGAAGGGAGAGGATGTGATATCCATTTGCGGATCCGATGAACATGGTGTTCCGATAACCCTTAAAGCACGGAAAGAGGGAGTTACACCACAGGAGATCGTTGACAGGTATCACGCAATAAATAAAAAAGCTTTTGAAGATTTTGGTATAGCTTTCGATATCTATTCACGTACTTCGAATAAGATACATTATGAAACTGCTTCGGATTTTTTTCTGACACTTTATAAAAAAGGTGAGTTCATCGAAAAGTCAACGGAACAGTATTACGATGAAGAGGCTGGTTGTTTCCTGGCCGACAGATATATTACAGGGACATGTCCGCATTGCAGCAATGAAGAGGCCTACGGAGATCAGTGTGAAAAGTGCGGAAGCTCTCTCAGCCCGTCGGATCTCATAAATCCTCATTCCACTATCAGCGGCAGCAAACCGGTTTTGCGTGAAACACTGCATTGGTATCTTCCTCTTGATAAATATGAACCATGGTTGAAGAAATGGATACTCGAAGATCACAGGGAGTGGAAGGTGAATGTTTACGGGCAGTGTAAATCATGGCTCGACCAGGGTCTGCAGCCCAGGGCTGTAAGCCGCGACCTTGACTGGGGAGTGCCGGTACCTGTAAAAAATGCAAGGGGTAAAGTACTTTATGTATGGTTCGATGCACCGATAGGATATATATCGGCAACAAGGGAACTTACAGACGACTGGGAAAAATACTGGAAAGATGATGAAACAAAGATGGTCCATTTCATAGGTAAGGATAATATTGTATTCCACTGTATAATCTTCCCTGTGATGTTAAAGGCCGAAGGAAGCTATATCCTTCCTGATAATGTCCCTGCAAATGAATTCCTGAACCTCGAAAATGATAAAATCTCCACATCCAGGAACTGGGCGGTGTGGTTACATGAATATCTTATCGATTTCCCGGGGAAACAGGATGTGTTGCGTTATTCCCTCTGTGCCAGTGCACCGGAAACAAAAGACAACGATTTCACATGGAAAGAGTTCCAGGCACGTAATAATAACGAACTCGTTGCTATACTTGGTAACTTCATAAACAGAACCCTGGTGCTTACACACAATTATTATGAAGGTAAAGTGCCTGAAAGAGGAAAAACAACACAGGATGACAAGTTGGTGTTAAATGAGATAATACAAATAAGAAAAAAAGTAGAAACAAGTCTCGATACATACAGAATCAGGGAAGCATTAAAAGAAGCAATGAGTCTTGCACGGCTTGGAAATAAATACCTTGCCGAAGAAGAACCCTGGATAATCATCAAAACCGATCCCGAAAGAGTAAAGACAATAATGAATATTGCCCTTCAGGTAACGGCAAACCTCACCATCATACTTGAACCCTTTCTCCCCTTTTCAATGGAAAAACTGAGACGCTGGCTTAATCTTGATAACCTTAAATGGAAAGATGCCGGCAGAGATGATTTGTTGTTGACAGGTCGTACTGTAAATGAATCTGAACTGCTGTTTGAAAAGATCGGGGATGATGAAATACAACGACAGATCGACAAGCTAATGGCAACAAAACAAACTAATAAAACACCAAAAATGGAAACAGTACCACCAAAAGAAGTTGTTACTTTCAACGACTTTACAAAACTCGACATTCGTACAGCAACAGTCCTTGAAGCTGAAAAAGTTCCCAATACCGACAAACTTCTCAAACTAAGAATTGATGCCGGTATTGATAACCGGACAATAGTTGCGGGCATTGCAGAATATTTTAATCCGCAGGATATAATCGGCAAACAGATATCTATTGTTGCAAACCTTGAACCAAGAACTATAAAGGGTATAGAATCGAAAGGTATGATCCTTATGGCAGAAGATTCGGAAGGGAAGCTTGTTCTTGTTTCCCCGCTCGGAAATATCGGCAACGGCAGTGTGATAAAATAAACGGATTATATCTTTTTAATCCAGGTTCCCGGAAATTTACCTGATATACTGTCGGCCTTATTACGGGCAGAAAGTATGTTTTTACACCTCACGGCACTGACCCTGAAGAATCCATTCGGTGCATCAAGAACCTCAGGTTCAAAACCCTCCCTTCTTAGCATATCCGCTTGATTATATGCATTTTGCTTTACCTTGAAACTGCCGGTGATAAGGCAGTAGGGCATCTCTTCCTGCTGAATTGGCTCTGTAAATTCTATAACCGGTGTAATATTTTCTGTTTCGTCAATGATATTCTTTTCGTCAGTCGACTGTTCCTCTTTATCAATAGCATTAAGGTTATCCTCAAGCTCAGCTGTAACCAGCGGGTTCATTGTGGTAGTTTCCACCTTTGCCCTGAAAAGATCAGTCGTAAAAGGTATTGCAGTGAGTACTGCCAGTACCGGTATGATAACTGCAGCCCGCCACAGGATCTTCCTCATTGAAGCACGTTTTACAGGATCCCTGCCTGTCTTCCCTGTTATACGCTTACGTACATCATAACCTTCAACAGGAGAAAACTGAAAAGAATCAAGCCCGTAAGACCCCAGGTGATAATTGACATTGTGATCGGGTTCAAACAGAACATTTCCCTCTTCATTATTTGTAAAAGTCCCTATCTTGTCGAAGCGGACTTTCTCCCCACGTTCAAGTTTCTTATGAAGAGAGGCAACAAATTCATCCACAATATTTCTTGCGTCACCATAGTTTATCCCGGCTGATGAGGATATTCTTCCAACCAGCAGGCCATCATTGTGGTTCAGATTCCTGTTAAAGGATATCTTCTTGACCGGTGGATAAAATGTATCACTATCCTTATCGATACGTGCCGGAGTATAATTCCCAACAAAACCGCCAAAGTCCGGCAGTATGACACAATCGTGACCGAAAAGCAATTCACGTATAAAAGCAGTAATATCCATCTGATATATGTATTACTACAAAAGTAATAAAATCTTTCTTTTATTATAGAAAATGAATACCATGTTTCTGTGAGGAACCCTGATATTCTTTCTCAAAAGCCTGACTTCAATATAAGTATAAAATAATTATCTTCGTAGGTTTAGGAAAAACTGCTTCTGATGAGAAATATTCAAATGGTCGACCTCAGGGCTCAGTATGAAAAACTCGGAGCTGAAATTGATACTGCCATCAAAAATGTACTTAATTCAACAGCATTTATTAAAGGACCTGAAGTTGGTTTATTTGAGAGGGAATTTCAGAATTACCTGGGTGTAAATTATGTTATTTCATGTGGTAACGGCACCGATGCTCTCCAGATAGCCCTTATGGCTCTCGGACTTAAGCCCGGCGATGAGGTAATAACATCAAATTTCACATTCATCTCAGCAGTGGAGGTAGTTGCTTTGATGGGGCTCAAAGTGATCCTCGTTGATCCCGATCCCCATACATACAATATTACCGCCGAGTCAATAAGCAAAGTTATCAGCCCAAAAACAAAAGCGATAATACCTGTTCATCTGTTCGGACAGTGTGCCGATATGGAGAACATAATGAAAATCGCCGGCGAGAATGATATTTATGTCATCGAAGATTCCGCACAAGCTGCAGGAGCAGATTTCATTTTTGGAGACGGTACACATAAAAAAGCAGGAACAATAGGAACTATAGGGACAACATCATTCTTTCCATCCAAGAATCTAGGGTGTTTCGGTGATGGCGGTGCTATACTGACAAACGACGAGGTGCTGGCAAAAGAAGCCAGGAGCATTGCAAACCACGGGATGAAAGTAAAATATCATCATGACGATATCGGAATAAACTCACGACTCGACACTATACAGGCAGCCGTACTGAATGTTAAATTGAAATATCTCGACGATTTCAGCAAAGCAAGGAGATCTGTTGCCGACTTTTATGACAAGGCTCTTGCAGGATGCAAATCAGTATCACTTCCTGTAAGATCAGCATTTTCAACACATATTTTTCATCAATATACTATCCGGGTGGCTAATGGATTGAGAGATGACCTGAGAGATTATCTTGCCGGTTTCAAGATACCCTCAATGGTCTATTACCCCGTCCCTTTACATATTCAGGATGCATACCGTTATCTCGGATATGCAGATGATGATTTCCCTGTGACATCAACATTATGCAGGGAGGTTCTTTCATTACCGATGCATCCCGATATGGAACAGGAACAGCTCGAATATATAAGTTCCTGTATTTTAAAATTCTTTGAAAACAAATGACCATGGAGAAGGAATATTTTGCACATGAAACAGCTGTTATTGATAAGGGCTGTAAAATAGGAAAAGGAAGCAAAATATGGCATTTCAGCCATATTATGACCAATTCAGAAATAGGCGAAAACTGTAATCTGGGACAGAATGTTCTGATATCTTCAGATGTTAAACTTGGAAATAACGTCAAGGTACAGAATAACGTCTCAGTATATACCGGTGTCATCTGCGACGATGATGTATTCCTGGGACCATCGATGGTATTTACAAATATCATTAATCCGCGAAGTGCAATCGTGAGAAAGGATGACTTCCTGACAACAATTGTTGAAAGAGGTGCAACAGTAGGTGCAAATGCTACTATTCTCTGTGGAATAATAATAGGCAGGTTTGCATTTATCGGTGCCGGTGCAGTTGTTACACGCGACGTTAAACCCTATTCCCTCGTCGTAGGGAACCCGGCCAGACATACCGGATGGATGAGTGAATACGGACATAAACTTTTCTTTGATGAGAAAGGCTTTGCAATATGTCCCGAGAGTGGCGACAGATACCGACTTGAGCATGGTATCGTAACAAAAATTGTAAAATAATCCAAGATCCCGGAAGCAATAATGAATACAACTCCAAAAAACTTCGGACTAATAGGTGTGGCAGGATTTATAGCTGTACGTCATCTTAAAGCTATAAAGGATACAGGTAATAATCTGCTTGCAAGTCTTGACAGATTTGACAGTGTCGGTATTATTGACAGCTATTTCCCTGAAAGTGATTTCTTTGTGGAATTCGAACGTTTCGACAGGCACTTTGAAAAACTTAAAAGAGGAGGAATAAAAATCGACTATGTAAGTATATGTTCACCGAATTACCTGCATGATGCCCATATCAGGTTTGCCCTGAGGCACCGTGCTGATGCAATATGTGAAAAACCTATTGTGCTTAATCCATGGAATATTGATGCCCTCAGGGAAATAGAAAACGAGACCGGGCATAAAATATATACAGTGCTCCAAACCCGTCTCCATCCGAGAATAATAGAACTGAAGAGAAAAATTCAAAACAGTCCAGCTGATAAGATCTATGACATCGACCTTACTTATGTTACCAGCAGGGGGAACTGGTATTCTATATCATGGAAGGGTGATATCCAGAAATCGGGAGGCGTTGCAACAAATATCGGAATCCATTTCTTCGATATGCTGGGCTGGATCTTCGGTAAGACCAAAAATATCATTGTACATCTTTCCGAACCCGATAAGGCTGCAGGTTTCCTGGAACTGGAAAAAGCAAGGATCAGATGGTTCCTCAGCCTCGACTATAAAGACCTTCCCCTGTCGGTACATGAACAAGGAAAACGGACCTTCAGATCAATAGTGATCGACGGTGAAGAGATAGAATTCAGTGACGGATTTACCGATTTACATACCCTTACATATAAGGAAATACTCTCAGGAAATGGTTTTGGTCTTCAGGAATCACGCCAGTCGGTGGAAACAGCTTATACCATTCGTAATGCAAAACCATCAGCTGTCAAGGGAGACTACCATCCTTTTTTAAAATCAGCATCGTCAGCCAGAAAAGCCCGATGAAAAAGAAAATTATAGTAACGGGAGGAACAGGTTACATAGGTTCACACACAGCCGTTGAACTTATTGAGGCAGGGTATGAAGTTATCCTGATCGATAATCTTCATAATTCCGAAGCAGACGTTGCTGAACAAATAGGGACTATTACCGGTAAAAAACCACAGCTGGAGATATTTGACCTCTGTGATAACGAAAAACCAGATACATTCTTTAAGAATAATGAAGGTATTGCTGGTATAATACATTTTGCAGCATACAAAGCAGTTGGTGAGTCTGTAAAAAAGCCCCTGGAATACTACAGGAATAACCTTGTTTCATTGTTAAACATACTTGAGCTGATGAAACAACACATGATTCCCTGTATGGTATTCTCATCATCATGTACCGTATACGGACAACCAACGATATTACCCGTTAAGGAGGATACTCCGGTTCAGCCTGCTGCTTCTCCATACGGTAATACAAAAAAGATAGGGGAAGAAATAATCAGGGATACAGTGCTGGCTGAAAATAATATCAAAGCAATCTCATTAAGATATTTTAATCCTATTGGTGCACATCCTTCAGGACTCATAGGAGAACTTCCGAGGGGAATTCCCGAAAACCTTGTTCCCTTTATTACCCAGACAGCCATTGGCCTGAGGGATGAATTAAGAGTCTTCGGAAATGATTACGACACACCCGACGGAACATGTATAAGGGATTATCTCCACGTTGTTGATCTGGCAAAAGCACACGTCATTGCTTTGGAAAGACTTATAGAAAAGAAAAACCTTAAGGATTACGAAGTATTTAACCTTGGTACAGGCAAAGGAGTGTCGGTGTTAGAGGCGATCAAATCTTTTGAAAGTGTTTCGGGCATAAAGCTGAAATACAGAATTACAGGAAGAAGGGCAGGAGATATAGGTAAAATATGGGCAGATCCATCTCTTGCCAACAGTGAGCTTGGTTGGCATACCTTAAGTACTCTGGATGAAGCCATGCTGACTGCATGGCAGTGGGAAAAGAATATCAGGAAACAAAATTTATGAAAATGAAAAAGATACTAATAACCGGTGGTGCCGGATTCATTGGTTCACATATGGTAAGGAGATTTGTAAAGAATTACCCCGATTATCTTATCATTAATACCGATAAGCTTACCTATGCTGGTAATCTTGAAAACCTGCGGGACATTGAGAAAAAAGATAATTATAAGTTTGAAAGAGCAGATATAGTCGACAAAAATGGCATAGCTGCCCTTTTCAGGAAATATTGTTTTGACGGAATAATCCATCTTGCTGCCGAATCACATGTCGACAGGTCAATAACAGGTCCTGATGAATTTGTCTTTACAAATATTGTCGGTACTGTAAACCTTCTTAATGCTGCACTTGAAGTCTGGAAGAAACCATACGAGGGAAAACTTTTTTATCATATTTCCACTGACGAAGTATACGGATCGCTTGACCAAAATCAAAATGTATTGTTCACTGAAGACACTCCGTACGATCCCAAAAGCCCCTACTCTGCCTCCAAAGCAAGCTCCGATCATATGGTAAGAGCCTATAATCACACATACGGAATACCGGTAGTGATATCCAACTGTTCAAACAATTATGGCCCGAACCAGTTCCCCGAGAAACTTATTCCTTTAGCTATCAACAATATAAAAAACAACAAGCCTGTTCCTGTTTACGGAAAGGGTGAAAATATACGTGACTGGCTTTATGTTGAAGATCATGCCTATGCGATAGATCTGATCTTTCACCGTGGCAGAAACGGTGAAACATACAATATAGGAGGCAACAATGAATGGAAGAACATTGACCTGATAAAGCTGTTATGCAAAATTATGGACCGGAAGCTTGGCCGGCCTCAGGGGACATCTGAAAAGCTGATAACTTTCGTTAAGGATCGTCCCGGACATGATCTGAGATATGCCATTGACTCAACAAAACTCAGTAAGGAACTGGGATGGTCTCCCATACCCAGCTTTGAAAAAGGTCTCGAGAAGACTGTCGACTGGTATCTTACCAACATCAAATGGCTTGAGAATGTTATTTCGGGAGAATACATAAAATATTATGATTCAATGTATTCCGACAGATAACATTATTGTTTTATAGCCTCCACTCTTTTGATTAGTCCGTCGCCCAGGGCAGTTTTTTGTTTTATATGATCTTGTATTGCGGCAACCACACTGTTGGATTCGAATTCACCTCTTACCTGCTCAAAGTCCTGCTTTTTTTCCTCATAACCACCATCTATACCAAAACCGGTCATGGATGATAGTGTAAACTCCTTGCGTGCATCATTATAAAGCATCTGGTCGAGGTCAGCGACACTTTTCTTCCATCTTTCAACGATCCGTATTATATCGTCCACGGTAAAATCAGTTATCGGTTTTCCTTCCTCTTCTTCAATCCTTTCACAAGCCCATGTCCATTCCCATTCATAATAACAGCTGTGCATATAACGGAAGGCCTCACCAACATCCTCCACTGATTTAATGATACCTGTTTCTATTTCATCAAGCAGTTTATCCACTGCCTCTTTGGGAGTAATCAATCCGGCAAGATCTACCCATTCCCCCGAACCCATCTTCTTATCAGGAGTAAGTCTTTTCCTCAATTCCGTGTTTGTTTTCAGTTCATTATTTTCAAGCCGCTTGATGATTGAGTTACCCAAAAATTTATTTATTCCTGTCTGGTAAAGTTCAATACCTCTCTCGAGCGAATGGCCCTTTATGATCATATTGTTATAGGTATATGTTGCAGAAACCTCCCCTGATAACGATCTAAGTTTACGCAGCAGATCCCTGCCTTCTATCATTTTTCTTATTGTATAGGGGCTCAGCAGATTAAAATTGACCTGGTCGATCTTCACAGGATCCTTCCTCCTGTCGCGACCCGGCCATTTCTGGGCATCTCTGATAGTACCGACACTTCTCAGGTTTATTGCAGGTACAAGAATGCTTTGATCATTACTTTCAATAAGATATGAGAATGGCAGAGATGATGTGTCCATATTTTTGTAATGACGCCCCATAACCAGTGTAAACGGACCTATACGTGCCGGCCAGAGAAGATATGAATCACTTGTTGTTTTTGATCCTCTCTCCATTATACCCTGGTGTATCGGCCCCAGTTTATACATGTGATTACTCTGGTTTGATCCGCTGCCTGCATTCATGAATGAAAAAATCCCGGCAATAAGGAGTGTCGATTTATGATGTGTCACTGTATAAGGCCCTGCAAATATCGAACATGCTTCACCATGATATCCTCCACAATTAGCAAAGAATAGTGAGTTCTCGGCTGAATAATGCTTTCCCAGAACACAACCCTGACCCACAAAACATTTGTCAATCAGTGTCGACTCAGTTACGACTGCACCCGAACAAACAATGAAATGCTCCATGATAACTCCAGGACCAATATATATGGGATCCTCTTTACAACTGTTAATTGATCCTTCGTCAATACTGACAGCTCCTTCAATACGGCTGTATGGTCCTATTTTTACGTTTCTTATATTGCTGCAATTGATTATCCGTGTATTCCTTCCTATTATCCCCCTTTCGGATGCCACTGACGCTGAATAATCATCAATCATTTTCTCGAGTATCTTAACAGCCTTATGACGATGTCTGTATAGTGCGATGATATAAGCTTCATGAGCAGATAGCCGGTCCCATATTTTTACCACCCTTCCTCCTGCTTCATTCAGAACCGCAACGCTTGTACCATTACCGAATTTTGATATGCCTTCAGTATATATCTTTCCACAGTTTTTTATAACCACCTCGTCCTCAATGTCATAATTGGCTATATATTCTCCTGTATTATTTATTACCACATTTGACCCCACAGTACAATTATGTATTCTTGCGTTCAGTATACCTGCAGGAATACTTACACCTGATTCATTTATGTAAGGTTTATCAAATATTCCGAGTTTTATCTTTCCTGAGAAGATGACATTTTTACAATGTAGTGGATTGAATCCATCCATTACCGTAATCCTTCCCCAGTCGTCACAACTGCAGCCATTATCAGTCATCGACCGGATTTCATCGGCAGTTAATTTCCTGTATTTTATTACCATGACAGTATTATATATTTTGTGGCAGGTTACTCAACGGTAACCGATTTGGTAAAATTTCCTGGTTAATTGAATATTTACTTAAGCATGATCAGAATAATCAGAACCTGGTATATGTCAAATCAAATTTTACAGGATTTGTACTGTTGTTTGCTTTCAGAACAGCATTCCGGGTTGATCCTGACGGAAGGATGAGTTGAAACTCCGGTATTAAAGCTCCTGTTGAGTCGTCGAGGAATTGTTGTATATAATAAGCAATATTAAAGCTGTAATTCGCTGCTGTTGTATCTATTCCCCCATCAAAAAATGTACTGCTTACATAATAATCATGTACAAGATATTTTGATCCGGTATTGTCAATATATCCTATAAATAGTTGTGATGGGAATGACGAGCCCCGATAATCGGAACCGTCATAATGAACAGGCCAGGTTATTCTTGCCTTGTTGATCCTTATATCTTTCAGGGATGTGTCACTTTTTATTTGTTCAAGTCCGGGAATCATAAATTTTGTAAAAACACCGTTCAGGCATTGCTGATATGTGAGTGTATCCCTGATTCCGTCATTTATATGCTGAATTTTTTTATCAGTCTGGGCAGTACTGTAATCATGTAAATACAGGTTATAGCATGCATTTTTTGCTTTTGCGTCAAGGAGAAAAAAGAATACTGAAGAAACATCATCTTCATCTCTCATATAAAGAGTAAAGTAGTTCTGATATGAGCTATAGTCATCCGGTGGTTCAAGACTCAATTTAAGAAAAACCGGATCTCCTATTGATGTCAGTGTAAATTGCAGGCCTTTGAAAAATGACCTGAAATCCGGTTCCGAATTACTGTGGAAAAGCATTGTTGTATCCCTGATAAGGTATTCACCGAATGAATTTGGCAGGGTAAGAACCAGTCTGTTTATGGTATCCTCCTTAAGTGAGGGAAGAGTAACATTTATACTATATCCGGTAAGTGGAGTCACTTTATTTGAATAGTATGTAGTATCAGTATATATTTCCTCAGCTATTTCTGATAAGGTTAAAATATGACCTGCTGATGTGTCACCGATGACATTTGTAATATTCAGGATGAGTTTTATCGAATCAATGGTAAAAACCCCGCTGCCCCATTCGTCATTCATCCTTATCTGCGTAACAAACCCTGCTGTTGTTGATCCGAAGTAAGGATCATAAATCTCGCCCATATATGAGGAAGTGGGATTATCTGATTTGACAGTATCGTTATACATTGTGTAAGAATAAATACTCAGGGTATCTGTAGAATTTAAGGTAACAAAATCCCCGCCCGGTAAAATCTGGTTTCCTATCATTGTCCCTTCTTCCTCACAGGCATTTAACAGCAACATAATACCTGTAAGGATAAGAAGGTATATTTTTAGAAATAAGTATTTTTTGAAAGGTATTTTCAGACTATGATAGAAGTTTGTCATAAAAGTCGTTATAGGCATCAATATATTCTGTTTCATTCTTGTATGAAAGTACTGGTTTGGAAATTGATTTCAGGTATTCATTTATTTCACCATTTATCTGTTCACTCCCGATAATTATTCCATCCGAATATTTGATTGCCAGTTTTGAGATATTTATAAAATCGGGTTTTTTGACAAGTTTTAGATTTTCCCCGTCTATTCCATCAAAACGTAATTTATCGGCGAACGTTGATCTAAACGGTTTTTTGAAATCATTATTGTAAACCGAATAAACGATTTTAAAATCACTGAAAAGGGGGTCATCACTATAAATGCTCTTGAGGTATACCGGTACCAGTGCCGACATCCATCCGTGGCAATGGACAATATCAGGTGGCCATCTTAATTTTTTTACTGTTTCGATAACTCCCCGGGCAAAGAACAATGCACGTTCATCATTATCCTCGAATTCATTGCCTGAAGCATCGGTTACAACATGTTTTCTCTGGAAATAATCGTCATTATCAATGAAATAGACCTGCATCCTGGCACTCTGTATTGAGGCGACCTTAATGATAAGGGGATGATCGGTGTCATCAATAATCAGGTTCATCCCTGAAAGTCTTATTACTTCATGGAGCTGGTTTCTACGTTCATTGATACAACCGTATCGCGGCATGAAAGTACGTATCTCCTTACCCCGTTCCTGTATTCCCTGGGGTAAATACCGGCCGATCTTCGAAATTGTGGTTTCCCCTAAATATGGAGTGATCTCCTGTGAAATAAATAATACTTTCCTGCTTTCCATTTACCTGCCTCGATAACCCTTTAGTATTAAGGTGCAAAGATAATAATAAAAATCGAGAATACTTACAAGTAAATGAGAAGGATACCTCATGTATAATCACCTATATATACTAAATTAAGTACTTTTATTAAAACATCCTGTATACATGTCCGGGTTGCAGGTTGCAGGTTGCATGTTGCGAGTAACTGGAGCTTATAACCTGCCTGAAAAATTAACCTGCAACCTGTATCCTGCAACTTGTAACTTTATATTAGTTTTGTATGTTAAATTTTCTTAAATGAAGATAATTAACACGGTCAAAGAGCTCCGGCAACAGTTGAAAGAGTCAAAACAGACTGTTTCAGGTTTGGTTCCAACAATGGGAGCTCTGCATAAGGGACATCTGTCGCTGGTGAAGGATGCAATCAATAAATGTCCTCTTGTTGTGGTAAGCATTTATGTTAATCCCACCCAATTCAACGACCCTGAGGATCTCAAAAGATATCCCCGGCAAATAAAAAAAGACCTTGCTGTACTCAGCAGATATCTCAGGGAAAATGATATCGTTTTTAACCCTGATGATAAAGAAATGTATCCTGAGGAGGATACAAGATCCTTCAGTTTTGGTAATCTCGATAACCTGATGGAATCGCTGCACCGGCCCGGACATTTTATCGGGGTAGCCGGGATAGTAAGCAAGCTTTTTGAAATAACAGATCCGGATTATGCTTTTTTTGGACTGAAAGATTTCCAGCAGATTGCAGTTGTAAGGGAGTTAATACGACAAAACAATTATAATATAAGAATTGTCTCCTGTCCGATAGTTCGTGAACCCGACGGGCTTGCTATGAGTAGCAGGAATATATTACTTGAACAGAGAGAAAGGAAGGATGCCCCGGTAATCTTCAAAACTATCTCTGAGGCATCCGAAATGATCAGAAAACATGACATTCCTGAAATAAAAACATATACAATAAACACCATTGAAAAAAAGCCTGGCTTTAAGGTTGAATATTTTGAGATTGTCAATGACAAGACATTCATTCCACTTAAATCAAAAAAAGAAATGAGGAGAGGCGAAAGCTACCATGGTTGTATTGCCGTTATGGCAGGAAAGATACGTCTTATTGATAATATTGAATTTACATTGGCCTGAATTAAAAAGGTTAATTAACTTTGCAGTAATAAACCGATATCTCCTATCATTATGATGCTTGAAGTACTGAAATCGAAGATCCACAGGGTATCTGTTACCGGAGCCAACCTGAATTACATTGGCAGTATCACTATTGATGAGGATTTGATGGATGCATCAAACATTATCGAAAATGAAAAAGTCCAGGTACTGAACCTTAATAATGGTGAACGTTTCGAAACATATGTAATAAAAGGCAAAAGGGGATCAGGAGAGATAATCCTTAACGGAGCTGCTGCCAGAAAGGTTCTTACAGGTGATATATTACTGATAATGGCATTTGCATTTATTGATGCCGGTGAGGCAAAAAACTTCCGTCCCACAATTGTTTTCCCTGATACAACAACAAATAAACTTATCTGAACTTGAGAAAAAGCATAATACAAATCCTTAAGTTCCTTGCTTTTCTTATCATTGGCATTATTCTCCTCTGGCTGGCTTTCCGTAACATAGATTTTAACAGCCTTGCAAAAAACCTGAAAGAAGCCAACTATTATTGGCTGATCCTGTCGATATTTTTTGCTTTTATTGCCTTTATGAGTCGTGCCCGCCGCTGGCAATTGCTTATTCATCCGCTCGGATACAGCCCTTCATTCTGGCACACGTTTCATGCATTGATGATCGGCTATCTTGCCAATATCGCTTTACCGAGAATCGGAGAAATTACCCGTTGCGTGACCCTTGGAAAAAAAGAAAAGTTACCTGTTGATAAACTGATAGGTACTGTGATCATTGAACGTACATTCGACCTTATCTCGATATTCTTACTCCTGGTAATTATTGTATTGGTAAGCGGGTCTATTATAAACAAGTTTCTGAAAGAAAGCATTTTTATACCTTTTAAAGAAAAAGTCCTGTCGCTAATGGGCTTTTCATGGGTTGTATGGGCGATTCTTGCCCTTGCGGCCATTATAGTACTTGTCCTCATATTCCGTTACAGAAAA
>Ga0272441_10005044_pt1 | contig 23323 bp, 20 predicted proteins | sample SSMProp6N_FD_193582 | JGI IMG/M metagenome (GOLD analysis project Ga0272441, IMG submission 193582) | Marine sediment archaeal communities from Little Sippewissett salt marsh, Falmouth, MA, United States - SSM-Prop-6N | ecosystem: Environmental > Aquatic > Marine > Wetlands > Sediment ...
TATCGCCCTGCCGCAGGTGCCCATGGTGCTGGCTCTTGAAGATCGCAACCTGGAACATCAATGGCATCAAGGCCCGGATCGATGTGCTGACGGCATGGCTGAAAACCTGCGAGGCCGACATCGTCTGCCTGCAGGAAATCAAGAGTGTCGACGAGAATTTTCCGCGCAGCGAGATCGAAGCGCTCGGCTTTCATGTCGAAACCCATGGTCAGAAGGGCTTCAACGGCGTTGCGCTGCTGTCACGCACGAGCCCGGATGAGGTCATCCGTGGTCTGCCCGGCGACGACGGTGACGAACAGGCCCGTTTCATGGAAGCGGTCTATTCGACAAAGGACGGTGCGTTGCGCGTCGCAAGCCTCTATCTGCCGAACGGCAATCCCGTCGACAGCGAAAAATTCACATACAAGCTTGCCTGGATGGCTCGCCTCGAAGCCTTTGCACAAAGCCGTCTGGCGCTTGAAGAACCCTTCGTTCTCGCCGGTGATTACAATGTGATCCCCGAACCTTTCGACTGCCATGATCCAGACGTCTGGCAGGGCGATGCGCTGTTTCGGCCCGAAACACGCATGGCCTTCCGCCGGCTTGAAAATCTCGGCATGAGCGAAGCGCTGAGAGCCTGTAATGACGGCGCTGAAATCTACACCTTCTGGGACTATCAGGCAGGCGCCTGGCAAAAGAACAACGGGATCCGCATCGACCATATTCTGTTGTCACCCGAAGCCGCCGACCGACTGGAAACGGTCACGGTAGACAGCCGCGTGCGGGCCTGGGAAAAACCTTCCGATCACGTCCCGGTCATCGCCGACTTGCGTTTTCAGGCCGCCTGATCTTTCAGAGCCTGCAAATTAAAATCTTGCATCAATCCGTAATCGGCCTCATTCTGAATGAATGAAGAGACGAATTGCACCTTTTGGGCTTGTCTTTGCGATGGCTCTCAGCGTTGCCGGTGTTCACACGGAGACGGCTGGCGCGCAGGAGGGCCGGAAGAGCGTTTGCGAGTGCATTGCCAATGGCCAGCGGATCGCGGAAGGCGAGACATTCTGCATCAGAATGCGTTCCGGCGCCGTTTTTCTGGCACGTTGCGAACGTGTGCTGAACAACACGTCATGGAAACGTCTGCAGGATGGCTGCCCGAGCGCGGGCCTCACGCCATGGAGCCCGAACGCCGGCCTGTCGCCATTTGGCTGATGCCCCGATCTGGGATTTGCAACATCGTGCCTCGGGTTCGAAACGAAATTCGGATTTCATTCAGATTTCATAGAGACATGATCAAGTCCATGCTTGCAATGCGGTTTGAGGATTTGATGCTTGCGAGAACCAGCCCCACCAATCACGGCAGTTTGCAACCCGCCACATGCCGTCGATCCGGAAGAGGAATCGAACAGGCAACTTGTTTGCAGCGCCTGATCCCATGTATTGGAGAACCGCTATCGAAGCTCCCTGTCCTGGCGTCGGACAATTGACGCGCCAGGAGAGCGGTATCATTGTGCAAACTCAAACAACCCGGCAGGACCCACCATGAAACCATCACCGAAACTTTCTGTCTCCGTGCTTTCCTTGTCCATCGCGCTGATTTCCGGCTCTGCTTCGGCCGATACATTGCGCCTTTTGACCTGGGGCGGTTACGCGCCCGAGGAAGTGGTCGCCATGTTCGAGGAACAAACCGGCCACACGGTCGAAGTCACGAAGTCAAACAATGAAGAGATGATCGCCAAGTTGCGTGCCACAGGGGGTGGCGGTTTCGATCTGGTCCAGCCGAGCCAGGACCGAATTGCCGGGCCCCAGGAAGAGTTCGGTATCTACAAGCCGATCGACCTGTCGAAAATCGACACCAGCCTCTTCATCCCGTCGATGCTGGAAGCAACCAAGGCCAATACGACTTTCGCTGGCGACGTCTATGGCGTTCCCCATGTCTGGGGCACCAGCGGGTTGGTTCTGGATACGTCAAAGGCCGGCATGGTGAAGGACTATACCGATCTGTGTTCCGATGACGTGGCGGGTCAGGTGTCCTATCGCCTGAAGAGCCCGACGCTGATCGGCTTCGCCTTTGCCATGGGGCTCGATCCGTTCGCCGCCTATGGCGACGAGGCGGCCTATACCGACATCATGTCCCAGGTCGAGGCCAGGCTGATCGAGTGCAAGCCCAATGTGAAAACCTATTGGGGTGGTGGCGACGAACTGATGGGCCTTATGCGCTCGGGTGAGGTTGTCGCCTCGATGGCCTGGGATACCGGCGGCTGGAAGCTGAACGCCGACAATGCCGACATTACCTTTGTCGCCCCGGCCTCGGGGGCGCTGGGATGGGTCGACACGTTCGCGCTGCCCGCCAAGGGCAAGGCGGATGATGCCGCCTATGCCTGGATCAACTTCGTCATGCAGCCCGAAATTGCGGCCATGATCACCGCTGCCGCCGGGAACTTCACGGCCTCCGACGGGGCCGCAGAATTTGCCGATGATGCGCTGAAGGCGCGCTATCAGGCAAGTTTCCCGCAAGAGGCGATCGACAACATCAAGTGGTATCCGCCCGTTCCCGCAGGGCTGGAAGCGATCGAAGGCGGTGTGCTCGACCGCGTCAAGGCCGCCAACTAGGCGGCAAGCGACGGTCCCCGGGACACATTCGGGGACCGTCTTTCTCCCATCTGGGGATAACCCATGACCGCCGATCTTGAATGTCTGAACCTGACGAAGCGGTTCGGGCAGATGACCGCCGTTGACAATGTTTCTTTCCAGGTTCCGCGCGGATCGTTCTTTTCGATCCTGGGGCCTTCGGGCTGTGGCAAAACGACGATCATGCGCATGATCGCCGGATTTGTGGAACCGACCAAGGGCGATATCAAGATCCGGGGCCGGTCGGTGATCGATACCCCGCCCAACAAACGCCCCGTGAACATGGTGTTTCAGCACCTTGCCCTGTTCCCGATGATGAATGTTGCGGACAATATCGGCTATGGACTGCGGCGTGCCGGGATGGCGAAAGCGCAGATCGCGACCAGGGTCGATGCGGCACTGCAGCGCATCGGTCTTGCCGGGACTGGCCAGCGCAAGATTGACGAACTGTCAGGGGGACAGAAACAGCGGGTTGCCATCGCCCGCTGCATGGTACTGGAACCCGATGTGCTGTTGCTCGACGAACCGCTGGGCGCGCTCGATCTGAAGCTGCGCGAGCATATGAAGGTCGAATTGAAATCGCTGCAGGCAGCGTTCGACACGACCTTCGTCTATATCACCCATGACCAGTCCGAGGCGCTGGTCATGTCCGACCGCATTGCCGTGATGAACGACGGCCGGTTCGAACAGGTCGGGTCGGGCCAGGACCTCTATTACCGCCCGCGCACTGCCTTTGTCGCGGGCTTTGTCGGCGATACCAATCGCTGGACCGGTCGGATCGAACGGGTCGACGGGGACGAACTGGAGATGCGCACCGACAGCGGCATGCTGATGCGGGGCGCCGTCCATGGCCGCCCTCTCTCAGCCGGAGACAGGGCGGATGTGTTCGTTCGCCCCGAAGCGATAAGGATCGCCCAAAGCGCCGAAGAACTGGCGCATTTCGACAACCGGATATCGGGCCGCGTGACATCGACCCTGTTCAACGGGGCCGCCAGCCGGATCCTGGTTCAGGACAGCGCCGGCAAGGAAGAAATCGAGGTCAACCTGCCCCAATCGGGTGAATTCGCCTCCCTGAGGCGGGGATCGGAGATTCATATCGGCTGGTCAGGGGCCCAGGGAAACTGCTTCGCGGCAGGCCAATCCTGATGCGCACGCAGGCAAAACTCGGCCTGTTCCTGCTGCTGACGCCGCTTCTATTGTGGCTGTCGCTGCTGATCTTCATCCCCCATATCGACATGTTCGTGGTCTCGCTACGCGAACGCATAGGCGTCGCAGAATACCGGATCAGCCCGGCCAACTACCTGACATTCATCAACGAACCGCTCTACCTGCGCACCTTCCTGCGCACCGCCGTGATGTCGATCATCGCGACGATCATCACGCTGCTGATTGCGTTTCCGGTATCCTATTACATTGCAAAGATTGCGCGCGGACGCGCCCGCTCAGCACTTTTTCTGCTGTGTCTGGTGCCGTTCTGGGTGTCCGAACTGGTCCGCACCTTTGGCTGGATGATCCTGCTCAGGGAAACCGGCCTGATTTCCAATCTTCTGCAATTTTCCGGACTGGCGGACGCACCGGTCGAAATGCTCTACAACGATGCCGCCATCATGATCGGATTGGTCTACACATCGATGCTTTTCATGGTCGTTCCGCTGGTCACGACGCTTGAAAGTCTGCCCGACGACGTGATCGAGGCAGGTTATGACCTGGGCGGCAGCGGCATCGCGGTCCTGCGGGAAATCGTGATCCCCCATGCGATGCCGGGCATCGTGTCAGGCTCGATCATTGTCTTCATGCTGAGCCTTGGCAACTACCTGACCCCGACGATCCTGGGGGGCAAGGACAGCCTGTGGTTCACGGAGTTGATCTATTCGCAGTTTATCGTCCGCTTCAATTGGGAACTGGGCGCAGCGTTCGGCTTTCTTCTGCTGGGCCTTTCATCGGCGATTGTCTGGGGAATGCTGAAGCTGACCGGACAGTCACTGGAAAAAACGATGGGATAGGCAGCACCGATGATCCCCTCCATCCCGCAGCCGCGCTTTCTGACCATCGCCTATACCGGCTATGTCGTGGTGTTTTTCTTCTTCCTCGCGCTACCCTTGATGGTGGTCGCGGTCTTTGCCTTCAACGACAGCCAGTTTCCGTCCCTGCCATGGGAGGGATTTACCTGGAACTGGTTCTTTGGTTCCGAACGCCCGATGATCGGGGTGTTCCATGAGCGCCCGATCCTGCGGGCCATCGGCACCTCGGCCTTCGTGGCGGTGTTCGTGTCGGTCCTGTCGGTGGGCGTCGGGTTGTCGAATGCGTTCCTGTTCAACCGCTACCGGTTTCCGGGCCAGAACCTTCTTTATGTCTTCATGCTGCTGCCATTGGTCATTCCGGGAATCGTGCTGGGCATCTCGATCCTCGTTTTTTCCAGCCGCATGGCGAACGGGATCTGGGATATGGCCGAATGGGATATCGAGGCGTTGCGCCCCGGTCTTGTGCTGGTGATCCTGGGTCAGTTTTCCTTCATCGCGACGATTGCCACGCTCGTCATCGGCGCGCGGCTTCAGAAATTCGACCGGACGCTGGAAGAAGCTGCGCTGAACCTTGGGGCGAACCGTCTGACCGCTGTGCGTACCGTGACCCTGCCCTACCTGATGCCGGCGGTGGTCGGCGCCTTTGTCGTCGCCTTTCTGATGAGCTTCGAGAATTTCAACACGACCCTGATGCTGGTCGGCTCCGATGCCCCTTTGACAATCGCCATGTTCGACCGCCTTAAAGAGGGCTCCACGCCGCTGCTGAACGCCGTCTCACTCTTGCTGATGATCGGATCGTCCTGCCTCGCACTCCTCATGATCGCATTTCAGCGTCGATCATGACGGATACGGCAACAGATGTTGCTTACAGGCTGCGGACGGAATGTAAAATCGGCGCAACATAGCCTGACAGGTGCACTCATGCCGCAAATTCAGACTTTCCGCCAGCGCGCCTGTGATCAATCCGCCGATCCTGCGGTCAGCGTGCTCGTTGTCGATGACACTATTCCGACATCGGGCGTTGCCAGACCTGTCGCGGCGAGCATTTCCCCGGCGAGCGCTACGGCGGCCCGGCGCACATCTTCGTCAGCGAGCGAAAACGCCTTTTCCTGCTGATCCTGGATCCAGTCCCGATCCGATGGGCCGGATCTTTCGAGTGCGGCGGTCATCAGGGCAAGCCCGCGAACCGTATAGCCCTCTTCGAACATGACATGCCCGAGCGTGGCCATGGCGCCGACATGATTGCTCTTGCGGGCGCGATTGAGCCATTTTTTCGCCTGCATCACGTCGCGTTCGCCGCCCTCACCGTTCAGCATCATCAGAGCAAGCTGATACTGCGCCTCGGCAATGCCAAACACGGAGGCAGCGTGAAAATAGAGCTGACGCGCCTGGTCGAGATCGATCTTTATCGGGCTTTCGGTAATTCCCTTGCGATAATAACCGGCAAGCGAAACCAGCGCATTGGCAAAATAGCCCATCTCCGGTGTGCCCGGTTCAACGCCCTCACGCGCGATGGCGTCAAACATCTTGAACGCTTCGTAATCGTCTTCGTCAACACCATTGCCATAGGCATACATGTTGGCCAGCGCCCAGCGCGCACCCGGATGGCCCTGGTCAGCGGCAGAACGATAGGCTTCCAGAGCCTCGTCCATATCACCCTTCTTGAAGGCCTTGAAACCGAATCTGAAAAGATCGAATGGACCCTTGCTCGCCTCGTCGCTCGTCTTTGCGGCATTTGTGGTCGCCGAGGCATCGAGCGCCAAGGCATGATTCGTCGTCGCGCCAGCGATGAGCGCCACCGCCAGTGCTTTCACAAGCCCCATGCGGATAAGTTCAGATATCAGCATAGCACATTTTTTCTTTGAACCCGCCGGGATGGGTCACGGCGCCGTCGCGTGCCGAACCAACGGTCTGGGCATATTTCCATAACGCGCCGGAGGTGTAATCGGTCTCGCGCGGCGTCCATGACTTTGCCCGTTCAGCCAGTTCCTCCTCGCTGAGATCCACGTTCAAGATGCCGTCAATGGCATCGATTTCGATGATATCACCATCGCGCAACAGCCCGATCGGACCGCCGACAGCCGCTTCCGGTCCGACATGGCCAATGCAGAACCCGCGTGTAGCGCCGGAAAACCGGCCATCGGTGATGAGCGCGACCTTGTCACCCATACCCTGACCATAAAGGGCTGCCGTCGTCGACAGCATCTCGCGCATTCCCGGCCCGCCGCGCGGCCCCTCATAGCGGATGACAAGCACCTCGCCTTCCTTGTATTGCCGCTCGCGCACTGCCTCGAAACAGGCCTCTTCACTGTCGAAACAGCGCGCCGGACCTGTAAAGCGCAGATTTTTCATGCCGGCGACTTTGACGATCGCCCCTTCACTGGCGAGATTGCCCTTGAGGCCAACGACACCGCCCGTCACGGTCAAGGGCTTGTCGGCAGGATAGACGACATCCTGTTCGTCGTTCCAGGCAACATTTGCCATGTTCTCGGCTATGGTGCGGCCGGTGACCGTCATGCAGTCACCATGCAGATAGCCATGGTCGAGCAGCGTCTTCATCAGCAAGGGTATGCCACCGACCTCGAACATGTCCTTGGCCACATATTTGCCGCCGGGCTTCAAATCGGCGATATAGGGCGTCTTCCTGAAAATCTCGGCAACGTCGAAAAGGTCGAACTTGATGCCCGCCTCATGGGCAATGGCGGGAAGATGCAGCGCCGCATTGGTCGACCCGCCGGAGGCCGCGACCACGGCAGCGGCATTTTCAAGCGCCTTCAATGTCACGATGTCGCGCGGCCGGATCCTGTCGGCAATGAGGTCCATCACCTTTTCGCCGGCAGCGTAATTGAACTTGTCACGCATTTCATAAGGGGCCGGCGCGCCGCAGGAATAGGGCAGCGCCAGACCGATCGCTTCGGCAACGGTGGCCATGGTGTTGGCGGTGAACTGTGCACCGCACGAGCCGGAGGATGGACACGCAACCTGTTCGATCTCGTCAAGATCCTCATCGGAAATGGTCCCGACGGAGTGCTGGCCAACGGCTTCGAAAACATCCTGAACGGTAATCGGGCGCCCACGGTAGGATCCGGGCAGGATGGACCCGCCATAAATGAAGACCGAAGGAACGTTGAGACGAACCATCGCCATCATCATGCCCGGCAATGACTTGTCGCATCCGGCAAGACCGACAAGCGCATCATAGCAGTGGCCGCGCATCGTCAGTTCGACACTGTCGGCGATGACTTCACGCGAGACGAGCGAGGATTTCATGCCCTGATGGCCCATCGCAATGCCATCGGTGACGGTGATCGTGGTGAATTCGCGCGGCGTTCCATGCGCTGCGGCGACACCCTTCTTGACGACCTGGGCCTGCCGCATCAGCGAAATGTTGCAGGGGGCGGCTTCATTCCAGCAGGTCGCCACACCAACCAGCGGCTGATCGATCTCGTTGCGGGACAAACCCATGGCATAGAGATAGGAGCGATGCGGTGCGCGCGCGGGACCAACGGTCGTGTAACGGCTGGGAAGCCGGGATTTGTCGATTGTCTTGGCGTCCATAATATCCTCTATGGTCTCGATTCGCCGCCACATGATCGCCATTCAGCGCAGTCAAAGAGAGAGAGAACCGGGCATTGAATGACCGGTACGAAACCGGACACATCACCCTTCCAGGGTATCGCGATTGCGCCTGCTGAAACGAGATTGCCTGCGGAAGCCTCTTGACTGAACCATTCGATTGATCTGTTGACGATGCCTGCCTGCGCCCTGTTTATGGCGGGAAATAGGCACATTTTAACGACAACATTTTTTGCAGAACGATTGCCAAAAGTGTGTTGCCAAAGCGTCACAAACCCCTCGAATGCATCCGGATCTATCCTGTCATCATCGGGGTGAACGGCGCTTCCCGCACATCGAGCAGCACGTCCTCCAGTTGACGCGCCTCGGCGCTGCACAGCCAGGCCATGGCGCTTGCCGCCACCTGCGGTGCCACGAGGTCCGATTGCGCAATCCTGCTGATCGGGTTGAGGCCCGCCTGCCTGATTTCGGCCTGCATTGCCGTATCGGTCGGGGGAATGCCGAGGAAAAAGAACCGTATCCCGCTGTCTTTCAGTTCGATGGCGAACATCTGGGTCAGCATGCGCGCGCCGGCCTTGGACGTGCAATAGGCCGCCCAGCCTTCCATCGGCGTCGTCGCGGCACCGGTCCCGGCATTGACGACAACGCCAGAAGCCTGGCGCAGCATCGGCAGCGCTGCCCGCGTCATGCGATGAACACCCAGCACATTGACCTCGAAGGCCGGACGCAGATCGTCGCTCGACAACTGATCCACATGGCCTATCGGTGAAATCAGACCGGCATTGTTGACAAGTCCGTCAAGCCGGCCGGCATCCGACTGGATGGTCTCGATGGCGTGGTCGACATCGTCCTGCCGTGTCACGTCGAGTTCGATCTGTGTTGCACCGGCAAGGTGATGTTCCCATTCGGGGTCCGGTTTTCCGAAAATGCCGGCGAAAACCCGTGCGCCCCTGCCTGCCAGAAGACCGGCCAGAACCGCGCCGATGCCCCGCCCTGCCCCGGTGACGAGGATCGTCTTGCCGGCAAGTTCTGGCACCGGAACCGCAAAAAGATTGAACATGACGGTTGATTTCCTTTTGCTGGAGTGATTAATTGGTCAGACCAATTAATGAGTAAGCGGCTTCATCACGGATGTCAAAGCCGCGAAGCTGAAAGTCGCAAACATCAAACGCGCCGGCCTGAAAGGCGCACAGGCTGCAAGGCGTTGCCGAACGGGATCGGCGACGATCGCGAGGGGGGATCATGGCACGGATTGCAAGGATCGAACCCATCCCGATCGCCTATCCCGATCCCAATGACTTCGGCACGACCCGTCGCACGGTGCTGGTGCGTCTGGAAACCAGCGACGGCGTGGTTGGCTGGGGCGAGGCCATCGCGATGTGGCCAGAGGCCTGTCAGGCCGTTGCCACGATCATCCGCGACGGTTTTGTGCCCCTGTTGCAGGGCGACCCGGCCGACCAGATCGATACGGCCTGGGAAAAGATGCGCCGGCACGCCTTCTGGTACGGCGAGGGTGGCATTGCATCCATGGCGATTGCGGGCATCGACATGGCGCTCTGGGATGTCGCTGGAAAGACCGCAGGAAAGCCGCTTTACGAGCTTTTCGGCGGGCTCAGGCATGACCGCCTGCTCGCCAACGCCTCCAGCCATGTCAACAAGAAGGGCGAGGCGGCTTGCGTGGCCGAAGTTGTCGGTTTCTTCGAAGCGGGATTTCATTCCTGCAAGCTCGGTTTCGCCAAGAAAGGCGAAAGCAATATCGGCGGCGACCCGGATACGGACGTTCATTTCATCAAGACACTGCGCGCAGCGCTGGGCGACAAGGCCGAAATTCTCGTCGATATTGGCAATGGCGTGCGCTGGGATGCCGATACGGCCATCGATGTCGCCAACCGCATGGCCGAATATCGGATCGGCTGGTATGAAGAGCCGCTCTATCCCACCGATGACGCCGGCTATCGCAAACTGGCCGCCAACACGTCGGTGCGCATTGCCAGCGGCGAACGCGAGTTCACCGAAGCCGGATACCGGCGGCAGATGGAGTTCATCCAGGCGATCGAGGTCTATGGTGTCGATCCGGCCCGCGTCGAAGGCATTACCGGGTTTCGCCGTGTTGATGCCCTCGCCTCTCGCCACGGCAAGGTCATCAACGCGCATGCCTGGTCGACGGCCATCACCACGGCCGCAAGCCTGCATCTGTCGCTCGCCTCGCCGAACACCGAAATCTTCGAATACAAGCCTTTCGGTGTCGTCGTTCAGGACGAACTGGTCGCTGAGAAACTGTGGCATCGCGACGGCTGGGCCTATCCGCAAACCGGACCGGGTCTCGGTATCGAGGTGCAGGAAGATGTCGTCAGGCGGCTGGCCGAATGAACGCGACAGGCCCATACGGCATGCGCCGGCCGAGCGAGGACGATATCCGCAAGGGCGGCTTTTCGACGCCATGGGATGCGCCGATGATCCCGCCCTTCCCGTTCCGCTTTCGCAATGCCGAGATCATGACGGTCTACTGGCGCACCGAGAGCCGGGCCATGCAGTTTCTCGTACCGCCCCCCTTGCAGGCCGTGGGGGACGTGGCGTGCGTTCACATCTACCGGATGAACGATACCGACTGGCTGGGTCCCTACAGCGAGGCCAATGTCATGTTCGGCGCCCGGCTGGGCGAGCACCACGGTGCCTATTCGCCCTATCTGGTATTGTCGTCCGATATCGGCGTGGCCCATGGCCGTGAAATCCATGGCCAACCCAAGAAGATCGGACAGCCCCTGATCGACATTCGCGGCGATCTGGTTGTCGCGACGGTGACCCGCAATGCCATCGACGTGATGACGGCGACGATGGCCTACAAGCAGAACGCGGTTGGCGCCGATGCGCTGGCGCCCTATTTCGATTTTTCAACCAATCTCAATCTGAAGGCGATCGATCACATCGATGGCCGCGCTGCAATCCGCCAGATCACCAGCCGCAAGCTCACCGATGTCACGGTCCATGAAGCATGGACCGGCCCGGCAACCATGGAGTTGCGTGCCAATGCGCAACTGCCCGTTTTCCGCCTGCCGGTTGTCGAACCGTTGCAGGGTTTCTTCTGGCGTGCCGATTTCACACTGGTGCCCGGTGAAATCGTCTACGACTATCTTGAGGAACGACCATGAGCGCGCGTGTCGTCGTCACCGATCACACGTTTCCCACCGTGTCGCAGGAGCAAGCGGCAGCGCAGGCGAATGGCGCCGATTTCGCCGCCTTTCAATGCAAGACGGCTGACGAGGTGGCCGAAGCGGTGAGCGGGGCCGATGTCGTGGCGGTGCAATTCGCCCCTTTTGGGGTGGCCGCCTGTCAGGCGGTCAACCCGCGGGCGACCATCATCCGCTACGGCGTCGGATACGACAACATCGATCTGAAAGCGGCAAGACGGGCCGGCCTGAAAATCGGCTATGTGCCGGATTATTGCAGCGACGAGGTCGCCGACCATACCGCGGCGACGATCCTGGCACTCTTGCGCAAGCTCATGCCGCTCGATGCTTCCGTGCGCCGTCTGGAATGGGCTGCCGTGCGCTGCGCACGTCCGCTCAAACCTTTCGACATGACGACGATCGGCTTTTTCGGCCTGGGGCAGATCGGCCGCGCCGTGCATCAGCGGCTCGCCGGTTTCGGTTTCCGCTTCCTGGCCAGCGATCCGGGCCTGACCGCCGAACAGGCCGGGACCATGAACGTCGAACGGGTCGATGCCGAAGAACTCATCAGGCGCGCCGACCTCATCACCCTGCACGCGCCGGCTACGGCCCAGACGAACCGGTTCTTCAACGCCGAACGTCTTGCCCGGATGCAGCCGCATGCGATGATCGTCAACACTGCACGCGGACCGCTGATCGTCGAGGAAGATCTGGCGCGGGCCTTGTCGGATGGCGTGATCGCGGGCGCGGCACTGGATGTCTTCGAAACCGAGCCTCTGCCCGCCGATTCACCACTGCGTGGCGCGCCCAATCTTTTGTTGAGCCCGCATGCCGCCTGGTACTCCGAGACAGCGATCGATCGACTGCAGGGACTTGTCGCCGCAGACATCGAACGGGCCTTGCAGGGTCAGCCGCCGCGCAAACCCGTTCCCCTTGCCTAGACATGGGGGCATGGGGCGCAAGGACACCCTCCCGACAGAGGGCTTGAAGGCCAATGGCAACAAGTTGGCCGAAAATAACAAGGATACACGCGGCCTGGGTTTTGAAGCCGCCATGTAAGCAACTGAAGGATTTCACCTGGCGGATTTCCGCCGCAAACCGACCAATAGGGAGGAAATGACGATGAAAATGGGAAAGATCAGCCTTGTGGCCGCCCTCATGATGAGCGCGTCCAGCCTGGCAATGGCCGAAACAATCACGCTGGAGGGCGGCAAGGACGTCGACATGGTCCTGTTGCCCAAATTCCTTGGCATTCTGGTTTTCGACCAGGCCAATGAAGGCGCTCAGGAAGCCCATGCAGAACTGGCAAACCCCGGAGAATTGCTGTTTGTCGGACCGACACCTGAAAATTCGGTGGCCGGTCAGATCGAGATCATGACGACCGCGGCCACACAGGGCCAGGGCGCCGTCATGCTCTCCAACAATGCCGGTGATCAGATCGTCCCGTCTTCGAAAGCCGCGCAGGCTGCCGGCACAAAGGTGGTGACATGGGACAGTCCGATCCCCAGTGGCGAAGGCGAGGACGTGTTCGTCGCGCAGGTTGATTTCGGCTCGATCGGCGTGGTCATGGCCGACATGGCGCATTCCATCCTGGGCGGCAAGGGCCAGATGGCCGTGTTGTCGGCCACGCCTGACGCCGCCAACCAGAATTCCTGGATCGCCGCCATGCAGGAAGCGCTTGCGGCAGACGCCAAATATGCCGATATCGAACTCGTCGACATCGTCTATGGCGACGACCAGGCCGAGGTCAGCTACAACCGCGCTCTGGCGCTGGTCGATCAGTATCCCGATCTCGGCGTGATCATGTCGCCGACAACGGTCGGCATTCAGGCCTCGGCCAAGGCCATGCAGGATGAAGGCCTTTGTGACCAGATCAAGGTGTCCGGTCTCGGCCTGCCATCGGAAATGGTCAGCTACACGATGAACGGATGCGCGCCGCAATTCGCGCTGTGGGATTTCCGCGACCTTGGTTATCTGACCTATTACACCGCCTATGGCCTTGCCACCGGGCAGTTGACCGGCGCCATCGGCGAAACCTTCAATGCCGGGCGCATGGGAGACTATACGATCGAGGAGGATCCGGGCCGCGCCGGTGCCAAGCGTATCCTGATGGGACCCTTCACGGTCTACAACAGCGAAAACGTTGAAGCCGCAGCCCAATAAATTGGGGCCAGGACCGGTTGGCGGCCATCTTGCGTCGTCAGCCGGTCCTGGATCCTGATGCATTTTCTCGATCTCTTGACACCCTCGTCAAGAAAGGGAACCTGTAGGCCCTGACATGACTGACCCGATATTGCGTCTCGACAATGTCACGAAACGGTTTGGCGCGACCGTTGCGCTGTCCGACATGTCCATTGCGCTGTTTGCCGGAGAAGTGCATGCCATTGTCGGCGAGAATGGTGCCGGCAAGTCGACCATGATCAAGATCATGACCGGCGTCCATCAACCGACAGACGGACGCATTCTTGTCGACGGCATCCCGCGCAAGATCCTCGGGCCGCAATCGGCGCGTGAGGCTGGCATTGCCGCCGTTTATCAGGAGCCGATGGTGTTTCCTGACCTCGATGTTGCCGAGAACATTTTCATCAGCTCCGTCAATGAAGGCATCATGCTGCGCCGCTCCGTCCTGAACCGAAAGGCACAGGCATTGATCGACCGGATCGGCATGACGCTTGCCTCCGATCGCATCGCTTCCGGCCTGACGCTGGCCGAACAACAGGCCGTCGAGATCGCACGGGCGCTCGCACAGGATGTGCGTGTCCTGATCATGGACGAACCGACAGCCTCCCTGTCGGCGCATGAGGCCGAACGTCTGCGCCAGATCGCTCTCAGGCTGGCCCGTGAAGGCGTTGCCGTCGTCTACATTTCGCATCGGCTGGAAGAGATCTTCGAAATTGCCGACCGGGTCACCGTGATCCGGGATGGCACCCATATTTCGACGCGTCCGATCCTGGAAACGACCTCGGACGGCATGATTGCGGAAATGGTCGGGCGCGAGGTCGGCAATTATTTCGCCAAGGCACCGACAACCGCCACGGCCGACGCCTTGCTCGAGGTGGACGGCCTGACGCTTGCGGGAACCTTCGAGGACATTTCCTTCTCCGTGATGAAGGGCGAGATCTTGTGCATGGCGGGCCTGGTCGGCGCAAGACGCACCGATGTCGCTCTCGCCCTGTTCGGCATCAATCCGGCGACATCGGGCACGATCCGTTTCAAGGGCGAGCTCGTGTCATTTCGCTCGGCAAGAGAGGCAATCGACGCAGGCATCGCCTATGTGTCGGAAGACCGGCGCAAGTTCGGTCTGGCGATGCCGATGTCGATCCGCGCCAATATCAGCCTGGCCACACTTGACGATTTTCTCACCCCGATGGGCCTTCTCGAACGCGAAAACGAACGCGAGGTCGCCGATTATTTCCGCCAGCAACTGAATATCCGCACGCCTGACGTGGAACGGCCTGTCGGCATGTTGTCGGGCGGCAATCAGCAAAAGGTCATGTTGTCGAAATGGCTGAACATGACGCCCGAACTGCTGATCTTCGATGAGCCAACACGGGGCATCGATATCGGGGCCAAGGCAGAGGTGCATGATCTGATCAGGAGTTTTGCGGCCAGGGGTGGTGCGGCACTCGTCATCTCGTCGGACCTTCCCGAAGTGCTCGCCATGGGTGACCGTATTCTCGTCATGCGTGAAGGCCGTCAGATGGGAATCCTGACAAGCGAAAACGCCGATCAGGAAAAGATCATGACGCTGGCCACCGGCCAGCAGGCCCATGCCGAAGAGATGACGTGATGCTTCATCGTATCAGTCCCCAGACCCTGCGCATCCTCGCGCTCTTTGCCGTGCTTGTGGCCGTCATCCTGTTTTTTTCCACCCAGGTGCCCAACTATCTCAACGGGCGTCTGTTCAACCGGATTTCCAGTTCGGTCGCCATCATGGCACTGATCGCCACGGCACAAACCCTGGTGATCCTGACCCGAAACATCGATCTGTCGATCGGTTCCGTCGTCGGCTTCGTGGCCTTTGCCACCGGCAGCCTGATCACCGGCCATCCCGACCTCGCACCGCTCGTGCTGGTCTGCTACTCGATCATGCTGGGGGCCGTCTTCGGTATCATCAACGGTCTGCTCGTCGCCTTTGCGCGGGTGCCGGCAATCATCGCGACGCTTGGCACCATGGCGCTGTTTCGTTCAGCCCTTGTCGAATATTCCGACGCCAAGTCGATCACCGCATCAAACCTGCCGGACTGGCTGGTGTCTTTTCCCAACATCGTGCTTTTGCAAATTGGCCAGTTGCAGTTGCGCGCCGCTTTCGTCACCGCGCTGATCGTTGTGATCGCCGTTCATTTTGCGCTGACGCGGCTGCGCCCGGCCCGCAAGCTCTATGCCATCGGCTCAAATCCGGAAGCAGCACAGATGGCGGGCATCAATGTCAGAATGACGGTGTTTGCCGCCTTTGTCATGGCCGGTGCGCTGGCCGGGCTTGCCGGTTTCATGTTCCTTGCCCGTTTCGGCACGATCACCGTCGTGGCGGGACTGGGCTTCGAATTGAAATCCGTTGCCGCCGCGGTGGTCGGTGGCGTCAACATTTTCGGCGGCTCAGGCACGGTGATCGGTGCCCTGATCGGAGCCATTCTGGTGGATCTGATCGACACCAGTCTGGTACGCTGGCAACTGGTCAGCGAATTCTGGCGCGAGGCGGTTCTTGGCGCGCTCATTCTGATCGCCGTGGCAACCGACACCATCATGATGCGGCGGCTGACCGCGCTGCGTCAGGCGCGCGAGCACCGCAAGGCCGTTTCCGAATTCATCGCAACGAAACAGAAGAGAGCCGGTTCATGACGATCGTCAGCCGCCTGCGCAGCTGGGAAGGATTTTTGCTGGGCGCCCTTGTCGCGATCATCGCGGTCAATGCAAGCCTGTCTCCCGAATTCCTGACGGTCGCCAACCAGATCAATCTGTTTCAGTTGTCGATCGAGAAGATCATCGTCGCCCTGATGATGACACTGATCATCGTCAATGCCGAGATCGACCTGTCGGTGGGATCGATGATGGGCCTGTCGGCCTGTGCCTTCGGCTGGCTGTTTCAGCAGGGCATCCCGGCCGGCGCTGCCATGGCGATATGTCTTGGCGTCGGTGTCGCCGGCGGGGCCGTGAATGGCTATTTCATCACCCGGGTCGGTCTGCCCTCGCTCGTCGTCACGCTGGCGACCCTGATCGGCTTTCGCGGGCTGGCGCGTGTCCTGGTCGAGGACCGCGGCATCACCGATTTTCCGGAATGGTTCGATCGCCTTGGCCAGGCCGGACTGATCGGGCCGTTGCCGTTCGCGCTCCTAGCCTTTGCCGTCCTGTTCGTCTGCCTGTGGATCATCCTTCAGTTGAGCGGTTTTGGCCGCAAGACCTATGTCATCGGGACAAACCGGGAGGTCGCTGAATATGCCGGCATCGACACCGCACGCCACAAGATGACACTGTTCATCGCCTCGGGCGCGATATCGGCCTTTGCCGGTTTGCTTTATGCCGCACGCGTCGGTGCGGTCCGCGGCGATGTCGCGCTCGGCTTTGAACTCGACATCATCACGATCGTTCTTCTTGGCGGTGTCAGCATCTTTGGCGGCACCGGCACGATGATCGGCACGCTTCTGGCCATTCTGATCGTTCTCAATCTGCGCAACGGAATGGCGCTGCTGAACATCACGGGACACATCCAGACAGGCGTGATCGGGATCCTGCTGATTGCCTCGGTGATTGCGCCGCGCTTCAATCTCGCGCTGTTTCCTGCCCGAAGTCCGGGACCCTCCGGACAGATCAAGGACTGACTTGACCAATGCGTTCCGCATGCACCCTCAAATCCATGGGAGCGCCGCCTTGTCCGACAGGCGCAGCCTCTGTCCGGCCCAGGCGGCCCGATACGGCGATGAAAGGATTATCCCCATGACCAACCGTGCTGTCCGATATGAGCTGGGAGAACCCATCAAGCGCGAATCCGTTGCCGAGATCGTGGCCGCGCGCATTCTTGAAATGGTCTCCTCGCGCGCGCTCAAACCGGGCGATCAGCTGCCGCCCGAGCGCGAACTGGCCGAAACGCTTCAGGTTTCAAGGCCCTCGGTGCGCGAGGCCATTCGCGGTCTGTCCATTCTCGGCGTGGTGCGCTCACGTCAGGGTGGCGGCGCCTATATCAGCAATCTGGATGGCGATGCGCTGCTTGGCCCGATCCGCTTCTTCCTGTCGCTGGACGAGGTCAACATCCGTGAACTTTACGATGCCCGTTCGCTGATCGAAGGCGATGTCGCGCGCCGGGCCGCGGTCAATATGAGTGATGAACAACTGGAAACGCTCGAGAAACTGCTCGAGGCGCAAAAATCGACGTTGAACGATCCGAAGGCCTTTCGCTTGTCCGACTACAAGTTTCATGAAACGATCTGGATCGGCTCAGGCAACCGGTTTCTCAAGCGGATCGGCGAAAGTCTGAACTCGCTGGGTCTCGAATTCAGACGCCGTGCCTCTGAAAAACCGGAAGTCCTGACCCAAAGCCTGCGCGACCATCGGCTTATCGTGGATGCGCTGAAGGCACGTGATCCCTCCGCAGCGGCACGGGCGGCAGAACAACACATGCACAATGTCTACCGCTCGACGGTCGCACAGGACATCAGGAAAGAACAACCATGACAGCACGAATCGGCGTGGTCGGCATTGGCTGGTGGGCCACCTTCAATCACATTCCAACGATTGACGAAACGCCGGAAGCCGAAATCGTGGCAATCTGCGATCTTGATGAAGAGCGCTTGCAGATTGCCGGCGACAAATTCGCCATCGCTGCGCGTTACACCGATATCGATGCGATGCTGGCCGCCGAAAAACTGGACGGGGTGATGATCTCGACCCCGCATACGGCCCACACGAAGCCTGCACTTGCAGCGCTTGAAGCCGGATGCCATGTCCTGGTCGAAAAGCCGATGGCGACAAATGCGGCGGATGGTCGTGCGATCGCGGCGGCTTGCCTGAAGGCCGGACGCCAGGTGCTTGTTCCCACCGGCATGAACTTCACCTCTTTTTCCAGGCGCGCGGCCGACTGGGTGCGCGCGGGCCGCATCGGGGAAATCCGCCATGCGGTCTGCCAGATGGGCTCGGCACTCGAAGACCTGTTTGCCGGCGAACCGATGCTGGAGACGGTCGATCACCTGTTCCGGCCGCCCGCCTCGACATGGGCCGACCCGCAAAAAGCCGGTGGATATGGTTGGGGACAGATGTCCCATTCCCTCGCCTGGCTTTTCTATGTCAGCGACCTGACCTTCGACAGCGTCTTTTGCATGGATGGCAAGTCGCGGGCCGGCGTGGATTTTTACGACGCCGCCGTGGCACGCGCGACGAATGGCGCGACGGTTTCTCTCTCCGGCTCGGCGACGGTGCCCAAGCATCGCGGCATGCATACGGACATCCGCATTTACGGCACGCAGGGCATGATCGTCTTCGACAATGAACGGCCAAGACTGGCACTTTACCGCCTCGACGGCCAGGATGAAGAAGTGCCGATCAGCGCGGCAGACGCGGAATATGACGGCGCCCTGCCCGTTCGGATCTTTGCCCGTCTTTGTGCCGGTCAGGATGTCATCAACGCATCCGATGGCGAATGCGGTGCCAGGGTGACCGAAGCGCTCGACGCCCTTTATCGTTCTGCCGCCACGGGTACGCTTGTACGGATTGGAGGATATTCATGCAGCTTTCGCTGACCGCCTGGTCAATGCCCGCCTGCACATTGCAGGAAGCGGCCGCCATTTCCAGGGCGCTGGGGATCAACGCACTCGATGTCGGGCTTTTCTACCGCTCTGCACTCGACAAGGCCGCCCTTCTGGCCGACCCGCTCGCCATGGCCGAAAGCCTCAAGCCCCTGGGCGTGCGGCTGCCCAATTATTACCATCTGTTCGGAGACGGGCTTTCGGGCCGCAATCTGGCCCTTCCCGGCACATTGAGCGCCAATCTTGCCGATCTCGAAAAGGTGCTGATCTTTGCCGACGCCGCCTCTATCGGATCGGTCTTCATTCTGCCGGGTGTCGTTAATCCGGGTCAGTCACGCAAGGATGCGCAGGTGGTTGCCACGCAGTCACTGCGTGAAATGTCGGCGCTGGCAGGAGACTTCAAGACCACACTTTGCATCGAGCCTCATGTGCATTCCTTTGCCGAATCACCGTCGATCGTGCTCGACCTTGTCGAGGCGAGCGGAATCAGGCTGGCGCTCGATTATTCGCATTTCGCCTGTCTTGGCTACCGTCAGGAAGAGATCGACCCGCTGGCCCCATATGCCGCCCATGTCCATCTCAGACAGGCGAAAATGGGTGCCTTGCAAACGAAATTCGACCATGGAACGCTGAATTTTCCGGCCATGTTCGCCACGCTGCGTGATGCCGGCTATCGCGGTGCGCTGGCGATCGAGCCGGTCCATCAGGACTACATGAACACGCTTTTCGAAGACGTGCTGACGGAAATCGTCGCGCTCAGAGACTGTTTCAACACCTGGAAGGAGGGTTCGTGATGGCGTCCTATGCATGGGTGCTTGAAGTTCGTCCGGGTTATGAGGTGGAATATCAGCGCCGCCATGACGCGATATGGCCGGAAATGCTGGAAACCCTGCGCAAGGCCGGCATCTCCAACTACAACATCTTTCGCCATGGCCTGACACTGTTCGGCTATTTCGAAACCGATGATCTGGAAGCGGCAAAGGCGCATCTTGCCGATTGCCCGATCAACCGCAAATGGGCTGAATGGATGGCGCCGATCATGAAGATCGAGATCGATCCGACGACATCCTTTCCCTATCTTCTGCCACTGCAATTCCAGATGAAATAGCGTTCACGCGGGCCGTTGTACAACCGGATCATTTGAGGCATGCTACAGCCGTTCGCGCGCGCCTGAATACATTGTAAATCAGGAATTCCTCAAGATGAAATCATCAGGAAGCAGGCTCAGGCTGCTGGTCATTCCCTGCATGCTGACGCTGATATCGCTTCACGTCTGGCCGCTTGCCGCGCAGGATGGTGGCGCGCCCGCACCGAAGGTGAGCATCGCCGCTGCCTATACCCAAGACGTCACACCCGAGGTCGATTTCATTGGCAGGGGCGAGGCTATCGACAGCACCGACATCGTTGCCCGGGTCGATGGATTTCTTGAAGAAATCGCGGTCGGTGAAGGGGTTACGGTCGAAAAGGGAGACCTTTTGTTTCGCATTGAGCCGGACCGATATCAGGCGACGCTGTTTGCCCGCCAGGCCGAACTGGCGCGTGCCAGGGCCAATCTCGAACTGGCCGATCTCGAACTGGCGCGCAAGGAGGATCTCGTTGCCCGCGATGTCGTGCCGGCTGCCGAACGCGATATTGCGCGCGCCGACAAGCTGATCGCCGAGGCCGAGGTTCAGGTTGCCGAGGCGGCCATCCAGCAGGCGGAACTGGATCTGAGCTATACGGAGGTTTTTGCACCATTCAAGGGCCGGATCGGGCGCACGGGACCCAGTATCGGCGAGCTTGTCGGACCGGCAACCCCGCCGCTGGTCGCTCTGGTGCGCGAGGCACCGATCTATGTCACTTTCTCGCTGAGCGAACGCCAGCTCGTCAATGTGCTTCAAGAGGCCGGCACCGACATGACGGGGCTTATAGAGGACGGTGTCTCACCGGAGATCCTGGTGGTTCTGCCCAATGGTACCGTTCTCGACGAGATCGGGCGGATCGTCTTCATCGACAATCGCATCGACCCGGTCACCGGCACGATATCGCTGCGCGCCGAGTTCGCCAATGAGCGCGGTCTGATCCTGGACGGCGCCTTCCTGACCGTGCGCATACGGGCATCCGTGCCAACACAAAGCGTTCTGATACCGCTCAGTGCCGTTCAAAGGGACCAGCGCGGTGATTTCGTTCTCATCGTGACCGATCAGCAATTGATCGAACAACGCTACGTCATTCTCGGTGAACAGGTTGAAACGGCCGTGATCGTGCGGGAAGGATTACGCGAGGGAGAAAGCGTCGTCGTCGAGGGTCTGCAACGCATCCGGCCGGGCGTGCAGGTGGACGCTGTCCTTGCCGGACAGCCGCAGGTGGAATAACGAGCGTGCTGTCATCCCTTTTCATCGCCCGGCCGAAGATGGCCATTGTCATCTCGACCGTTTTGACCATCATGGGCATGATTGCCTATTTCGTCCTGCCGGTAGAGCAGTTTCCCGAAATCACCCCGCCCGTCGTTGAAGTCAGCGCCACCTACACGGGCGCCAATGCCGAAACGGTGGAAAACACCGTCGCCGCCCCGATCGAGGCACAGGTCAACGGCGTCGATGACATGATCTACATGTCATCCAACAGTACGGATACCGGCTCCTATTCCCTGTCGGTCACCTTCGAGGTCGGCACCAATCCGGACATCGCCTCGGTCAATGTGCAGAACCGCGTTGCGCAAGCCATGGCCACCCTGCCGAGCGAGGTCACCGATTCCGGTGTCGTCACGCAAAAAGCCTCGACCAACATGTTGCTGCTTGCGGTGCTCTATTCGCCTGAAAGCACCTATGACGAGGTGTTTCTGTCCAATTACGCCACCATCAATCTCAAGGACGCCCTGTCGCGGGTGAAAGGGGTCGGCAAGGCGGAAGTGCTGACCGATTTCGAATATGCCATGCGGATGTGGATGGATCCTGACCGCATGGCCGGGCTGGGCATCACGCCAGGCGACCTGATCAACGCGATCCGTGAGCAAAATCTCGAAGTCTCGGCCGGCCAGATCGGCACGCCACCGGTCCCGGAAGGTCAGCAGTTCCAGTACACGATCACCTCGAAAGGCAGGCTGACCACGGCCGATGAATTCAGCAATATCGTCATCAGGACCGGTGATGCCGGCAGCATCGTGCGCATTCGCGACGTCGCGCGGGTTGAACTGGGCGCGGCCTATTACAATGCGTCCGGCCGGTTCGAAGGCCAGCCCGCAACGGTTCTGAGCATCTACCAGGCGCCGGGCGAGAATGCGCTTGCCGTTTCCGAAGGCGTACTGGCCGAACTCGAACGGCTGTCGCGAACCTTTCCTGACGATGTCGTCTATGAAGTCCCCTTCAACACGACCGATTTTGTCCAAAAATCACTGGAAGATGTGATCACGACGCTCATGCTCACCTTCGTGCTGGTTGTCTCGGTGGTGTTCTTCTTTCTCGGCAATCTGCGTGCAACCGTGATCCCGACCGTCGCGATCCCGGTCTCGCTGATCGGCACCATGGCCTTTCTGCTGGCCTTTGGCATGTCGCTCAACACGATCTCGCTGTTCGCGCTGGTTCTGGCGATCGGGATTGTCGTCGACGACGCGATCGTCGTTGTCGAAAATGTCGAGCGGATCATTGCCGAGGAAGGCTTGAGTGCCGCCGAGGCCACGCGCAAGGCGATGACGCAGATCACCACGCCTGTCATTGCGACGACGCTCGTTCTGCTCGCCGTTTTCCTGCCGGTCACGCTGATGCCGGGCATATCCGGGCGCCTGTTTTCACAGTTTGCGGTGACGATTTCGGTCGCGGTGGTGATCTCGTCGGTCAACGCCCTGACACTCTCGCCGGCCCTGTGCGCCCTGATCCTGAAACGGCGCAGCGGCCCGCCGAAAGGACTGCTGGCTGTCTTCGAAAAGACAATCGAGCAGGTTCGGGACGGCTATGTCACCATTGTGCGCCGTCTTGTGCGCTGGCCGCTGATCGGGCTGGCAATCCTGATTGCATTGATGATCGGTGCGGGTGGATTGATGCGCACATTGCCGGTGGGTTTTCTGCCTCTGGAAGACAACGGATATCTTTTCGTCGATGTGCAATTGCCCGATGCCGCCGCACTGGCGCGCACGGAAACGGTCGCGGAACGGTTGGAGAATGCGGTTCGCAGCATACCCGGTGTCGCCAACACGGTGCTGGTCAACGGCTTCAGCATATTGAACGGGACGGGATCGAACGGC
>Ga0272441_10005047_pt1 | contig 23302 bp, 26 predicted proteins | sample SSMProp6N_FD_193582 | JGI IMG/M metagenome (GOLD analysis project Ga0272441, IMG submission 193582) | Marine sediment archaeal communities from Little Sippewissett salt marsh, Falmouth, MA, United States - SSM-Prop-6N | ecosystem: Environmental > Aquatic > Marine > Wetlands > Sediment ...
GCGCCGTGCACCGGCCTGGGTGCCACGTCAACAAGCGCGGACCCGGAAAACACCATCTATCTCGATATTCCTGCCGGGAGAGTGGTCATTGAGCTGCTTCCTGAAAAAGCACCGAACCACGTCGCGCGCATCAAGGAGCTCACCCGACAGGGGTTTTATGACGAACTGGCATTCCACCGGGTCATTCCGGGATTCATGGCTCAGACGGGGGATCCTCGCGGCAACGGTACGGGGGGAACAGGTCAGACATTGAAAGCGGAATTTTCCAGCGAGCCGCATATTCGTGGAACTGTTTCGATGGCGCGGGCTGACGATCCCGACAGCGCCGACAGCCAGTTTTTCATCTGCCTCGCTCCGGCGCGGTTTCTCGACGGCCGTTATACGGTCTGGGGGAAAGTCGTCTCGGGCATGGAGTTCGTCGACAGAATCAAGACGGGAACCAAAGCCAACAACGGCACCGTCGCCAATCCGACGAGGATTGTACGCATGCGTGTAGCAGCAGATGGCGACCAATGAATTCAATTGAAATAGTTTCCTGAATACATTATCTTATCCGGTTTGAAGAGCCGAACATTGTTAATCAATATAGTGCGATACCATGTCTGATTTTATTCTTTCGTTTCTCCTTTTTGCCCCGCCGGCCGGCGGACAGACTCCGAACCCGTTTGTCCAGCTTGTACCACTGGTTCTTATCTTCGTTGTTTTCTACTTCTTTCTCATCCGCCCTCAGCAGAAAAAGCAGAAAGAGCGCGAAAAGGTGCTTGACAGCCTTAAAAGAGGAGATAAAATTGTCACTATCGGCGGGATGCACGGCACAGTAGCCGGGATCGATTCGGAGAAAAAAACCGTTCTCATACAGATTGCCGACAACCAGAAAGTCACCTTCGATCGCAGCGCGGTGGCAAGCATCGAAAAACAGGAAGCCGGCGAAAAACTTTCCACCAAGGATTAAAGAGAATATATGCAGCAGACACCAGCGAAACTTGTTTTAGAAAACGGCTCTGTTTATACAGGATACGCATTTGGACACATTGGTGAAACCGGAGGCGAAGTCGTCTTCAATACCGCACTGACAGGGTACCAGGAAATTGTCACCGACCCGTCCTATGCAGGACAGATGGTCGTCATGACCTATCCGCTGATCGGCAATTACGGAGTCAATCAGAGCGATGCAGAATCTCAGAAAATCTGGGCCTCGGCTCTGATTGTTCGCGAGATGTCCAATATCCATAGCAATTTTGCCGCTACCGGAAGCCTTGACCAATACCTCAAAGAGGCCAAAGTAATGGGTCTTGCAGGCATCGACACCAGAAAACTGGTTCGTGAAATCCGCCAGAAAGGCGCCATGAGAGGAGTCATATCGGCCATCGATCCCGATGAAAAACGTCTGGAGGAAAAAGCGCTGAAAATACCTGAAATGACCGGACTTGACCTCGTCAAGAAAGTCAGCACATCCCAGACATACACCATCGATTGCGACGATGCGGAATACCATGTGGTCGCCTATGATTACGGCATCAAGCAGAACATTCTGCGCATGCTCCAGAATGCGAAATGCAAGGTGACGGTCCTCAATGCCAACACGCCGATCGAGGAAGCGCTGAAGCTCGATCCGGACGGTATCTTTCTGTCTAACGGCCCAGGCGATCCCTTTGCCGTCACCTACGCCATCGACAACATCAAGAAGCTCGCAGAACACAATACGCAACAAAAGCCTGTGCCGCTGTTCGGCATATGCCTGGGACATCAGCTCATGTCGCTCGCCTTCGGTGCAAAGACCTACAAACTGAAATTCGGGCATCACGGCAGCAACCATCCGGTCAAGAACCTGAAATCGAGTTCTATTGAGATCACATCCCAGAACCACGGGTTTGCCGTGGCAATGGAATCCCTGCCGGAGTCGCTGGAAATGACCCATCTCAACCTGTATGACCAGACGGTTGAAGGTGTCCGGCACAAAAAGCTTCCATGCTTCTCAGTCCAGTATCACCCTGAGGCTGCACCGGGACCGCACGACTCGCACTACCTCTTCGAGCAGTTCACCGCCATGATGGATCAAGCAAAAGAGAACGTCTGAAACGAAATCAGTTACCAAGCCCATGAAAAAACGACTCTTTACCCCGGGACCGACGCCTGTACCCGAAAATGTGATGCTGAGAATGGCCGAGCCGATCATTCATCACCGGAACCCCGAATTCATGGAGATCCTTGCTCGGGTCCACAACGACCTGAAGTATCTCTTCCAGACAGCCCAACCTGTTGTTGTGCTGAGTGCGTCGGGAACAGGGGGAATGGAGGCTGCGATTTCAAGCTGTTTCAGGCAGGGCGATAAAGTCATCACCGTCAACGCAGGGAAATTCGGGGAACGCTGGGGCAAACTGGTCAATACCTTTACGGGCAACTGCGTTGAAGAAACCGTCGAATGGGGAACAGCCCTGCAGCCTGAACGGCTTGTAGAACTCCTGAAAGAACATCCTGACGCCAAAGGCGTCTGCATGACACACTCGGAAACATCGACGGGAACGGCCACCGATATTCAGACATTGAGCGCACTCGTGCGCGAACACTCAGACGCACTCGTGCTGGTCGACGGCATCACAGCCATCGGAGCGCATGAGTTTCATTTCGATGACTGGGGAGTAGATATCTGTATCACGGGCTCTCAGAAAGGATTGATGATGCCGCCGGGCCTTGCCCTGGTTGCAATTTCTGAACGCGCCTGCAATGTCATCAACACGCTCGACACGACCCAGTTCTACCTGAGCCTGAAAAAAGCTCTCGCCTCACATGCAAAGGACGATACACCCTTCACGCCTGCAATATCGCTGATCATCGGGCTTGACGAAGCGCTTCAGATGATCCGCAAGGAGGGTCTCGACAACGTCTGGAACCGCCATGAAAAGCTTGCGGCCGCCTGCCGACAGGGTTGCCAGGCGCTCGGCATGAAGCTCTTCAGCAGTTCCCCGTCATTTGCAGTCACGCCGGTATGGCTCCCTGAAGGGCTCGACTGGGAAAGGTTCAATACCACCCTGAAAATCCATAACGGCATCACTGTTGCCGCCGGTCAGGACGACTACAAAGGAAAAATTTTCCGTATCTCGCATCTGGGGTACTACGATGAACTCGACATGCTGACGGTCATTGCAGGCATCGAACGCACGTTGTACGAACTGAACTACGACTTTGAACCAGGTACAGGCGTGGCCGCGGTTCAGAAAGCACTGCTTGAAAAAGGCAGCGAAGTCCTCAGCGAACACTGAACGGACCTTACTCTGGACCGACTACGCGTGCACTCTTGAAGTTATCAGAAGGTGTTCCCTATGCGTATCATTCTGACAGCGCTCTTTATTCCCGTTCTGCTGTTTTCCCGTCCGCAAAGAGGCAGTGATGCATATGACCGGATAAAAAATGCAAACGCTCTTTACCGGGCGGGAACCTATGACCAGGCCATCGATGCCTATGAACGCCTGAGCGCATCGTCACCGCCCGCCGACATAGCTATTGCCGCAAGATTCAATCTCGCCAACACGCTCTATATGACCGCTTCGTTCCGGGAAGCTGCTTCGCTGTTCAGCCGTGCGGCAGAAGAAAAGAGCGCAGATGAAGAAACGCGCGCTGCTGCTTTCTTCAATGCAGGCAATGCATTGGCCGCTATGGCCGGGAGGAGTACCGACAGAAAACAGACACATACCCTGCTGCGCTCCTCGCTGATGCAGTACCGGCAATCTCTTCTCCTGAACCCGAACGCCCTCGACGCAAAAATCAATACGGAAATCGTGCTGCGCCGGATCCAGCCTCCGCCCCCGGCATCATCGTCATCAACCACAAAAAAAAACAGTGATCGCCAGTCGAAAATCAGCAGCGCCATGAAAGAAAGGGTGCTCAATAGCGTGCATCTCGAAGAAAAGGCCCTGCTGAAACGCTCTTATCACCCACCCGGTGGTAAAGCACAAAAGTCGTTGAACAAGAACTGGTAACCCAAGATGAACAATCAGAAAAAAGTACTCCTTGTCTTTCTGGCATCAAACAGCGGAGTTGACGGTGCCCGCTCGATCCACGAACAGGCTGGAAAACAGGGGCCGGCTGCATGGTTTGAACGCTCAGTCAGAAACATCATCAAAAAAAGCCAGTTTGCGATCCCCTCTCTGGCTCTCATGATCCTCGCATCAGTTGACGTTGAAGGCGTCCACCAGCAGATCTGCGATCTGCGCTTTGAGGAACTCCCGCTTGACAAAGCGTGGGACCTCATCGCCATCAGCGTGCAGACAGGAACTGCCGCCCAGGCATTCTCCCTTTCGGACATGCTCCGTGAAAAAGGGTTCCGTGTCGCGCTCGGCGGGGCGCATGTCACCATGTTTCCCGACAACTGCAGAGCGCATGCCGATGTCCTTGTTCTGGGCGAAGCTGACGAGATCTGGCCCGACGTGCTTGAAGACCTGAAAAACGATCAACTGCAACAGCGCTATGAGTCCGAACGTTTCCCTGACCTCTTCAGCTCAAGACCCGTTCAGTCAACCGTACTGCAGAAAAACCGGTATTTTACGACCAATATCATACAGACCGGACGCGGCTGCCCATTCAACTGCGACTTCTGCAACGTCCATATCCTCAACGGAAACAAGCACCGGCGACGGCGCGTCGCGGATATCGTCGAAGAGGTAAGGCGCTTCAAAAGCCACGACAACAGAATTTTCTTTTTCGTCGACGATTCCATCAACGCAAGCCCTGAATACGCAGAAGAACTCTTCAGGCAGCTTATCCCCCTCAACATCACATGGTTCGGGCAAGCCACAACCATGCTTGGTGCCCAGCCCGGCTTGCTCAAAACCTTTGCCCGTTCAGGCTGCGTCGCACTGCTTGTCGGTATTGAAAGCGTCGAACCGGCAAGCCGCAAAGCACATCAGAAGAACCAGAACCGCGCAGCTGAACTGGTTCAGAACATCAAAAACATCCGTGACGCAGGCATCAGTCTCTATGGCAGCTTCATTTACGGACTCGACGGAGACACCCTCGATACGCCAGCAGCGATTATCGACTTCAGCCGTCAGACAGGCCTTGACGTCCCGGGAATCAATATTCTGAGGCCCAATCCGGGAACCAGAGTCTTCGAACGCCTCAGGGCGGAAGGGCGCCTGCTGTTTAACCCGGACGATATCAGTACCTATCGATACACCTTCGGTCAGGAAATGCTCTACCAGCCAAAAAACATATCCATGCCTGATTTCATCGAAAGTTACTCGCGACTCACCAAAGAACTCTTCACCATAAGACGGTCGCTGCAACGAGGATTGAACGCGCCAAACGCCAAAGCAGCCGTGACCTTCTTCAACCTGTTCTACACACATCTCTACACGCTGTCGCGTAACGATCTCCAACAGCAGCTGCCCGGCGGAAACAAGGATCGGCCCTGAGATTTTTTCCTTTTTCACCCTCAGGAACTTTTGTAATTTGCAGGAATTGTCTCTGAATTTCGGCCATAGTACCATCTTCACAACTCAATACATAAGGAGAATGCATGAAAAAGTTTATCCCTGCAGCAACATTCTGCGCCCTGTTCGTCATCGGCTGCGGCGGAGCAGACAAGCCCGCTGAAGAAAGTGCCGTGGACACGGCAACCGAAACCATTGTCGAAGAAGCTGTCGTCGAAGAAACAGCTCCTGGCGCTGAAGCAGCGCATGATCTCGTCAGCGGCAAGGCGGTCTACGAAGCCAACTGTCAGAGCTGCCATGGCGCAGGCATCATGGGAGCCCCGAAAACCGGCGACAACGATGCCTGGTCTGCACGTATCGAACAGGGAATGGAAACCCTCATCAGCAAATCAATCACCGGCTACACCGGTGAAAAATTCATGATGCCGGCAAAAGGCGGCAATCCTGATCTCAGCGATGCCGAAGTCGGCGACGCTGTAGCATATATGGTCAGCGAATCTTCTGCAGAATAAGCTCTTTCTGAGCTCCTCGCATCGAACGGCAGCCCATGCAACGGCCGCCGTTCGATTTTTTAAACACCCCCGGATCCCATTCATTTCACCTTGCTGAAAACAGCCAAAGCGTGAAAAACGCTTGCATGGTTACGTTCAATGTTGTAAACTCTGTGTCTTTGGTTTCAATATTTTCAACCCAAGTGAAGGAGAAATACATGGGACGCATTGTATCAATCATGACGCTCAGCGCCGTTTTTGCGCTATCTTTCGGTCTCGACGCACACGCAGCAACAACAAAGGCTGATGTCGCAAGCTACGACCTGGCAAACGGCAAGGTCGTCTATGACGCAAACTGTGCAGCCTGCCACGCTGCAGGTATCATGGGGGCACCCAAAACCGGCACCGCAAGAAAATGGACTTCACGCCTCACCCAGAGCCTCGACACCATGGTTCAGAAATCAATTGCAGGCTATTCCGGCGATTACAGAGGCACAAAAACATTTATGCCTGCCAAAGGCGGCAACCCCGACCTGACCGATCAGGAAGTCGGTAACGCTGTAGCATACATGGTCAACGAGGTTCTCTGACAGCAGATCCCCGATGCCCCAGTATTGAACAGAAAAGGCCGGACACCAAAAAAGGTGACCGGCCTTTCTCATTACTGCCGCTTATAAGCCACATACCGACCTTCGCCAGGCCATAGAGAAAAGAGTGCAGGGCTGCAGGAAACCATTCTGACCGAATAAACGATATTGCTCCTGAACGAAGAGGGGAATTCAAGAGTATGTTTGTATTTTTCATACCGGACAGAAAAAACCTGATACTCAACAATTGCAAAAGACCTGCCCATGCCTGATTTTGAATACATCGGCTATGCCGCCGGCATTCTGACGACAATAGCCTTCCTGCCCCAGGCATGGCAAGTCTTCCGGTCTCGCAGTACCGGCGACATCAGTCTGACCTGGGCGATCACCATGATTGCAGGGGTCTTTCTGTGGCTCTGTTACGGTTTCACCAAAAACAGTATGCCGATGATGCTTGCAAACAGCATAACGCTGTTGCTGCTCGGCATCATTCTCTGGTATAAAATACGCTACCGGTAAATAACGCTCCGGCCGCAGCACCAATCACCAAAACAAGACGGGCCGGGTAATCAATCACGATCAAACAACGCATACACCATGCAGCAGCTCTCTATCGGCTTTGTGGGCACAGGACGTATAGCCCGTGCATTAATTTCCGGCCTCGTCAATGACCCGGCAAACCGTATCTGCGGATACGATAAGGATCCCGACGCCATTGCTGCCGTCGTGAAGCAGTTCGGCATCGAAGGAACATCCTCTGCCGTAGAGGTCGCACGCGATGCCAGGATTATCATTCTTGCCGTCAAGCCCTACCAGATCGGAGAGGTTGTCGAAGAACTCAGGCCACACCTGACAACCGGGCATCTGCTCATCAGCGTCGCTGCAGGCATCACGTCAGAGTTTATCCGGCAGCACTCCATTGACGCCATGAGGGTTATCCGCGTCATGCCCAATACGCCTGCGTTTACCGGCCAGGGAATGACTGCCGTCAGTAAAGGCATCATGGCCACACAAGAGGACATCGCTCTTGCGACAACGATGTTCAGCGCAATCGGCAGGGTCGCCGTGCTCGATGAACGCCTGATGGATGCCGCGACAGCCGTTTCCGGCAGCGGTCCCGCCTATATGTTTTCTCTCATCGCATCGATAGCCGAGGGCGGACGCCAATGCGGGCTATCGATGCAAGACGCCATCCTGCTCAGCGCCCAGACCATGCTGGGAGCGGCAACCATGGTCCTTAACGGCGAAAAAACTCCGGAAGAGCTTATCAGGGAGGTCACCACTCCGGGAGGCACAACGGAAGCAGGGCTCAAACAGATGGACGCACACCATGTCCGGCAGGCGATGATCGAAACCGTTAAAGCTGCCGCCGCGCGATCAAACGAACTGAAGCAGTAACCTCGCCCGATGACACCATGAGAACGATTCTTCCCACAGCATTTTTCCTGATTTTTCTGGCCCCGTTGTCACTCCTGGGCGGGTCAGAAGAGAAGGGAAAAATCGTTCTCGAAACGTCGGTCAGCAACAGCTCGCCCTATGTGGGCCAGAACATCGAACTCACCTATTCGCTTCTCTTCAGCGCTACAGCACCGACAATCGTTGATCTGAATCAACCCCTCCATCAGGGACTATGGGCAAAGGAGAAGAAAGAAGATCGCATGATGCCCAGCATGCCTGTCACCAGAGGAGAACGGCAATACCGGCGCGCCGTCATCAAAACCATGCGACTGATCCCCCTGCAGACAGGAAAGCTCAGCGTCACCGGCTACAGAGTGCTCTGCACCATTCCCGAAGAGATCTCGCTTGACCGTGATCCCCTCAACCATGACTCGCTCATCGTCACTGCGCCAGCAGCGGTCCTTGATATCCAACCTCTTCCCCTGCCGGCTCCGCCATCCTTCAGCGGTGCTGTCGGCAGAGTCGAAATAGAGAGAACCACCAGCCGGGACTCAATCAAAGAGAACCAGACAGCGGTCATAACCACCATCATCAGCGGTAACGGAAACATAAGAACGATGCGCGAACCGTCGCTGCTCTATCCAGAGACGCTCGGCCTGCTGACGAGTGAGACCACGAGAGGAGACACCCTCTCCATCCGCCAGGAGGTTATGGCAAAAAAAGCTGGAAGCGTGACGATTCCCTCCGTCAAAATCACCTATTTCGATCCGGAACAGAACACCTATGCCACAGCAGCCTCATCACCGTTCGTCCTGACCATCCTTCCCGCAGCGTCCCCTGCAGGATCTTTTCCTGAAACAATGCATCGCGATAGCCTTGACGGCTATCAGAACCGGACAATGGTTCCTTTTCAGATAATCGGCGCAGGACTGGTCGTGCTGACAATACTGATCGTGATCTCTACCCTCCTGAAACCGTGGTTCACAGGTCTCAAAAAAGCCAGGGCGCTGCAAAAGGAGTCACACTCCCCCGCTGCCTCCTTCGCCGATAGCGTAACCACAACCGGAGAGATCCGCCGTTCCCTTTATGAAGAGCTTGAAAAAATCATCACACCGCATCCACGGGCAATGACCTGCCAAAAACTTTCTGAAGCATTGAGCAAAGCGGGCATGACCGAAGAGACCCTGAAAGAGCTCCTATCGCTGCTCGACGCCCTCGACATGGCCGATTTTTCGCCAGGAAAAAAGAACACTAACGAAACAGAACAGCTCAGAAAAAGGGCGGAAAAACTTACTCTTCAGCTTCGATGCTTCCAACCTTCCAGATAGGAACAACCTTTTTCAACTCGTCCATAAACCAGCTCATGGCCGCAAAACCTTCTTTTCGGTGCGATGAACGCATAATCACCACAATGGCGGCCTCTCCCACAGGAATGGTGCCTATGCGGTGACGACAGCAGAGAGAAGCGATAGCAAACCGATCCACAGCTCCCCGGGCAAGCTTTTCAAGCTCCTTCTGAGCCATCCCTTCATAGTGTTCGTAGACCAATGCAGCTATACGACGCCCGTTTTCTTTGTCACGGACAAGGCCGGTAAAGATCACTTCAGATCCTTCAGACGGATCTCCCGGAAATTCGCCACGCCACCCGTCAATCTTCTCCGATGTAATGTGTACTGATATCATGGCTATCCTCCGCTGACCGGTGGAATGATGGCAACCTCGTCACCTTCTCTGACAACAGTCTCCCTCGATGGATACGACATATTCAGAGCAAGCATAAACGGCAGTTCGGCAAGCTGCGACGACATGGAACGAATCTCTTTTTCAAGCATCCCGATGGTCGTACCTTCAGCCACCGTCATCTGAAATGACCTGCGTGCGAGAATCTCCCGTGCCGATGCAAAACATTGTACAGTAATATCCATAGTGTGTTCATTACTCATGAAGTGTGCTCCAGGGCAGCAGGTTACAGGTCACCACGGAACCGGCCGGCAAAGGCTCTGCGGCAGCTGGTGCTTCGATAAGACAGTTTGATCCGACCAGTGAGGTAAGCATATGGGATTCGGTTTTATCGCTCACCAGGCAGAAGAGACCGCCATCTTTCTGCCACACTCTTCCGAAAAGAAAGCGATAGCGTTTCCGATCCGCCGGAAAGGGCTCTGCAAGCACCGCATCGATCTTGCCATGGTAGCTGCCGTCCTGCATGGCCGAGAGTGCCGGCATGATATATTCGAGAAAGCAGACGAGCGCTGAAACCGGATTACCGGGCAGTCCGAAAACCAGCTTCCCTTCCGGGGTATCTCCGAAAAAGAGCGGTTTTCCCGGCTTATGGGCAACTTTCCAGAATTGCTGTCTGACCCCGAGACCGGTAAGAAGACGCTGGATATAATCATACTCACCCGTTGAAATACCTCCGGCCGTCATGAGAAGATCACTCTTGGCGAGCGCTTCGCCAAGTATTTCAGCTATAGCATCCGGTTGATCGGGAGCATGCCAGCTTCCCGCGACGACTGCTCCAGCCGACAGAGCACAGGACTCCAGCGAGTAGCGATTACTGTTGTAAATCGCCGCCCCGTCCAGCTGCTGGCCGGGTTCACGCAACTCATCACCGACGGTGACAATACCTATCGAAGGTCGCTGAAAAACCTGAACATGAGACCTACCGAATGCAGCAAGCACGCCCAGCTCTGCCGGCGTGAGACGCATGCCTTTCCTCATGAGCAGATCGCCCGGCTTGACCTCTTCGCCCGCATAGCGCACATTTGCATTCGCTGCAGGCGGCTTGAAAATATCGACCGTTTCCCCACCGAAACCGGAGGTCTGCTCATAGGCGACCACCGTATCGGCCCCTTCGGGCATGTGCGCCCCGGTCATGATCTGCACGCAACTGCCGGGCTCCACAACGATATCGGCCGGGGCTCCGGCAGGGATCTCGCCGTTAACCCGCAACGTGACTGGACGGCGCTCACGGGCATCCCGGATATCAGCCCACTGAACAGCGAAACCGTCCATGGCGGCATTATCGAAACGAGGCAGTGCAAAATCCGCCCGGATATCCTCTGCAATGACACGCCCCTGAGCGACGTGGAGAGAAATCTCCTCCGCTGACAGCACGTGAACAGCCTTCGATATCAATGCATGGGCTTCCTGAACGGTAATCATTGGTGGCCCTCCCCCTGTATCATGGAAAATGCATGGAAAATTGTCGGAACAAGAACCTCAAGTGCATCTCTTGCCGCACCAGGACTGCCCGGAAGACAGATAACCAGAGAAGAGCCTATCATCCCCGCCGCAAGCCGGGAGAGCATGGCAGTCCTGATTTTTCCCTGTCCCCACTGAAACAGCGCCTGCTCGACGCCTGCAAGACGACGACTGAATCTCGGTAAAAGAGTTTCGACGGTCACGTCTCGGGGTCCGAGCCCCGTCCCCCCGGAGGTTATGATCAGCTCAACACCCTCACTGACCCAACTGTCGACAAGAGCGGCAATCTCTGAGGGTTCATCAGGCACAACGCGAAACGCACTGACGCGGCAGCCGGCGGCCTCAAGACCATCCTTCAAAATCGCGCCCGACCTGTCTTCAGCTGCACCGGCGGCAATCGAATCGGACGTCACCAGTAGCGATGTAAGCGGACGATATGCACTCTGATGATGGCTTTTACCCCCGATCTTCTGCACAAGCCGCACCGCACCGATTTCCATGGTTTTATCGACCGCCTTGCACATATCATACATAGTCAGAGCAGCAACGCTCACTGCCGTAAGCGCCTCCATTTCAACACCGGTAGCCTCTTTTGTCGAAACCGTCGCGTCGATAACAACGCGGTCGCTGTGAAGAGAAAAGTCAATATCGACCCAGGAAAGGTTGAGCTGGTGACAAAGGGGAATAAGATGGGCTGTTTGCTTGGCTGCCTGGATCCCGGCAACCTTGGCGGTCGTCAGCACATTCCCCTTGGGCATATCGCCTTTCTGCAGCATCAGAATCGTTTCAGGCTTCATGGCAATATGGCCTGAAGCCTTAGCCGTTCGCATGGTACCAGGCTTATGCGATACATCCACCATCCTCACATGACCCGCATCGTCAAGATGTGAAAAACCAGACATGAGAAAGCGTGTTGAGTTGTTGATCCCGATGAGCGGGATGTAGAGTCTTTAATCTGTTGATGTGCTGCATTGCGGTATACACCCTCGACAACGGAAAACAGAAACCATTCAACAGATCAACAATTGTCTTGTCAGCCCCCTATTTCCGACATACTGGTCCTCAGCGCCGAGCCGCCAGCCTCACGTCCGTCACGGGGCTTTGCCTCGACGGACTTGCGCAGCAATTGTTCGAGCGAATCCTGTCCTCCGCTCCGCAACGCATCGAGAAGATCGGTCCCCTCCCGGGAATAGAGGCAGTTGATAGCCTTTCCTGCTGAGGTAATGCGCAAACGCGTACACTTGCTGCAGAAATTACGGGTAAAGGCCGGAATGACGGATACCTTTCCCTTATAACCGGGCAGAGAAAAGCTGAAATATTCAGTAGCATCCCCCTGCATGGGTTGAAGATCGGGATAGCAGGCATGAAGTGTTTCAAGAATCTTGTCCGCGCCCATGAACTTGCCTGTCCGCCAAATCTGGTGATCGTCGAACGGCATGAGTTCCATAAACCTGACCGTCACCGGCCGATCACGGGTCAGTTCGACAAACGTTGTGATCTCGTCGATATTGACCTTGCGCAGAAGCAGAACATTGATCTTGACCAGAAGAGCATCACACTCCAGAAGACGCAGCAGATTGCTGTGCACCTTATCAAAGAGATTTCTGCGGGTTATCTCCCGATAACGCTCCGGATCGAAGGTATCGAGACTGAAGTTAATCGCATCGATCCCCGCCGCAACAAGATCATCCAGATAACGGTCAAGCAGCAACCCATTGGTTGTCAGAGAAACAGTCTCGATACCTTCGAGAGCCTTCGCATCACGAACAAGCCTGACAATGTCCTGCCGGAGCAGCGGTTCTCCTCCCGTATAACGAACCTTGCTGACACCCATCCTGGCAAGAACAGCAAGCATCGATACTATTTCATCTCCGCTTAACGCTTCCCCTTCGGGATTATAGACCGTGTGCTCCTCACGCATACAGTACATGCACCGGAGATTGCACTGCGACGTAACCGCCAGGCGGACATAATCGACAGTCCTCCGGTAACGGTCCGATAAAGGCTTCAGGGGCGAAGATACCGCATTGTGTGGTTGACTCATAACTGCAATAACTACAGGAAAAAAGTATTCGGCTAATGTAACATTTTCATACACGATTTTTCCGATCGGCAGCAAAGCCGGCAATACCTGCCGCTCGTTCAGGATAATCGGTGATCAAACCATCGACGCCCATCGAAATGAGTTTGAGCATATCATCGGCTTCATTGACGGTCCAGGGAACGATTCTGAACTGTCTTGCATGAAGCTCACCGACAAGCTTGACGGTCACATCCCTGAAAAATGGATTGACAAATGCCGGCACACAGGAAAGCTGCGCGAGCAACTTCTCCACATCACCTCCGGGTGCAACAAGCAGTCCGAGAGAGAGGCCCGGAAAAAGCCGGTTGAGCGCATCAAGCAGATGCACGTCAAAAGACTGAAGCCTTATCCGGCTTTCCACACCACTGCTCATGATACCATCGACAAGAAAACGCGCATAGAGATCAGGTGCCGGATGATAGACGCCAACCTTTTCCGGCCAGGATTTCACTTCGAGGTTATAGACCATTGAACCGGGCCTTCCCCTCGAAGCACATGCCGTCTCGACAGCATCAAAAACATCCGAAAGCAAGGGCTTACAACCTGCAATTGCCTGCTGCGAAGGAAAATCGGGATCAGCTTTTCCGCAATCAAACGACCTGATCTGCTCATATGTCATCCCATAGAGCCGAAAGCGCTCCCGATCGGACTCTTTCAATTCAGCGCCATCAGGCGAAAGACAGAGACGCTCATTCATCCAGGGATCATGGGAAACAACGATCCTGTGATCGGAAGAGATCACAAGATCAAGTTCAATGGCGGTGACGCCAAGACCAGCCGACCTGAGAAAAGCCGACATACTATTCTCGGGAAAAAGGTCTCTTCCGCCCCTGTGGGCATGAATTTCAATGGAATGCCTGTACATAAAAAAAGGGGCTCTGTGAGCCCCTGCGATCACGCATGACTAAAAAAATCATTCACGCACAAGCCAGTGCTTAAAACCGTCAACCGTTTTATCAAACTCGCTCTCCTCTTTTTCGACGGTCGTGGTGCAGGCAACCTGCTCGTAACCGACAAGGGCAAAATAGATAGCTTTATCGTAGAAATAGTTCAACTGCTCAGTGAACTGCAATGCGCGGTTAAGATCGATTCCGACAGTGATAATCCCTTCATCCTGAACATACTTCAGAAGCATATCCCGTTCGAGAATAAGAGAATAGACCATCTCGCTCGATTTGATGCCTGCCTGGCTGCGAGCCTTGCCGATTTCCCTGAAATGAACAGCTATCTCTTTTTCAAGCCCCTCATGTTTTTCCACCCACTCCCCAAGCTTCCTGAAACGCGAAAAGACGGCATCATGCAACTCTTCCCTCGATCGTCCCGAATAACCGACGGTCAAAGGATTCGAGCGAACCTCGTCTATCCATTTCTGTGACAGAGATTCAGCATGGTTTTCTATAAGCTGGACAAAACGATTGACAAGCAACATGGCAAAATGATTTAAATATGAACACGAACTCTTGAGTAAAAGCTACTGCTCTTGAGAAAAGATTTCAAATAAAACCCCATTTTCAGACAAACTTTTTCAACCTTTCAGAAATGCAAGGTTCTTATCTGCCGTTCGCTGAACGACCGTGTCCTGATGATGATTTATGTTTCGCTTTTACCGACCTTTTCTTATGCGATTTATTGCCTGAGGCCTTCGTCCCGCCAGCAACGCTGATGCCGCTGGTTCCGTAGAGTTCAGGGTAATAACTGGAGCTTTTTTTCTTATTGAACTTGTTCTTTCGAAACTTTTTTTCCAGGTCGGCATAAGGACTGGGAGGTTCTGGAGAGGTATTCGGATGATTAAAATTAGGTTCGTCGATTGCCTCATCAAAATCATCCAAAACCAGGTCAGGATGAGATTCTCTTTGCAAGCTGTTTAGCATTTATGTTCATGAATACCCGATACTGCAACGGCTGTCAGGACAGACTCACGAATGCAGTTTATGAAGGGCTTTTAATTTAAGATTTTGACGCAAAAAAGCAAGAAGCAGAAAAAACACAGCAGATCATGGATACCCCGGGAACACGTTCGTTACCGTTTTCCCTTAACAATAACGTATTTAGCGTTGATTGTTGTGCTGAGAAGTATTAAATTTTGGAAAAATCAACCAAACGGAGACCACCATGTTAGATGTTCGCAAATGGATTTTTGCCATTATCTGCCCCCCTGCTGCAGTCCTCAACAAAGAAGTGGGAACCATAATGCTTGTCGGGCTTCTAACCGCTATGTTCTGGGTTCCCGGCGTTATCGCAGCACTCTTTCTTCTTATCCGGGACCAGTTGAGAGCTGGTGAGCAACAGCCGCAGGTCTGAACCGCAGCACTACAACTGAACAACATCCTCTCGCCGTTAACCGTTCACCAGAGCATCATCCGACGGGGAGTCCGCCAGCAAACATTCACCGACAGGCTTCAGGCTGCAACATCCGCCAGCCCCTGCCTGTCCGGCAGGAATATCGATGCCAGGTCATATGGAGCCAAACATGCACGATTCCCGATCCGGTCTAACCTTTCATCCTTTTGAAATAGCTGTCTGCGGTTTTTCCAACACAGGAAAAACAACACTGATCTCCCGACTTACCGCCCTGTTGAAAGAGCGATACGCCATAGGATACTTTAAACACGGATGTCACCGTTTCGACATTGACCATGAAGGCAAAGACAGTGCGGTAATCAGAAAAGCCGGTGCTTCTGCCGTCATGATTTCCGATCCGCATCAGCACGCCCTCATCGCCGATGGTCCCCCGGACCCCCTTAAAGTACAGAGCGCGCTCGATCATCTCGACATGCTTCTGGTTGAAGGACTCAAGGAAATTCCGCTACCGAAAATCATTCTCGCCGGTCCTGACGAAAAAATCCTCGACCTGATGCAACAGGGTATCGTCAGCAACGTCAAGGCTATCGTCGTCGTCGACCATACCATGCAAGATCGATACCGCACCTTCGGCCTCCCGGTTTTTCACCGTGACAACATCAGTGCTCTTGCCGCGTTCATAGAAGGTTATTTTCTCAGCAGGATAGAACGGCATCCCTTATACGGCCTGGTCCTTGCCGGAGGCATAAGCAGCAGGATGAAGCAGGACAAGGCACTCCTGACCTATCATGAGTCAAACCAGCTGGTGCACACCGCAAAGCTGCTCCTCAAGCACTGCCAAAGGGTGTTCATTTCGTGCAGGCATGATCAGCAGAAAGAGTACTCCTCATTCGGGTTTCCATTGATTATAGACAGATACATCGATATCGGACCAATGGCCGGGCTGCTTTCAGCTCAACACCACCATCCTGCCACGCCGTGGCTCGTTGCCGCCTGTGATCTACCTCTTCTTGACCACAAGAGCGTCGGCCGACTCGCATCCGGACGGGTTCCCTGGAAATCGGCAACGGCCTTCCGACATGAATCGACAGGAAAAACTGAACCGCTTTGTGCGATTTACGAACCCAAAAGCCGCCTCAAACTGCTTGAAATGCATGCCCGGGGAAGCAATTCGCTGAAATCATTTCTCCGCAACGCCCCTGTTCATTACCTTTCTTTAACGGATCCGGAATGTTTACAAAACATCAACGATCCCGTAGACAAAGCAGCGGCTGAACAACTTCTGGCCACTAATCCAAGGAATGCGAACGATGAAACTCCTTTGTGCCATTGATTTTTCGGAATCAACCATCGACCTTATCAAATCAGCTGAAAAGCTGGGAACACATTGTAACGCAACCCTGGTTCTCGCCCATGTCATGCCTCCTGATGAGAACGAAATCGAATTTCAGCCGATAATCGAAGCCCATTTCAAGCCCCGCAAAAAATATTACACTGAACCGGATTCAACAGAAAAAGGGGACAGCGTACCGATTCTTCACAACAGGAAATACCAGCTGCTTCAGACGATCACCGAATGGCTGAAAGAAAAAGGAATCTCATCGGAAATCTCGATCGTGCATGGCAACGAGGTAGACGGCATTATCGAACAGGCTGCAAAACACGAGACAGACATGATCCTGCTGGGCTCTCACGGCCATAAAGCGCTCTATCAGCTGCTTATCGGATCGGTCTGCGAAGGCGTCCTCAGAAAAGCAGCCATTCCGGTCGTTATTGTCCCGAAGGGAAACACAAAAAAGAACGTAGCGCCTCCGGCACAGGATTAGCGCATACAAAGCCATACGGTAGGAACAATCACATCCCGCCCTGCACCAAATCTCAGCACCGGGCACTCGAGAACTCCACACCCGTCACGAGAACTCGTCGTAGGCGATCATCTCCTTCTCAACGCCGAGATTGTAGAGCATCTTTTCAACGGAGGAAATCATCACCGGAGGACCGCACATATAGTATTCAATCTCTTCCGGCTCCTCATGGTTTTTCAGATAGTTCTCATAGAGCACATTGTGAATAAACCCGGTCGGCCCTTCCCAGTTGTCCTCGGGCTGCGGGTCTGAAAGCGCCACATTATAGCTGAAATTGGGAAATTCCGACGCTATGGCAAGAAACTCATCATCGTAGAACATCTCTTTGCGGGAACGCGCACCATACCAGAACGATACCTTTCTTGTTGTTTTCAGGGTCCTGAAAAGATGAAACAGATGAGAACGCATAGGCGCCATACCGGCTCCGCCACCGATATAGACCATTTCCCGATCAGTATCCTTGATAAAAAACTCACCATAGGGACCGGAAATGCGGACCTTGTCTCCGGGCTTCAGATTGAAAATATAGGATGATCCCACCCCTGGAGGTGCGCTGTCGAATAATTTCGGCGGTGGCGTGGCAATGCGGACATTCAGCTTGACAACGTTGCCCTCTGCAGGATGGCTGGCCATGGAATATGCGCGAAAGGTCGAGTCTCCATTCGTGGCATTGAGATTCCACATATTGAAATGATCCCAGTCAGACCGGTACTCGCTGCCGATATCAAAATCTGAAAAGGGTATCTGGCGATAGGCGGGAATATCGATCTGTATATAGCCTCCCGCTTTGAAACCAAGCGTTTCATCAGAAGGAAGTTCAAGCACAAGCTCCTTGATAAAGGTAGCGACATTGTTGTTTGAAAGAACCGTGCACTCCCATTGCCGGATAGAAAAGATCTCTTCCGGCAGATAGACCTTCATGCTCTCCCGAACCTTGACCTGACATGAGAGACGAACATCTTCCTTGACCTCAGCGCGCGACACATGGTTCAGTTCTGTCGGAAGCACCTGTCCGCCACCCTCGGTAATTTTGCATTTGCACATACCGCAGGTCCCGCCGCCGCCGCATGCTGAAGGAATGAAAATCTTCTCATCAGACAAGGTCGACAGCAGAGTCCTTCCGGGAGTGACCGAAAATTCTTTGTCATCGTCATCGTTGATGGAAATGGTCACCCGGCCCTGCGGGAGAAGTTTTCGGGCAGCGATGTTGAGCAGATAGACCAGCAGAACGATCACGCCGACAAAGACAAGGACAGCCGATAGAGTGACAAGCATAAGTTGTTCGAAACGTTACAAGTTTATTCCCGAAAACGACATATACGCCATCGAGATAAGACCGGTAATCAGCATGGCGATCCCCAGACCGCGAAGCCCCGGCGGAACATTGGAGTACTTGAGTTTGTAGCGAATGGTGGCCAAGGTTATAATGGCAAGAAAAAAGCCGATGCCTGCGCTGACCCCGAACACCGAGGACTCCATGAAATCATACTCGCGCTCCACCATAAAGAGCGATGAGCCAAGAATCGCGCAGTTGACGGCGATAAGCGGCAGAAAGATCCCAAGCGACTGGTAGAGTGTCGGGCTCACCTTGTCGAGTACCATCTCGACAAGCTGCACCATTGCTGCAATGGTGGCAATGAAAACGATATAGTTGAGAAAACTCAGATCAACAGCCGCCATCCCGGCAATACCGGTCCACTCCAGAGCTCCCGGCCCAAGCAGGTATTGCCTGATCATCCAGTTCACCGGCACGGTAATGCCATTGACGAAAACAACGGCAAGACCAAGTCCTATTGAGGTCTCCACTTTTCGCGAAATGGCAAGGAACGAACACATCCCGAGAAAATATGCCAGCAGAATATTCTTGATAAAGATGGTCTCAACCGCCAGGCTGAGATAATGGGTCAATCCGCTCATATCACTCCTCCGTATAACCGGTCAGTGTGCGCTGCAGCCAGATCAGAAGGCCAAGCACGAAAAATGCTCCGGGGGCAAGCAGCATAAGACCGTTGTTCATATACCATCCTCCGTTTTCGACATACAGCATATCCGGAACAATCTGAAAACCAAGCATGGTTCCGCTGCCGAAAAGCTCCCTCATAGCGGAAACAAAAAGCAGAATCATACCATATCCCAGCCCGTTGCCCAGACCGTCGAGCATGGACGGCCACACCCCGTTCTTGAGTGCGAAGGCCTCTGCCCGTCCCAGAACAATACAGTTGGTGATAATCAGTCCTACAAACACACTCAACTGCTTACTGATATCGAACAGATAGGCTTTAAGCAGCTGATCGATAAAAATCACCAGGGTCGCGATAATCGTCAGCATCACGATAATCCTGACCCTTGAAGGAATCAGATTGCGGAAAGCAGAAACAATCGCATTCGAACCGACCAGAACAAAAATCAGCGCAGCAGACATCACCAGAGCGGTGTCCATCTTGACGGTTACGGCCAGAGCCGAACAGATCCCGAGCACCTGCTTTGTGATGGGATTGCTCATACCTACGGGCTCGGTGAGCGTTTTCAGTGTCTTCTTGTCAACCATACCTTTATACACCGGTTAATTGCCACCCCTGAGGAGCGTCAGATAGTTCATCAGATCCGCTTTCAGAAAACGGTTTATCCCCCCTGTCGTCAGCGATGCTCCGCTGATGCCGTCAACAGCGTAGTCGCTCTCTTCGGGGAGCTTCGCCTTGGCAATAGAGATGGAAACCAGTTCCCCGTCGCGGAATATCTTTTTCCCCGCAAACTGGCGGGTAAACGCATCTTTCTCTATCTCTCCGCCCAGACCGGGAGTTTCTCCGTGTTCATAAAAAGAGATTCCACGAACCGTATTACGATCGGGTTCAAGAGCGAGAAAACCTTTGATCGTGGACCAGAGCCCCTTGCCCGATATCGGCAGCACATAGGCATCAGGGTTCTTTTCTTCACCAAACACATAGTAGGCATACTCCTTTCCATCGGCACCCATCATGGTCTTTTTCGTAAACTTAGAACTGAAAAAACGCTCTATATCCTCTCCGCTCATTCCCGGCTCAAGCGCCCCGACTGTTTTGATAATGTTTTTGCGCGTGTCGAGAGTCCGGTTGAACTCCTGACGATCATGCAGGGTCGTTTTGACGACCGACAGCAGCAGAGCGGAAACCACCGCCATGCTGATGACAAAGAGATAGGTATAACTGTTACTGTCGCGCATAAGCTTTCTGTCGTCTTGCAATGTTCTGACGCAGCACAAAATAATCGATCATAGGAGAAAAAGCATTGGCAAGGAGAATGCTGAGCATAACCCCTTCCGGAAACGCCTGGTTGAGCACCCGTATCATCACGATCAGAGAACCGATAAGTATGCCGTATATCCAGCGCCCCCGGTCTGTCTGAGCGGCACTGACGGGATCGGTCGCCATAAATACGAGGCCGAAGGCAAAACTTCCCATCAGGAGATGGTGAACCGGCGTGAGATAGAGCGACGGATTATCGAAAGACGGAGCCATGGCGTTGGCTATCAGCGACGCTGCCGTCATACCGAGAAGGCCGCCTGTCATGATACGCCAGCTGCCAATCCTGGTAACCAGCAGGACTATCGCTCCAAGAAGCACCGCCACCTTCGATGTCTCACCGATCGAGCCGGGAAAACGACCGATAACGAGCTGCTGCAGGGTGTAACCGGCCTCCTTGAGCAGATACACACCGTCCGCACCGGACACCGAAGAGGCAACGGCAAGCGGCGTAGCGCGGGTCAGCTCATCTGCCATCGACCAGACCGCATCTCCCGACATTTCAGATGGGTAGGCAAAAAAGAGAAACGCCCTGGCAACAAGCGCCGGATTAAAAATATTGTAGCCTGTTCCTCCCGTCACCTCCTTGCCGATCACAACGCCGAAACTGATACCGAGCGCAACCATCCAGAGAGGAATCCCTGCAGGAAGCGTCAGAGGGAGCAGAAGACCGGTCACCAGAAAGCCCTCATTGACATCATGGCGACGGACAATACCAAAAAGCACCTCCCAGAGCCCGCCTACGATATACGAGATTGCGATAAGCGGCATAACGGCCACGAAACCTGTCTGCATATTCTGAAGAAGCCCGGCTCCGGGATCAGCCTGATACCCTGTATTGTATATGCCAAACAGGAGTGCCGGCAGCAACGCAATGATGACAGTAAACATAGAACGCTTCATATCCACCGCATCGCGCACATGTGGCGCCCCGGGCGTCACCGTTCCAGGGGTATAAAGGAAGGTATCGACTATTTCATAGAGAGCGCCAAATCGTGAAAAACGGCCGCCTTTGCTGAAATGTGGTTCTGCCCTGTCAAGAAGGCTACGCAATACGCTCATAGATTATCCGTTCTTTTCAATATAGTCCAGACCGTCGCGGATAATGTCCACGATTTCCATTTTTGAGGCATCGACAAACGAGCACAAGGCAAAATCTTCCGGGTCGCACTCGTAAATGCCAAGTTTTTCCATTTCGTCGATATCTCTTGCGATAATCATTTTAATCAGCCACGTCGGAATGATATCAATCGGGAGCACCGACTCGATATTGCCGAAGGGTATCATCACCCGCTCACTGCCGTTGAGGCCGGTATCGAGACTGAACGACCCGGACGGAAACAAGCGGGAAAGAAAGAGATTGGTCACTGAATACTTTCTCATCCCCGGACTCAGCCAGCCAATGAAATCACGACCGGTTTTTTCAGGAATCACCGAGACGACTTCATCATAGAACCCGATAGGCTTCTGCAGATCCCTGCGGGTTCCGGTAAGCACATCTCCGGAAATGATACGCGCAGGCTCACTGACAGGGTTACCCTCAAGAATATCGCCGATGAGAGACCCCTGCATAAAACCGAGATACTGGCGTTGCTCTACCGCCTCTCCCCCTACGGTCATCACTTTTGTAACCGGAAGCCTCCCTGTCAGAAAGAACGCTCCGATACGCGCAACGTCCTGGGGCAGAACATACCAGACATGATCATCTCGATGCCGGATTGGCGCTATGTGGTGAATATGGATCCCGACATTACCGGCCGGATGCGGACCGCTGAAACGGTGCAGGATAACATCTTCAGCGCCGGTAAAAAGAGGAGAAGAATTCTTTTCATCGATAACCAGATGAACCGGGCTGCCAGTCAGACGAGCAAGCAGAGTCAGCCCGGATTGAAAAGCACGATCTTTCCCGTCAAGCTGCATGAAGATATCCGGAGCAAACGGCGCGGTCGGCATTGCAGGAACAAAAACCGCCTTGGGCGAGACATCAGGATCGGCAATGCCCGAAAAAGGTCTCTGTCGGATCACAGGCCAGAGGCCTGACTTAAGCAGCAGAGAACGGATGGAGGAGGGGTCGGAATGGTCTGCATCGGAGACTCGAAAATCCTCAAAGATATCGCTCTTGTCAAGATCGATGGTTATGCCGGTTATCGTACGACGCTCGCCATAGGCTATTGAGGAGATCGTTCCGGATGCCGGTGATGTAAACAGGATGTCGGGACGACCTTTATCGCGGTATACCGCACCTCCCGCCTTAACGCGCTCCCCTTCGCGGACAAGCAGTTTTGGTTTGATTCCTCTGAAATCAAGGGGACAAAGCTCAAGCCGAACCGGCCGTTGCAGATGTTGAAGTTTTTTTTCCGGAACACCCAGGATATTGAGGTCATGACCTTTCCTGATTCTGATCACACTCATACGCCACACTTCTCCGAATCGGTTCTGAAGAACTGAAAGATTGGTCAAAAATACACATTACACCATCATGAACACAGCAGAACAACAACTATAGACAAAAAAAAATTTCAAAACCCCTTAAACATCATGGCATCCAACCGTATAAAATCATACTTCCTTCAACACCTGAACCACAAAAGATATATCAAAACAATTATATAATTATGCAGTTATATATATAACACAAAGCATTAAAAATGCTGAAAACGAACAAACAA
>Ga0272441_10005048_pt1 | contig 23302 bp, 38 predicted proteins | sample SSMProp6N_FD_193582 | JGI IMG/M metagenome (GOLD analysis project Ga0272441, IMG submission 193582) | Marine sediment archaeal communities from Little Sippewissett salt marsh, Falmouth, MA, United States - SSM-Prop-6N | ecosystem: Environmental > Aquatic > Marine > Wetlands > Sediment ...
TAGACCTGAGATTAGAAAATTAATAACAGATTCTTATAATGCATATCTTTATTGTAGAGATATTAAAGATAGACCTGAGATTAGAAAAAATATTACAGATTCTTATAATGCATATTATTATTGCCTTAATGTTAAAGATAGACCTGAGATTAGAAAAAATATTACAGATTCTTATAATGCATATTGTTATTGCCTTAATGTTAAAGATAGACCTGAGATTAGAAAAAATATTACAGATTCTATAAATGCTTATTGTTATTGTAGAGATATTAAAGATAGACCTGAGATTAGAAAAAATATTACAGATTCTATAAATGCTTATTGTTATTGTCTTGATGTTAAAGATAGACCTGAGATTAGAAAAAATATTACAGATTCCTATGATGCATATTATTATTGCCTTAATGTTAAAGATAGACCTGAGATCAGGGAATTAATAACAGATTGATGAAAAATAGAGGTTTAAAAAAATGAAACTTGAAATTTTTGTAAAACAAATTAATGCAATTAAAAAATTATATAATATTGAAAGTAATTTTGGATCTTTTAATTTTATTTGGAGGTAGGACGGAGAATTAAATGAATAAAAGAAAATGTAATATTTTATCTACAATTTTATTGTTTTATGAATTCACAAAAAATGAAAAATTTTTGATTGAAGCAATAAACTTGTTGGAGAAGGAGGAATAATGAAATGAGAAAGGAAATTTATATTTGTGATTTATGTGGTAAAGAATATGAAAAAGATTTACAAATTTATGATAAGCAAAATCACCGAACATATATTTTTAAATCGTCAGGAAAATGTTTTGGCGAATCAGTTTCAAAAAATATTTCGGATATTTGTTGGAATTGTTTTTTTAAAATTATTGATGGAAAGAAATTAAGAATTTATTAGAGAATTAATCCGAGTATTATAAAGCATCATTATTGATGATAAAGAACTTGCATCTAATTTTGAGAAGGAATTGAATCGAACACTTATAGTGAAATAGACATTATAAAAATAGAGGTAGAATAAAATACGAAATATTGAAAAACTATCATGAGTAGAAGATTCATAATATCAGATCAGCATTTCTGGCATGAGAAAGCTATTCTATACAATGCCAGACCATTTTCCTCAGTAGAGGAAATGAATAGAAAAATGATCATCAATCACAATAACGTTGTGAAGAATAGAGATGTTTGTTTTTTCCTCGGTGATTTTTCTTTTTGTCCAAATGATATGACTAGAGAAGTATATGAACAATTGAATGGAACTAAAATCCTCATTCTTGGGAATCATGATAGAAGAAAATCTGTTACTTGGTGGAGGCGTGCAGGGTTTGAAGAGATTCACAAATATCCATTGATAATAAATGATAGGTTTATACTGTCTCACGAGCCCGTAGAAGGCGATTTAGGTAAATTCTATAACATACATGGGCACATCCATTTAAATCGCTCAGATGTGACTACAGATCGTCACGTGAATGTTTGTGTTGAAACAACTGGATATTGTCCGGTTAATTTGGATCAATTGATGGATTTTATATTGAAAGGATAATAGGAGAATAAAGATGTGTGATAATTGTAAATGTGTAGATTTTAAATCAGTTGAAATCATGAATATCATAGATAAATGGGATAATGAGACTCTCATTCAGAAAATAGAGGAATTATTGAGGAGTTCAGATATAAGTGAATCCTTTGGTAGTGCGTGTAGAAACTGATGTTGAGCGTACTCATAGAAATGATGAACTAATATTAGTTAGATTATATTTGAACAGTGGTGCTATGATTGAAATAGATGACGAAAAAATACAACATCTTCACTCAGCTATTCATGAGCAAAAATATGATTCCGTTATTTTATATTTTGAACATGTTAGGAACTACATTAATTTTGTTGCATAGGAGAATAATAATGAAAGATAAAATAGTTTTAAATGGTGATGTTTACTACAAAGAACAAAGAAGTTCCGATGATAATAAAAGTTAAAAGATTATTTAAAAAGAAATAGTGAGGTATTAATGATGGGAATGTTTGATGATGTAAGATGGAAAAATTACTTCTGGATTTAATAGATCCACTCTCCGTTGATAATTTCTATACACATTGCGATCATTGTGATAGGTGGATTGAATTTAACAGGATTGAAGGAAATCTGTATCGTAAAATTACTGAAGATAACTGTGAAATAATACATGATACACAGGAAATTGTTGAGGGAACGTGGAATTAATAAATAATTTTGAAATTGATTGTTAAAATAGGAGAATTCAATGCAACAAAAGGGAATGTTTAGAGTCAATTTAGCTAAAAACATTGGAATAATTAGAAAATGTCATTCAGCAGAATTTGCAAATTTACTGGCAAAATTAAAAATTCCAGACAAATACCGTTTAGTTCAAATTGAGCAAAATCCTGATTTGAATGTTTCTATTGATAATAAATTTTTTTATCCAAAAGATTTAGATTCTTCTATGGAAAAGTTTTTTGAAGGAACGAATCATCTTAATAAATGGAAAATATTTCTTGGATTGGGACTTGGACATCATTTAAAAGAAATTACTGAAAGACATGGCGAGCATATTAAAAGAATTTTAATAGTTGAAAAAGATATTTATATGTTAAAACTTGCTTTTATGGTTCATGATTTTTCAAAATTACTTGCCCAACCAAATTTAATAAAAATATTTGCAGGAAATCTTCCAGATATTACTATTCACACTCATAATTTCTTTGCAACAAATTCAGAAATGATTCATTATTTAAGATCAGGAGAATTTCTTGATATAGATAAAAGAGATGAAGAAACTGTAAATTATTATTCAAGAATGAAGAAAGAAATAATTGTTGCAGGAGAAAATAAACTTAGAACGTTTGGCAATGATCCACATGATTCTATGGTTGGACTCGTTAATATAATCAATAATGCTGAACATACACTCAAGAATCCTGGAATTATTGATTTGAAAGGAAAATTTAAAGGTAAAAATGCTATTTTAGTTGCTGGAGGTCCATCCCTTCAAATGGAATTAGAAGAATTGAAAAGATTTAAAGGAAAAACTTTTATTGCATGTGTTGATACTGCTTTTAAACCACTCTTAAAAAATGGAATTAAACCTGACATGGTCGTAACATTAGAACGTGGGGAACAAATTGTAAATTATTATAACAACCTTGAAGAATATGATTTGACAGATGTTGTTTTTTGTCCACTATCCCTAGTAGATAAAATTTTGTTTGAGCAGTGTACAGAAAAATATAAAATGCCAACTATTGTCGGATACAGAACGATTTCACAATATAATTTAATGCCTGTGGATAAAGGAAGAATATTTTGTGGTCAGAGTTCAGCATTGTTACTTTTTAATATTATGAAATTGTGGGGATTTTCTTCTATTATTCTTGTTGGTCAAGATCTTGCATTCGGTGAAGGAGAAAAAACTCATGTTGATGGTGCTGATCATTCAATTAAGGGAATGGCAGAATCACCAAAAATGAAACAGCAATTATATATTAGAGGAAATTATGAAGAGAGAGTAAAAACACTTGCTGTTTGGGATCAATTTAAAAAATTCCTTGAATCAGATATTGATCATTTTAATGGAGTTGTTTATAATACTGCACAATCTAAAAAATCTGCATACATTATTGGAGCTGTTTTAAAACCATTAAATGAAATAAAAGAAGAAAATAATTTTAATCTTATTAAAGAATATAAAAATATTTTATTGTCAGAAAAAGAATATGAAGTTCATTATCAGCAATTTCTTGATAATTTGATTAAGTATAGTAATTGGTTGAAACAAGCAGTTATTGATATTCAAAAAATTAAAGATGTTAAAATGGTATCAGATAAAAAACTCAGACAAACTGAAAGTTTTGTTAATCATGAAATATCATTTACTCTTGTTAGTCATATAGCACAATCAGTTTATTTACAACATCAACTTGAAAGGAGAACAACCGAAGAAAATGAAGATGATATTCATGAATTTTGTAAAAAAATGATAGATACATATGTTAAATATGCACAATGGCCGATCGACCTAATTGATGAATATCTATCTGATTAATCTAGTTACGGCAACGATATGACCTTTTTCGTTCCTGATTGCCGTTTTTCCTGTATCGGGAGCAACAAAAGTTACGCCCGCAACAGGCTCCACAGCCTCAAGGACCATTCTAGAAACGATACAAAGAATATGCCCCTTTCCAGTTTCTCCTCTGAATTTGTCAAAATCTGGAAATCCAGATACTTGACCTGTTTTTTGTTCCATGATTGGAACACAATAGAAATCAACATCTTCCTCTGATGTTTCTACTCGTGGAACAAATCCACAAGGTTCGATCGTAACATCAAGACCATCACCCTGACGAATGGTGATTTGGTGAGGTGTACAATTTAAAAATCTTACATTTCTCATGACTGCCTCCAATCAAAAAGTTAAAAGAACCCACACTCTCTATATATAACTCTTTTTTACATAGATGTCAAGAGATTTTTGTTAAAAAATTAATTTTTTCTTAGATTAATATTTTCTTTTTTTAGAGGAATAATTTCAAAATAATCAAATTTAAATGATACAGTAGCAATTTCAAAATCATTTTCTTCATCATTTGTTGCAAAATTAATTTCTGTGATGTCCATGGGAAATAAATTTCTATATTTTATTTCTCTTCTAATTGTTCCATTATCTCTGCATATTTGTAATCTGCCTTGTTCTGGTGAATGTTTTCCGGTTCCATTTCTAGGATCATAATTTTCAAGTATCCAATTATATAACATTTCATAATTTTCTAGAAGATCATCAACAATAAATTCAATAATTAATATTCCATAATCTCCAGAAGTTCCTGGTTTAAATCCTCTCATTCCACCGTAAGCAGGTAATTCTGTTATTCCAATTGCGAAATTTGGATGTATTACACTTGTAATAGAATCAAGTAATGATTTTGAATTATCTTCCATGATTAATTTAAATTTTCCAGTATTCAGATTATTTTTCAATTTTATCTCCTGATTTGTTCATTATTATTTATTTAGAATTGATAATCTTTATTATAAATAATAATGAACATGTATATAATGGTTTATATTAATAGGAGAAAAAAATGAAAAAATCGTATCGGATCTTAACAGATTCCATTACTCTCCAGGATGAAACTGGAGTAATTGTTGAAAATGCGTCTAAAGGAGATCTTGTTGATCTCAATGCCGCTCAAGCAAGTGATTTTTCTGAATTTGTTGAACTGAACGACCAGTGGCAGCAGATAGCTGCTAAATCAATTGTTTCTGAAGCAGTAACAAGTGATACCGCTGGAGCTACTGTTACTATAGATTTTGACATCTATAGTGTTAGTGGAGTTTATCTTGCATCAGATACAGGAAAAACAGGAACAAATTATTTTACTGGTGGAAAATTTTCAGGAAAAGTCATTACACTTGGAACTGCTGCTTCAGCTGCTTCGACAAACATGATTGTTGATTATCAGGGCGATGGAAGAACTGTTACAACTACTGCATCAGATTCTATTTCTAAGGTTATTGAGCTTGATACAGCAGATATTGGAAATAAAATTGTTTCCCTTGTTGTTGCTGTAGAATCTGGTTCAATGCCACAATCAGCACAATTTACTGTTGAGGCTTTTGATTCTTCAACTGCAAGTTTGACAAGTCGTGGTTATAGATTTACAGCTGCTGAAACTGGATCAAATACTCTTTATTTTTCAGCTAGTGAATTTATTGAAGCAAAATATATTAAAGTTTCTGGAACACTTCCCCAGGCAGTAGGATCAAGTTATGGATTAACTGTAAAAGCATCTATTGTTGATGTTACTGATCTTCCAGCTGGAATATATTTTAAATCAAGTATAATATCCTCAGCTGTAAATACAATTTCATTACAGCTTGTTGATAGCTCAGGAAATGATTTGGATAATGCTGGTATTATTAATATGTATCTTTCAAGTGATTCAAGGGGTCTGGATCCAGCAGCAAATACAGTATTAAATGGAATTGCCGCTGGGACAGATGGAGCTATTTTGGAACAAATTGATGATGTTAATTTTATAATTATTTCTGAGGAAGACGGAGATATGGATCTTGCTCTTACACCAACAAGTGCTGGTGTTACAACTAGATCCGAACTTACATTTACTGGAACTCCAAATGCTGGTGATACAATTGAATTTGGTGCAGAAATTTACGAATGGCAAACAGCTGCTGGTACAGTTACCGCTGGAAGTATTTTTCTTGATGTTGCAAATGCTGCTGGTGGTGCAACTGCTGCTGCAACTGAATTCAAATCAAAATTTGATGCAAATACAAGTTATTTTGTTGAATCCTCAAGAGCATCTGGTGTTGTTGTTATTATAGCAACCAAATTCTTTGTTGATTACAATGCTTTAAAAACTACTGATGCAACTGATACTGCATCCGCTGCTGGTTGGGTAGGAACTTCTTTTGGAGTTGCTTCTGGTACATCTGGTGTAACTGGTGTTGATGTTGGCGATAAATATTATCTTGTAGCTGTTCTTCCTGATGGTAGAAAAGTTGTTTCGGATATGCTTCCTTATGTTAGATAATATATTCTTTGAATAGTTTAATGAAGGGTGTCTTTATGGCACCCTTTTTTATAGCCATTTTTTTCCAACTTCTTCGCCCAATTTCTCAAATCCTTCAATATAAGAATTTTCTTCAATCGAATCATTAAATTCATTAAATTCATGTCTTATTTTTTCTTGAAAATAATGAATAACATCCTCTTTTTTTGAAAACAAAATAAGACAGTATATATCATTCTCAAAAGATTCTTCAAAAATATTATAATCCTCATCATCAATATAGATTTCAGTTTGGATTTCATTTATAAGATTTTCAATTTCTTCTTTTGTTCCATAGATCATACCATCAATAATATCAATACTCATAAAATTATTCTCCTTCATAAGTCTAACAAAATGCGTTTGCTTTCATTTTATTCTCCTAATCTAATAACTCAAAAATATAATCTGCCTCTAATCCAAAACATTCTTCACATATTTCATACGCATATGAAATATCCCCACAAGCAATATAATTATTCATAATTTCTTTTGCTTCTTCAATTGCTTGATCCGCTTCTTCCTCAGTAAGTCCATCTCTTTCAATTAAAATTTCTTTAATAGTTTTCATAATAAACTCCTCAATTTGATTTGTAAAGTTCTTTTAAATCATATATAAAATTAAACGAAACATACATCAAAACAACAAATTCTATAATAATTAAAATTACCATTGTATCATATGGCCATTCCAAAAATCCTGCCATTTTTCCTGTTACTAAAAACTCAATTCCATAAAAAATGGCAGGAAAGAATGCGAGAATAATAAATCGCCTTGGAATTGATATAATAAATTTTATTATATCAATGAATTTTGTTTTATTTTGTGATTTTTTTTCTTTCTTTTCTGTTCCTTTTTGAGATTCAAAAAATAATTTAAGTTTTTTCTCAGCAAGAAATTCTGTAAATCTGCTTTCTGCTATTTCAAGAGTTTCTAGATTTTTTTCAAGTTCTTTTTTAATTGTTTCTAGATAATTAATGGACGCAATGACTGACTGGAATCCTCTAATATATTCAATTGGATCTTCATTTTTATTATTTAAGGATTCATATAAAATTTCAATATCAGCATTACAATATTCTATATCAATTCGTAAATAAAATATTTCTTCATGAACTGCTTGCAAAGAATCCTCATCTGTTTTTTCAATTAAATTATTTGTCAGTTCTTTTACACTGACATTTGTTCTAAAATCTCTTTTCAGAGCATTTATTGATTTTCTTATTAATTTCATGGCTATCTCCTTCTAAAAAATTCATAACATAAATTTTAACCTCCTTAAAAATTAAAGTTTCAATGATCTAATATAATTATGTTTCTTTTTATTAAAAAAGTCAAGTGATATTTTTCTTGCAAAATAAAAATCCATATGTCGCACCAAATAAACCACCTATAATATGGGCAAAGTGGGAAATATTATCACCAGATAAAAAAGTTGTTCCTATTTCTTTGCCTATATAAAAAACAATTACTATAATAAATGTAAGAGGAATTTCTTTTTTTGTTATTGAAGTTGATGCAGAAAGAATAATTAGCATAAAAACAATTCCACTTGCACCAATCAAACCATTTTCAAAACATAAAATATGTAAAATACCAGTTATAAGAGTGGTTATGATTATCATATAAATCAACTGCTTTGATCCATATCTAGATTCAACAATTGGACCGGCAACAATAAACATCGACATATTACCAACTAAGTGATTAATACCACTGTGTCCAAAAATATATGAAAAACACCTCCACCAGAATGTTAATGATAAAGGTTGAAATTTAGATGGTAAAACAAAATACAGAATATATCCAAGTTGAAATCTCATCAGTATATATACAATAATTGTAATAATTGTATATGTTAAAATAACTGGAGAATTATATTTAATCTTCATTTTCTTCTCCTTCTTTTATTTGCCTATAAAGATCCTTTATTGTAATTATATTATCAATAATATTTCCTTCTTCATCAAATACTTCCGTGTAAATTTTTCCAAATTTTGATTCATAAACATAATGATCGATTATTGATCCAAATTCTTTACATAATTTTAATGAAAATTCTTCATTCAGTGAAGAAATTAAATCATCGAGAATTTTACTTAATTTTGACCATTTGGATTCTGATAAAAATTCTACAAATTGATCAATTGTTTCATGAATTTCTTTGATAATATTCATTTGTTTTTCAAAAGTTTCATATTTCATTGCATTTCTCCATAACTTTTTCAATTTCATGAATTGTTTTATTGATCTCTGTTTTATAATATCCTCTATACGTCATTTCAAATAATATGTGTGCAAGGACTACAATTTCTCCAAATTCTTCAATTGTATTATCATCAACTTTCATTTTGAGCCACTCAGACCAATCAGTACAATATAATGCATATCTAAATTTTGGATCATCCTTGATTCCAAATACATGATTATATTTTTTGGAATCACAATCTACTTGTGTTTCAAGGCATACAGTAAATTCTGTAAATGCAGTTGGTTTTGTGTTACGAATAGAATTCCATGCAATAGCATAATTTATTTTTTCTGCTTTCGGATGGATTTCTTTTACATTTTGAAAAAGATCTTCAAAATTGTGTTTTAAAAATAATTCTTTAACGTTCATCTTAGCCTCCATTTATGTGTAAAGTTATTGTATGTATATAATTTGTTTTAATTTTTTGTTCAGCAATTCCTATATGATCAATTGGAATCATTGCAGGAATTCCTAAATCCCGAGTTTTTATTACAACACAAACTTCTTGTGAAGGATATCTCCTTTCAAGTTTTTGTAATTTTTCAATCATTTCTCTTATTTTCATGGCATCTCCTACATCTTTTTATTAATTCTTCATTATTTTTGGATCAACCATCCACATACGAGTCATTTTTTTCTCCTTAAATAAGTCTCTAATAAGTTTACTCTAAAAAATAATAAAAGTCAAGAGAAAATCTTTTATATTTTAAACATGACTTCAGTATTCAAAATCTGCTTTCAGAGTTTCATATTTTAATTTGTAGCGATTTTTAAGACTTTTTAATATCAGAGTATAGATAAATTATTTTCGTTCATTAGAAAGTATCAATTGAAAAATAAAAAATATGGTAAAAAACTTGAAAAATATGTTGACAAAACCATAAAAAAGAGTTATAATATATATAGAGAGTGTGAGAATCACTTTTGATCTTTTTAATTATGAAAAGGAGGATGTTATGAAATTTACACTACAAAACGTTGACGCTGAAGAACTTAAAAGAGATGACCACGGAATATTTTTCCGTGGCGGAGACATCATCGAGCACGAAATATACCTCAACAACAGCGAGTATGCTGTTGTTGTAAGATTTTTTACTAGGGCAGAGTTTTGTCCTGGCGACATAGAGCGCCCAAACAGTCTTGAAATTCCGGCACTAGATATAGTGCTGTGTGATAACCTTAAGCACGCTAAAGCTGTAGCCGCTTGTTTTGGTGGAATTGCTCCATTGAACGTGCTATGAAAAATCAGAAAGGAGATAGAGCATGAAATCCCAGTACATGTGTACAGTAGATAGGTCAGAAGTAAGACCTTTCTATTGGAACACAAATTTAGATGAGATTGAATTGTATACATTTGCTGATCAGTCTCTTCAAAATCTTATTCTAAAACAAGATCCAGACGCACTCAGCATCCGTTTTGGTGTTCTGCCAAACGGTTCAGTTATTTGGTGGAATGGATCCGTTAATCATACAGGAATTTGTGATTGGTTAACGGATAATTGGATTTTAACAGGCATATGGAAGTTTGGGGATGATAAATTCACCTCAAATAATAAGTATTCTCTGAAACAGCTTGAGAAAGAAATGGAAACAGAAGAGTTTCAAGTTGCTTTAGAGCATCTTAGAAAATTTGGAATTAATGAAATACAATTTAGTACATGTACTTTTAAATATTAGAATTCTATTTTTTCACCTTCAAAATCAAGATATGTTACAAGAGGAAGAAAATCTTTCATATATTTAATTCCTTTCTTTATATCAGGATCTTTTTCTAAATATTTTTTTAGCATTTTAGAAGTCATATATCCAGAAGCACTCACTTTAACATATTTTTTTCCTTTCGTCCAAGTTAAGTTTAAAATAAATGGTTCCTTGAGTGCTTGAGAAACACCAGAATGAAGGACATCAGCTTCCCAAAAATAAAGATCTCCTGTTCCGTCAACAATACCGAGTCTTATTGCCCTATATTGATTATCAAGCGCATTATTTTTTTCAGAACTTGTTCCAGGCATTTTATAAACAGTTATTTCATTATAGGGAGAAGTCCAAAGTGCCTTATTACTCAATTCAGATTTTTTGATTGTTTTTAGTTTAGTTTCTATTAAACTTACTTCATATAATTCATACTTTAATTCAAACATTTCATTCTCCATTTTTTAAATAATTAATTTTCTAAAATTATTTATTTTCTCTTTACATTCTTGAAAAAACGTATATAAAATAAATGTTGATTAAAAATAGGAGGAAATAAATGAAAAAAAATCTTTTGAGTGGACTTGTAAAGTCGTCTGGAAATCCATATGCTGGAAATATTAAAACCTGTGAAATATATAAAACAAAATATTATATAGATACGGGAAATTATATTTTGAATGCATGTGTTTCTGGTGATATGTTTAAAGGCATTCCTTCTGGAATGATTGTTCAATGGACTGGTGAAAAATCAACTGGTAAATCTTTTATTACTTCAAATATGATGCTTCATCATATTAAATCAGGAAAAAATAATTTATCAATCTTATTTGAAACCGAAGGAGCCTTGATTTCTGACCAAATATTACCTCATTTATCTGATGATGAGCAGGAAAGATTTTTAATTTTTCCTATAACAACAATAGAAGATGCAAAACGACAAATTAATTCTTTAATTGAATATCTGAAATCTAAAAAAGATGAATTTAAAGATGTAAAAATTCTTGCAACATTCGATTCAATTGGTATGCCAGCATCTGAAAAAGAAAAAGAAGATTCAATTAAAGATAAAATTCCACGTGACATGACAAGGGCTCAAGCAATTAAATCTTTATTCAGAACAATTGTTATGGATTTTGCAATTTTAAAAATTCCAATGAATGTTGTTAATCATCAATATGCTACAATGGATCAATGGAATCCAAAAGAAGAAAGTGGTGGTTCTGGAATGGCTTATTCCAATTCCATAACACTGGAATTAAGAAAAAAGAAATTGAAGAATGATAAAAAAGAGCAAATTGGAACAGCATTTACAATTATACCTAAAAAATCAAGAATTATGGCAGAAAATATTTCTAAAATAGAAATTTATTCAAAATTTAAGGTTGGTATGGATAGATTTTCTGGATGTTTTGAATTTTTAAAAAATCATAATTTATCTAATCAAGATAGGGCAAATGCTGCTGGTGGTGCTTATTATCGAATTCCAGAAATGGGTTTTGAAATAGAATTGAAAGAACTTGCTAAATTAACACCTGAACAATTCTGGACCCAAGATAAGCTTGAATACATTAATGAAAAATTTAAAGATATTTATTTGCTTGAAAGATCTAAACTTGAAAGCAATTTAGCCGATGATGTAAATAATGAAGTATGTGTCAAAAAAGAAAAAGGAAAAACTAAATGATTTCAGATGTCAATGTTTTAAGAACCTATATTTTTAATAAGGATTTCCGGCTTATTACACAAGAACATTTTAAATCTTATATGTTCATGGATGCACACTGTCAAGAGATTTTTGAAATGATTTCAGATTATCAAATTCAAAATTCAAAATTTCCTGAAACAAATCTTGAAATTCTTATAACTAATAATCCTTGGCATCAAGATAGAGAACAGATTCAAGAAAAATTTGTGATTCTCAGACCAGATAATCCAAAAGATTATGAAGAACTTGATTTAAATGATACTTTAAAAGAAACAGAAGATTGGGTTAGACATAGAATGTTTGGTCATTTTCTCCAGCATGGAGTTAATATGTTTCAAAAAAATGGTGTTGATCTTGGAGATATTAATTCTTTTACTAAAAAAATAAATCAATTTTCTTTTTTCAAAACTGACTTAATTGATAATATGGATGATGATTATATGTATAATCTACTAGCTAATGATCTTCCAAGAATTAGTTTTTCATGGCCATCATTAAATAAAATGTTAGGAGGTGGAGTTTATTATAAATCCTTAAATATGATTATGGGTGGAACACATGCTGGTAAATCAAGAATTTTAGCGACACTTGCAAGTGATATTGCGATGCAGGATCCAAAGAATGAAATTTTATATGTTACATTAGAGCAACCTAAAGAAAATTTTAGACTTGCTTTTGAGCAACATTTTACGAAAATGTCTAAACAACAATTGAAAGATTTTGCATTAAGCAATAAAACAAAATGGAAACAACTGAGGAATAAAATAAAAGAAAAGTATGGAATCACACATATAAAAGAAGGCAGTTCGACAAATATGTCAGCAATTACTCTTAGAAATATAATTGATGATATGCTTCAAAAAGGTCATAATTTAAAAGGAATTTTTGTTGATTATCTTCAAATTATGAAACCAACCATTAAAGTTGCTGGACTGTATGAAAAAGGTGATGCAAATGCTCTTGATTTACGTGCAATAGCCCAAGATTTTGCCATTCCTACATGGTCAGCTGCACAGCCAGGAAGAGAAGGAAATAGAAAAAATATGAAATCTGGTAGTGGTGCTGATATGATGGATGTAGGAGAATCTAAATCAATTCCTGATCATTCTGATTTATTTTGCAATATTATTTCAACACCAGAAATGTATAGAAATGATAGACAAATTTTTTATTTTCATAAAAATAGACATGGAAATGAAATTCATAAAAGCCTTTTAATGGAAATTCATAAAAATTTATATCAAATTGATTTTATGTGTGAAACAGAAGATATTACAACAGAAGAACATAATCAAGAAACAGAAAATTTTGATGTTCTAGATTTTTCTAAGCCAGTCATATAATTTTTCTTGACATTTTTAAAAAAGTATTATATAATATTATTTAGATCATTAATAATTGAGTCTCAAATGACTTGTCAATATATTAATAGTTTAGTTTTAATGAAACTTTAATATGTTGTGTTGCTCTTGTTATTTGAGTCTTAAAGGACACTCGACGATTTATTGCCTCCATTTCGTCGGGTGTCTGTTTTTTAAGGAGGATATTATGATTTTATTTGAAGATTTAAAAAATTTATTTCAGTCGTATGGATTGAAAACAAAATTGGTTGAGGTGATCAATCAATCGAATAGTAACCATCCAGATAAATTTTTCGATATATATGAAATTTATATTGAATGGAAATATAATATTGAAAAAATTGGTTATGGGCCTACTATAGTGGATGCTGTTGTATGTGCTTATCAAGTATTTAAAGCAGCACATGAAAATAAAGAACATGAAGAAGGATTCCTTTTTGATGTTGGGGGTGTTTATATTGAAAATTCCTTTAATCATTATGGAACAAATAAGGAGGCATAAGAATGGTTAAAAAATTTAAAGTTTTAAGAGAAAATTTGAAAAGTCCTTTCCAAAATTTTCAATATGAAATTGGAAAGGACTATACATGTAAGGATTTTGATGAATCAGATAAGAAATGCTCATCTGGCTTTTATGCAACTGATCTTGAAGGAATTATTTATTCCTTCAAGAAAGGAATGAAAGTTTTTGAAGTTGAAATGTCAGGTCGTGAAATAAAGTTTGACCAATTCAAACATAGATGGGAAAAGCAAAGAATCATTAGGGAAATTACAGAAGAAGAGTTAAAAAAATTATTAAAGAATGAATGTGAGAATGTTGGATACAACATTCTTGAAGCATGCTTTCCTGTCAATCCATTGACAGGAGAAGCAAAAGAAGTCACTGATAAAGAAATAGAATTATTGAAAGAATGGATTTCTATTTTTAATTCTATTCGTGATTCTATTCATGATTCTATTCATGATTCTATTTATGATTCCATTCGTGATCCTGATATTTTTGATTCTATTTTTAATTCTATTTTTAATTCCATTCATGATTCCATTCATGATTCTATTTTATTTTCTATTTACATTCGTGATTCTATTCATGATTCTATTTTTAATTCCATTCGTGATTCCATTCGTGATTCTATTTATACTTATATTTCATCACTTTTTCTGAACATAAGAACTTGGAAATATATAGATCATGACGAAGGGATAAATCCATTCCAACCTGGAATTGATCTATGGAAATCAGGTTTTGTTCCATCCTTCGATGGAGCAAACTGGAGACTTCATTCAGGAAATGGAAAGATTGTTTATGAGATGGGGATATAATGAAAAAATTATTTTTTATAATATTAATATACATAAATTTATTTGGATCAAGTGTTGATTTAGATTCCCTTTATAGAGCTGTTCCTATTGGAACTTGTATATGGGGAGAATTTCATAATGTTTCTTTTTATATTTGTAGAGCAGAACCTAGACTGAAACATTTATTTAAAAACAAATATAGAACGGAGATGAAAAAATGAAAAAATATTTTCTTTTTATTTTCTTTAAATATTTTTATTTGAAATGGTGTCAATTTTATAACTATTTTTCAATAAAAAAATTGGGCTATCGATATAAAATAATGGAATTAGTTGGAAAAAAGAAACTCAGGGAAGCACGTTCAGGGACTATTACTCCAGAAGAAAGAATAAAAAATCTCTGGAATAATATTATTCCAAATTTTAAATACGAATCTGATAAGTGGTACGAATTATATGATGTCATAACAAATCCTTATATTGCTCTCAATAGAGGATATGGTGATTGTGATGATTTTGCTTCAATTGCAATAGAATTATTAGGAAATAAAATTCCATATACTGTTCATACAGAAAAATATGAATTTTGGTTAAGTGGATATTATTCAATTATTTTTAAAAAAAGTATTTTTGATTATATAAGAATGATTTTTTATAAGGAGGAAAGATCTACTGGACATACAGTTGCAGTTTGGAGAAGAAAAGATATGTTTATTGTTATATCAAATAAGAATTTTCATTATTTTAAAAATAGAAATTCATTCATCAATTGGACAAAAAATTTTGATACTGTAGATTATTTTGTCCAGTACGATGAATTTTTTAATTTATTAGAAGTAGAGGAGGTTAATTATGATTAAAGTTATTGCTCTAATTCAATCAGGGACAATTATAATAGAAAAAGAATTTTCTATTTTTTCTCTTGATACAGCAGAAGAAGAAATTTCATCTAAATTATCATGTGGTGAATATCTTATTGAAATCATAACAAAAGATCTAAACGGTTAATCTAAAATTTTTCAAAAAAAGGAGATTATATTATGGAAGAAATTAAAGGAATAAATGTAACAATAGTATCAAAGGATATTGTTAAATTAAGTAAAACATATGGATTGTTTTTAACTGATCTTATGCAAAAAAATATGAAAATTTCAATTAGGGTTTATGAAAACAATTCAAAAAATTTATTTAGGAGAGCATATAAAATACGTTTTCACGAATCAGACAAAAGAAAATTGAAAAATTTTCTTATTAATAGTACAGATATTGTTGAAAAATATAATAATAAACAATTTAATATTGATTCTGAAGGCATCAGCATACATTATTATACTGAAATGGGAGAATTGAATTCTGAGCATGTTAAAAAATTGTTATATGAGGAGGCATAGGATGATCGATTCATATTTAGAAAGAAGATTAAGAAAAATAGAAATAAAACTTAGGGAGCAAGATGAAGCTTTAAGAAATTTTAAAAATATAATTTTAAAAATCAGAGACATTTCAAATAAAAATGCTGAAATATCTAATAATTTTTTCAATGAATTTCTTAAATTGAAAACAAATTTTTTGAATTTAAGATATTCAATTATAAAATTATTTAAAGCTAAGGATAAATCAAAAATTCTCAATGATATGATGAAGGAAATGAAAAGTCACGAATTAGAAAAAATAATAGAAAAAAATGAAGAAAAAATAAATGAATTTTTGAAATTTTTAGTAGATTAATATCCTCTAAAAAAATTATATCTAATGTATTCTGAAAAATTACTTCCTAAAAATCCAATAATATAATTTTCACTTAATGCTGTTGATGTCTCATCATTTATAGCAACAGAAATAATTCCAGAACTTTTTGTAAAAACAACACTATTCAATTGTGATGTTGTTGTTACTGTATCGACAATAGTTTCTCCACCATCATATTCAATTATTTCATATTCGTTTGCAGTATCAGTTGTTTTAATATAAACATATTTTCCTTCCTCATCAGACATTCCACCAAGAATTTTTCCTTCTTCTAAAACAAAACTACTTATATCATATCTCCATTCTGTAAAATCATTTAAGGAATAATTTGGATATAATTTTAACATGTCAACTATATTAGATTCATAACTTCTCATAAACATTTTTCCAGAACTAACATAAAATTTATCTATTTCAGAAGATTTTGAAATTCTATAGTGTTCAGTTGTTCTTGAATTAAAACCATTATATTGATATAATACATCCTCAGCCCATTCATAGTTTTTATGATGATAAGTAAAAAATTTTATTTTATATCTATCTGGAATTTCTCCATTATAATTTCCTCTAAAGAAAATATATCCAGTTTTCGTAGTAGATCCACCAGAAACAACAAGAGAATCATTTCCATATAATTCACCATCATCATATTCAAACACAAAAGGTAAATCCACTCCATTTCCATCGGTAATTTTAAAATTTTCTCCAGCTGAAGAAATTACATCAGTTGCATCATAATAATATATTCCAGATTCATTTACATTATCTCCAGTATAAGAAATTTGTTTTATCATCTCTTCGGAATAAGATATATGTGTTAGTAATTTTTTGTTGACAATTCCATCAGCTGATTCTTCCTCTGCAAAAGTAGAATTAATCAAATCTGTATAAACTTCTATTTCTTTGACAACATACCTTTCTGTTATAGGTGGAAAAATATAAGAATTTGCTTCAAATGTCAAATCTGCTTCATATTCATTTACGGAAAATGAATCCTCATCAGTTTCCCATTCAAAATTAGTTGTAACACCTCTAAAAATAATTGGAACATCAAAAGCAAGATTCATTTCTGGAATTAAATTAATTCTTATTGTTTTTTTAGGTTGAAAAGATGGAATAATATATTCAAGAATTTGCCTCATGTCTGAATGATATTTTGTTTTAATTGTAAGTGTAAATTCGAGTGAAACTGGAGATGGATTTCCAATATGTTTAATAATTGTATTTTCTTCTTTTGAAATGGATTTATTGCCAAAAAGAGGATTCCTTTGCCTATCCACTTGATATTCTATAGATGTATTCCATAATGACATTGCTGGAAGGACTAATTTAACAGAGCTATCTTTTTTATTTAATTTTTTATAAAATTTTTGTTTATCAGCTATTATCAATTCTACATCAATTGTTTTTGAAGTAGAACCATCAGTTGATTTTCTAATAACTTGATAATTAGTAAATTGTTTTGCTACTGCAACGATTGTTTTCTTTATTGTATCAAAAAAATATGGCATTATGTTCTCCTAAATCATTCATTATTATTTATTTTTGTAAAAGGGATCCTGATAAAAGATATTATTCAAAAGTTTCTTTAAAAGTCAATGCCAGTGTATTTAAAGATTTACCTAAAAATATTATTGAATGTCTTTCAAATTTTAAAAATCTATCATTTAATATATTGCCTTCACCAAAACTCATTTTAATATCTTTAATATAATCAGAAATATTATCAGAATTATTTTCAATAAATTTATCTATAAATTCCCTTGGAAAAAAGTTTTCCATATCATTGTATGATGAATCAATACTATTTACAAACTTTTCCTTAACATGATTTTCAAATTCTTCCCAAATAATACATTCTTGATCAGAAGATAATTTAATAATTGTTAAAGTAAAATCTCTCATTTTAAAATAAAATGCTCTTGCTGCTTTTTTCAATTCTGGACTAATACTAAATTTTGGTGATGTAGAATTCCATTCATCATCAAATACTTTTGCTGCCATTTTAATCTTATCTTTTGAAACATCCCATTGTCCAATTTTATCAGAAATATTTTTAATTGTTTTTATAACATCATTTTCAACTATTTTAACTAAATCATTATGACTATTTGCAATACTTATGACAGATTCCTTTACATCATTAACATTCATTTGCATTATATCAAATTTCTTTGTAAATGCAAATGCCATTTGGTCTAATTTTAATTTATTTTTTTCAGTTGCAGATTGTTTTAAAGTTTTTACAAATTGTAAAATAAATGGAAATCCTATAGATGCAAGTAAGAATCTGAGTGCAGATTCTTTCATGCCAAGTTCTTTAATAATATACGCTTGAAGATCACGATATTGTAAAACAATTATCACAAACACAACCACAGAAATTATGGATGCAAAATCAAGAATTTTTTCAAATTTCATATTATTTCCTCTTCTGTTCTATATTATTTATTTATTTTAATAATCTTATAAATAATTTTGAAAGTTATTAAAGGAGAATTTTATGGAATTGATTGTACAAAGATATTCAGATGAAAATGGAAGTACCTTAGGTTTACTATTCATTAATTTTAAATTTGAATGTTATACCTTAGAAGATAGATATAGAAGTGATAAAATATATGGAGAAACAAGAATTCCAGCAGGAAGATATAAAATTGAATTAAAAGAACAATCTAGATTTGATGGAAGATATAAGAAAAAGATAAAAAATTATAGAGGAATGTTACATATACTAGATGTACCTAATTATAAAGGCATATTAATACATATTGGAAATACAGAAGAGGATACCGCTGGTTGTTTATTAGTTGGAAACAGGGCTAATAATAATAATTGTGAAAAGGGAATGATTTATGACTCAACATCTGCTTTTAAATCTCTATATCCTAAAATAGCAAATGTAATTGAACAAGGAGAAGATGTATACATTAAATTTATTGATTTAGATAGAATTAGAATAAATAAATAATTAAGAATTAAATAGGAGATAAAAAGATGGTTTTTACATTATCGTTAAAATCTTCGAGTGAGGAGAATACAACATTGACGGCAAGTGCATCTGACATGACAGCTTTTTTTGATGTGTCAAATGTTCAAACCGATTATGTAATATTATATCTTGAGTATACTCAAGATGCTTCTTCACTCGTATCCATTACCACAAGTACAAAAATTACGGATTATTCTGATTATTATCAGGAAACAACTATTGATTTAGGATTATCAACAATATCTGCATTTTCTGCTGATATTTCAAGTGCTGGAAATTACAGAATTGTTTTGCCAGTTACAAAGGATGCTGATGTTTTAAAGGTTGTCTTTACTCCTGATAGTATGCTCGGTTCAGATACGTTGGATATTTTCTTCAGAGAAGAATTAGTCCATGGTAGAGGAGGAAGATAATATGACTTTACAAAAAATTACAAATGGAGGAGCTGGATCTGTTTTAAGTTCTGCAATTGGAAGTGGTGGTGCAACTGCCGCTGCAACTGATTCAGCAATGAAAATAGCTGGATTTGATGGAACAAATATTAGATTGATTGCTGTTGATAGTTATGGATATTTAAAAATAGCTGGTTATAATGATAGTAGTAGCAATATTTCTTTTGTTGACGATAATCCTTTAAATTTACAATATTTAAGTTCAGAAAATGAATATGTTAACATTGCAACGAATACAACAGATTATGTTTATATTGATATGACTGGTTATCGTTATATTGGTATTCAGGGCGATACATCTGGAAGTACTCCAACCGATACATTAACCGTTACATTTGAAGGATCAAATCAAAGTGGAACTGCTGCTGCTTCATGCTCGTACCAGGATATTACAAATGATATTTCAGGTGTTGCAAATTATGTTGATACAGATTTTATGGTTCTTGTTGATACGGCACTTCCAATCAAATATCTCAGAATAAAGATTGTTACGAGTAATGATTCTGGAAATGATGCTGATCTTACATTATACATAAAGAAATTTTATTAGGAGTTAATAATGGCAAGGACAAGTTCAAATATAAACAAGCAAAATATTAATCTATTTGCTGGTGAAATATACTATGTAAGTGTGGATGATGGAAGTGATACAAATTCTGGATTAAATCCGAATGATATGTTTGCAACAGTAACCGCAGCGCTTTCAACATGTTCAGCAGGAGATAAAATTGTTGTAAAAGCAGGAACATATACAGAAAATATAAATGTAAATAAAAATGGTGTTGAAGTTCATTTTGAAATTGGTGCAATTTTACAGGCAGGAAGTGGAACACCATTGACAATTTCTGGAAATTATTGTTACGTAGCATGTAAAGATGGAGCATTATTAGTTGATCCTGCTGCTGGTGAAACTGGAGTTGAAATAACAGGAACTTTTGCTTATATTGAGGAAATTCGTGTAAAGTGTGATTCAAGTGCAAATATAGGATTCGATTTTCAAGGTAATGGTGCAGATGCAAGAAAATGTAGATGTAGCAATCCTAAAGTTGCAGCTTTCAAAATTCAAGGTGATTCCATTAAACTTGAAGATTGCTGTACTGGTGGTACACCAGCCGATACAAGTATAGGATATTGGGTAACTAATAGTTGCGATAAATCAAGAATCAGAAATTGTTCTTCTCAGGGACATGGAACATATGCAATGCAAATTGATTCAGGTTGCACCAATGGTTGTGTTCCTAATTTTTCAAGCGGTGGTGGAGACAATGGAATATTGAACAATGGAGCAGGATTTGCTCTTACCAATTACGAATGGGACAATCAGATCTGTAAAACCATAACATTTGATGCTGATGGAGCAGCAACAAAAAATGTTTTTGAGATTGTTGGAGCGGTTCAAGTTAACAGAATTTTTGGTGTAGTTACCACAGTTCTTAGTGCAGATATTGGAAATTTGAAACTGGAATTAGATGATGGATCAAATCAAGCTGATTTAACGGATGTTGTAGCAGCTTCATCTGCTCCTGCGGGATCTCTTTTTCTGAAGGAAGATGATTCAGCCGGAGCGTTAGGATTATATGGTAGTGATCAGATAAGATTAATTGAGCCAACAATAAGACCGAATGCTGATTCATTAGCACCGTTTGACATATTAGCAAAAAGCGGAGCCAGTAATTATATTAGAGTAAATTATAGTGGAACAGCAACATCTGGTGCGATAAAGTGGTGTGTTGAATGGGCTCCACTATCAGAGGATGGTGTTATAAAACAGGCATAAAGGAGAGTAAAACATGGCAAAAAAAGATAAAGATAAAGATAAAATTAAAGGTTTTCTCAAAAATAAAAAATACGATGATTTAAAGCCAAATGAAAAAATTAAAATCAAGACAAACAAAATTGAAGATCTTTCAGATGATGAAAGGATGGAAATAGTTGAACTTTTTCGTCAAGGATATTCAATTCCTGAAATTAAAAAAATGTGGAATCGAGAAGTTGATACAGGATTAACACATGATCATGATCATCCAAAAGGAAAGTTTAGCGCAGGTGATCCAATCATTTCTAAATTATCAGCAACACAAAGTCAATTAAAAGAAATTTATGCTGATTGGCAATATGCACTCGAAGCATTGGAAGAATAATAATGGTTTTAACAAGCAAAAGCAGAAGTACATTTTATCCTACAGATTTAAGAAAATCTGATATTCCCAATCGTACTCAGGTAAGCTGGGGCGGTAGAATTGAAAATTTAGGAACAGATGAAAAAACAGTATGGAATGTTGGAACTTTATATACATATTTAACATCGGATACAACATTGTATATTTCGAGTTCAAATGCAGCCGATACAAATGTTTCTGTTGTTGTTGCTGGATTAACTAGTGATGGCATAGAAATTACTAGAACCGTAACAACAAATGGACGCTCTCAAGTAGCACTTTCAGGTCAAATGTATAGAGTTTTTGCTGCACAGGTTATTGGTTCTATAGAACCTCTTGGTGATCTCTATATAGCAGAATCAGATACATTAACAGATGGTGTTCCAGATACAGATTCAAAAATTAAAGCAAAAATAGTAATTGGATATAATATTTCATCACAAACGTTATACACTGTTCCTGTCAATAAAATTTTAATTTTAAACAGGCAGAGGATTACTGTTTCATCAGGAAAAACAGCAACAATTTCTATAATGACAAAATTTTTAGGAACTCCATTTTTACGTGCAGGTGTTTTTGATGTTTTTGAAAAAGTTGTAGAATTTAATTATGAATTTGCTGGATTTCCTTTTCCAGCAATGACAGATATAGAATTATTGGCAAAGGGAAGTGCCAGTGGAGTTAATCTTTCAATTTCACATGATTGTGAATTAATAAATGTATAGAGAGGATATTATGTGGTTATATATAATAATAAAAGAATAGGAAAATGAATGACTAGTACAAATTATGGAATAATAAAATACGGCAAGCCAGCTGAAAAAGCATTTAATTTATGCTTTCTAGAAAAATTTAGATCAAATGAAGATGTTCAAAAAAATTCTGGAACTATAAATGGATCTCCAACATTTAATAATAATGTGACACTTGATGGAACAAATGATTATATTTCATATAATGAAGTTCATTTAGGTACATCATATACAATTATTATCAAAAATCTAAATCTTAATGCATTTAACACTACTGTTTTGGGTG
>Ga0272441_10005049_pt1 | contig 23299 bp, 20 predicted proteins | sample SSMProp6N_FD_193582 | JGI IMG/M metagenome (GOLD analysis project Ga0272441, IMG submission 193582) | Marine sediment archaeal communities from Little Sippewissett salt marsh, Falmouth, MA, United States - SSM-Prop-6N | ecosystem: Environmental > Aquatic > Marine > Wetlands > Sediment ...
GCAGCTCAACGAAGATATTTTTGAAGTCTACAAAATGCTGATGAAGGACTACCTGAAGCAGCGCTCGCTTATTCCCGCCGGGCAGTTGGTGGAGGTCTCGTTTGAGGATCTGGAGAGGAATCCCATGGCGGTGACACGAGAGATATACAATACCCTTGAGCTCGAAGGTTACGAGCAAGCAGAATCTTACTTCCAGCAATATGTCGATCGCATGAAAAGTTACCAGAAGAATCGGCATGAAGTAGCCCCGGAACTGCAAGAGAGGATTCGAAAAGAGTGGGGTTTTGCCTTTGCCGAATGGGGATACGAAAACAAGGACAGGTCATGAATACCAAGAAGAGATTGCTGCTTCCAAACCGGTTTGTTGTCTTTATGATCGTGATGCTCGGCATGAGCTTTGGGGTTCACTCTCAGCAACAAGATCTGAATGGTCGGCAAGAATGGAAGCAGATTCGACAGAAGGAAGGGATCACGGTCTTCACCCGAAGCAATCCGGGCATGGATTTCAAGGAATTCAAATCCAGCGTGATCATCAAAGGCAGCCTGGATCAGTTTCTCTCCGTTCTTTACGACATAGAGGGTTTGTCTTCCTGGGGCTACAATGTAAAAAGCGCCTCTCTTCTCAGTCGCGAGGCCGATACGGTGCAGGTTTACTACACAGAGGCCAAGGCTCCGTTTCCCTATAAGAATCGGGACGGGGTTTATCTCAATCGCTTCAGATGGAAGGCCAAAGAAAGAACACTGATTGTCGACATCATAATGCCTGAGGGCCTTATTCCCGAGAAGGACCACCTCGTCCGGATGGAGGGCTATGGTTCATGGGTTGTTCGAGATTTGAACGACGGAAAACTGGAGATCACATTTCAAATGCAAATGGATCCGGGTGGAAACATTCCTGCCTGGATGGCGAACATGTTCGCAGGGGACACTCCGTATCACACCCTCCTTGGGCTTCGAGAGGCCATGGGAGAGGAGAAGTACCAGGGGAAGTCTTATGACTTCATTCGCTGAATTTGATTAATCCCAGGATTCGATCGATCGCAAAATTCGATCATTCGGAACTCTTCCCGGCTGCCAGGTTCTCTACCGTGAAAATATCGTCTGAGATTCCCTGGTCGAATTTCATGTCACTTAAAAAGATGCTTGTCGAATGCTCTTTCTTTATGTCGGTCATGACCACTTCCTGGGCATACCAGTAGTTGCCCTGTTTCACATATTTGTAGGTCGCGTATTTGAAATACTCCTTGTTGTCGTCAAAGTATTCCATTTTTTCGGGATACCTGTGTTTTCGGTTCAGGTAGACGATGATCTTTGAATACCTCGATTTCATCGACATGGGCATCAGTTCCAGCTGTACGATGTCGGGATTCGGATTTTCCACGATGCCCGGGGTGAACCTGTCGCTGTAGGAGGTTCCCGTCATGTCTTCGTAGGAGAAGTCGGTGCCGGTGAAGGCCTGGCTTTTGCTCAACAAGGAGATTTTGATCGGTTTTCCGAAAGCCGGCATATACATCCACATCTTGTCGTCCGGGAGAGAAAGGGTGGCAATCCCGGCCTGCTTTTCCGGCTGGGTGTACCGGTAAAGCTTCTTGTATCGTCCCTTTTGAATCAAAACGGCTTCACGGACCTTTTCCTTTCCGGATTTATCTGTCAAAACCATTTTCACCTTGGCCTCTTTGTCTTGCGGGGCAGACATGAGTTCATCCATGGAGATGAGCAGTTCACTGGCACTCTGGGCTTCCATCGATGGGTTCAGGATGACAATGAAGAGCAGAAAACAGAGAGCTGATTTAAAATTTTTCGTAACGGATACCATGGGATTCATCATGTCAGGATTTTTCTTTGATTTTCTTTTTTTCAGGTTCGGATTTCTTTTTCGAGAGGATCAAAATGGCCGGAAGCATGGTCAGGGCACCGAATGACGAGCTAAACATGCTTATCGCAATCAATATGCCAAAGTATTGCAGGGGTACCATTTCCGAAAAGACCAGGACCAGAAATCCTGCCGAGACCGAGATCACATTGATGACGATCGCCCTTCCGCTCACGATCACGGCTTCGTCAATGGCGTGATCCAGGTCTTCGGTGTACGCATAGGCCTGGTTGAAATGGGAGATGACGTGTATCGAATAATCAATGCCAATACCCAGAGCAACGCTGGCAACGAGCACGGTTGCCATATTCAGTGAGATGCCGGTGAGCCCCATCAGCCCGAAAAGAATGAGAATCGCGGCAATGATCGGCAATGCGGCGTAAACGCCGCTTCTAAGAGAGCGAAGAATAAGACCAACAATCAGGATAACAAAGACGATGGCGATGCTGATGCTTCCGATTTGGCTGTTGATCAGGCTCTGATCCATGGTGATGTCTACAAAGGGCATTCCTGTGATCTGAATCTCACATTCTTCTTTGGAATTCGAGTCGATAAATTTCTGCATATAGGCGGCAAAAACCTTTTTTGACTTGTTGTCAGGAGATTTGAACTTGGAGATGATTATCCCTTCGGTCAGATCCTCGTTTACGAAGCGTTGCATGACCTCGTTGCCGTCAAGAAGGAACCACAATTGCTGAATCATATCCTCTTCTGCAGGAACCTCGCGATTTCCAGTTATGGCCAGGTTGATCTCCGCAATCAGCTTGGCCACCGACATGGAGGTGTAAATGTCAGGACTCTCCTCCATGTAGGCGCTGGCTCTCATCATGGTATTCAGGACCCAGGGATCCTGCATGTTTCCCTTGAAGTGTACAAAAACGGGTTTGGTTCCACCAAATTTCTCGACCATGATGCGCTCGGCCTGTCGGGTCGGATTTCCTTTTTTGAAATAATCCTGGATGTCTACGCTTCTCTGTATAAAGAAAATTCCAAACAAACTAAAAAGGATCACAATGCCCCAGGTCACAAGAATTTGCTTTGGATGCTTGATCAGGAATGATTTCAGCGGTCTTAAAAACTTGTCGGACCAGGCCGTGTTCCGCGAGATTTCATTAGGATTGCCGGCGTCAACTCCAGCCGTTTTGCGTTTTCGTCCCGAAACTTCAAGAATTGCCGGGACGAAAAAGATGGAAAGCAGGCAGGCGACGAAGGTTCCGACAGCTGTAAAAATTCCAAACTCCTTGATCATTTCCAGGTAGGCCCCGAAGATGAAGGAGACAAATCCGATAGCCGTCGTAACTGCCGCGAGGATGACGGGAATCATGACATAGTTCAGGGCTGCCTTCACCGGGAAGGGGTTTCCCTGGTTTCTCAACAACTGTATCCGGTTCACAACGTGAATCGCGTATGCGCTTCCCACAGCCAGCAGTATCATTGGGATGTTGTTTGAGATCATCGACATGCTGAAGCCCAGCAGGGCCATGAGTCCCAGGGTCCAGACGATCGAGACAATGGCTGTTAACAGGGGAAGAATCACCCCGTTCCAGGTTCTGAAGCTCACAAAAAGAATGAGTGCAATAAGAATCAATGCCACAGGAAGCAGACCGCTCAAATCCTTTTTCATCAATTGTGCGATGTAGGTGATCAGCATCGGGGATCCGATGTAGTAAAGCTTTTCGGGCAACTCCAGCGCAGTCGTTTTATCAATGACCTGTTGAGCCACAACATTTACGTTGGCGTCGTCCTGAAGGGTGAAGACAATCAGGCAGGAAGTCTCATCCTCAGAGACGATTGAGCCCTTGTACATGGCATTTGACCGGATGTTCTCCCTGAGCAGGTCGAAATCCTCTTCGGTTTCAGGGAGTTTGTATTCATCCACAAGCTGCCCGATTTCAATGCCTGAATCACCTCCTTTGATGTTAATTATGTTGCTGAGACTCGATACGGAGGAAATGCCTTCTATTCTTTCTATGGTGTCGGTTAGAATGCGGATATGCTCGATAACTTCAGTCCTGTAAATGTTGTCGGTCTCCAGAATGACTATGCCCATTCGATTTCCTCCGAAATTCTGACCGATCTGACGCATGAGCAGTGCATCGGGGTCTGAGTCCGGAAGGGAGCTCAAGACATCTGCGTCAATTCTTAAGTTTCTGATCTGTAGACCCAGAACAAGAGTTAGCACCGACACCAATACGATGATGGGCCATTTGAAAGCAATGATTTTTTCCGAAATTGTATTGACCTTCACGGGTGTGCTCGATAACGCTAAGCTAAGTTATGATTTTATATTGAATCAATTGTCAATTTCCTTGATGATGCGGGCCGGGTTTCCACCCACAAAGACATTGTCGGGAACCGATTTGGTCACCACGGCACCTGCTCCAATAACGACCCCGTTGCCAATGGTCACCCCCGGGCAGATGATCGCTCCCCCGCCGACCCAGACATCATCGCCGATGGTGATGGGTTTGGCAAATTCCAGCCAGGTTTTGCGTTCTTCAGCTTTCATGGGGTGGGTGGCCGTGTAGATCTGCACATTCGGTCCAAACAGGACATCGTTTCCTATGGTTACAGGCATCACGTCCAGCACGCAGCAATTGAAGTTGAAGAATACATTCTTTCCGGTTTGAATGTTGTACCCGTAATCGCAATAGAAGGGAGGCTCTATCCAAAGCCCTTTACCCGCCCTTGGCATAAGGGTGCGAAGGAGCTGTTTTCGCTCTTTTTTCGCATCCTCGTTCAGAGAATTTATCTCCTGTGTCAATAATCGAGCCTTGTGTCTTTCTTTGACCAATACCGGATCCGCTGCGTTGTAGAGTTCACCGGACAGCATTTTTTCTTTTTCTGTCATACCTTGCTGGGTTGTCTATTTTTTTATGTGGATGAGCCAGGCATCCCTGCGGGCTTTGGTCTTCGCATCAAGATCAGTCATCAATTCAGTTCTGAAACTGGGATCCGAACCAAGTGTCACCTGTTTTTTACCCGTCTTGTCAAATCTCGAATATTCCACATCCAGGGTCTCACCCGGTTTGAATTTTTCTGCAAAAGCGTCGAGCGTCAGATCTTTAGCCGTTGATTGCCCATTGATCGATAGGATCAAATCCCCTTTGCTGAACCCGGCCTTGAAAAGACCCGATCCCTGCATTGGGTTCGTGGCTATGCGCCAATTCTGATCTTCCTGGGCAATTTGGGCCCCGAGCCGCGGACGCTGTGGGTTAGCCACTGAGATTTCGATTCCAAATGCGGCGAGCAGCGAATTGAAGTCGGGAAGCTTGCTGCCGTGAATATAGTTTGAGAAATAGGACTCGGCGAATTCTTGTGTACTGTATTCTGCGAGAATCGCTTTGAGATCTCTCAAGGTGTAAGGGATCTCCTTTTTGCCGTGTCGAACCCAGACCAGTTTCATAAAATCGTCGAGATTCTTGTCTGCATCCAGCTCTCGTAACAAGAGATCCAGGGCAAGACCCAAAATGTTGCCATAGGAGTAATAGGAGATGAAAGTATTCTCCCGGTTCACTTCATCCACGGAGGTGGCCGCATCCACAAAGGGGGCCTGGTAACTCATTCCCACGGGTCCAAAATATTGCCTGCCCGGGGAATTCACAACATAGCTAAGCACAGGTGCCAGTCGGCTGGCGTATTCTTCCGGACTAATGATGCCGGCCCTGCACAGGGTCAAATTGGTGTAATAGCTCGTAAAGCCTTCAGCAAACCAAAGCTCACCCGAGATATTTGCATCCTCAAAGTCGAAAGGCTCCAGTGAGGCGGGTCGAATTCGCTCTACGTTCCAGGCGTGGAAGAATTCATGGGACACCGTGCCTATATTACGTTCCAATCCTCCTTCAGACAAGGGCCTCACACTGGTGAGAACCGTGGAGTTTCTGTGTTCCATTCCATCTCCATCGACATTCGGGGCATAACAGGCGAGGAAAGTGTAGCTGCCAAAATCAAATTCCGGCAGCTCTCCAAAGACGCGCATCTGTTCCTTTACGATCTTCTCTGCCATGCCTGCATAGTCATCAAAGCCCTCATAGCCGTTTTCCTGGTGGAGAACGAAGTTGATCGTCGCCGTGCCCTCAGGAGCGTCGACTTCAAAGCTTTTGATTTCGTGGTCGCTGACTTCAATTGGGCTGTCCATGAAATACTGCAGATGGGGAGCGTAAAACCGATTTTCTCCGAGCGACTTGAGCTGTGTGGCCACTTTCCAGTTCAGGTCCTCACGGGCGCGAATCTCAATTTCTATCGGCTCAATTGCATGATCGGGCGCGAAAAGAAAAGTTGCCGGAATGTTCAGATGAGCGTGGCTCTCATCAATTTGAGCGTAGGTGCCATCGCCGTGATTCGCAAAAAGGATGTATGTTACCTTGACTGTACCATCGTGACCCGAAACGACCCATTCGTGCGGGTTGGGCCTCTGGACATTCAAAGGTTCATCGCTTTCATTGAAAGCTTGAAATGCGTAGACATTTTTGGCAAACTCATGAACGGCATAACGCCCGGGTGAGCTGCGGCTCATTCGAAGTCGCAGTTCGCCGGGTTCGAGGCCCCGATAGACGACCTCGATGTCAGCTTCATGGTGAATGGCCCTTTCAAAACTGATTTGGTAATTGATGCTCTTTTGCGAAAAAAGGGCCACCGTCGAAAAAAGAAGGGCAAGCGAAAAAAAGTGTGATCTCATAGTCTTTCTCGATGCAGGAATTGGGAATCACCGCGCCACAAGTGGGTTCATCCATTTAAATTGATAATCGGTGTCTGGAATCACGATGCGCTCAGCAATCCTTTCCATCCTTTCGGGTAATTTCATCAAGTAGGCTCTTGCCTTTTCAGCTTCGGCACTCAATCCTGACATGGTGTCGATCTTCCAGGCTTCATTCAATTTTCTCAAAATGTCGACGTAGTCAAAACTGGTATAAACGCCAATGCGCTGAGCTACTTCAGAAAATTTTTCAAAAAGTCCGCCCTGGGCCTCAAACGACTCCCTCAAGTGCATGGCGGGCATCGTAATCTTCAACTTCATCATGTCGAAATAGGCCATCATCATCTCACTTGGGTCCACTTCGAAGATTTGCCTCACAAATTCTGTATAGGCTTTGTGATGTCGCATCTCATCTCCCGCTATGATCTTGCACATTTTCGACAGGTTCTTCAAACCTGCTTTCCGGGCAATTTTAGCGACATTGTTGTGAGAGACATAGGTCGCCAATTCCTGGAAGCTGGTGTATACAAAATTTTTGTAGGGGTCTCGCGATGTTCCGATGTCAAATCCATCTGCGATGAGGTGTTGGGTGCTGATTTCAACCTCACGCATATTAACCCTTCCGGACAGGTACAAATACTTGTTGAGCACATCCCCGTGACGATTTTCTTCAGCTGTCCACATGCGAACCCATTTGGCCCACCCATTGTCTCCATCTTCACCGTGTTGGTTTACGCCCACCACATCCATCAACCAGGATTCGTAGGTGGGAAGCGCTTCCTCTGTGACCATGTCGCCCACCAGGGTAACCCAAAAGTCGTTTCCGAGATCCTTAGCTACTTCACGAATCTCCTCAACCTCATCCATAAATGAGTCAGACTGGGGGTTGGGCAGAAAATCGGAAGGCTGCCAGATTTTTTCGGGTGGGATGAGGTAGTCATCCAGGTATTGATTGACTTTCCGCTCTAACGTGAGCATCACTTCGGCTCGAAGATTTTTTACGGACATGGATTTGATTTTTTTAGCGTTCGATGTATTGCGAAGGTAAGGATTTAATTCTTGTATGCTTTGCGTTCCAGTGTACTCTCAATTTGCCGGGCTTGCTAGGAATTTAAGGTCAAATCAGCTAAATTTATCGATTAACTAATCAAACCCTCATGTTTCTCAACGTTTTTCTCGGACTGATCATAATAGGACTTACGGTGGTGATCCAGGCATATGGAACCAACTTTTGGTTGAAAAAGTTCATGGCTGCCCATAGGAAACTCTCAAAGGTTCAGTTTGAGAAAAGAACAGTGCGAATCCTTACTCTTACGTCTTCATTCCTAATCTTTCTGCATCTCATACAGGCCAGCATATGGGCTCTTGTTTACCTTTTGATGCCATCGATAGGTCAATTTCAGTCCTTTGAAAAGGCAATTTATTTTTCATTGGTTACCTTCACCACCCTTGGTTATGGTGAGATAACAATAGAGTCAGGAAGTAGGATACTTTCTGGCTTGGAGGCGATCAATGGAATCATGATGATTGGCTGGTCCACGGCATTCATGTTCTTTGTCTATCAGGAGATTGTGAAAACAGAGGTTGGACACCGTAATATGGGCAAGAAATAATAGAACGGATTTGTACATACGTATTTGAGAGACAATTTTGACGATTTTATATGGAAAAGGATAAGGACGTAAACCCCGAAAAACAAGAGACACAGGAGAGTAAAAACTCCGTATCCATCAAAAAGGTCACAATGGTGGTCTTGCTGATCTCCGTTTTGTTTTTCATCTGGTATGTGGCTGCGGATCGATACACTCCTTACACGGATCAGGGAAGGATACAGGGCCTGATTACTCCCGTAAGCCCACGGGTCTCCGGTTTTATAACTGACATACGCATTCAACTTCACACCCCTGTACAGGCAGGTGACACCCTCTTTCAATTGGACCGGCGACCTTTTGAAATTGCTGTTTCCAAAGCAGAGGCAGGAATAGACAATGCAATTCAATCCATCGCAGTGAGCTCGGCTTCGGTGAAATCATCGGCAGGAAGGTTGGGCGTGGCCAAGGCTCAATTGGAACGTGCCGAACGGAATTGGAACCGTGTGCAGAAGGTCATGGAAGAAAATGAAGGAGCGCTTTCAGCTGCAGACAAGGATCAGTCCGAAACGGCATATTTACAGGCTGTCGAACAGGTGGCTTCTGCACAGGCCGGTCTTGAAAGGGCCCAGCAAAACCTGGGTGTCGACGGACCCGACAATCCGAAGATAAGAACGGCTATACAGACCTTGGAGCAGGCTCAGTTGGACCTGGAATTCTCGACGATAGTGGCCCCCACTGACGGTTTCATTGAGAGCTTTGACATCGATCTTGGCTACTATGCCTCAGCCGGGCAACCGCTCACTACCTTGATTTCATCAAGTGACGTATGGATTCAGGCCAACCTGAAGGAGAACAACCTTTCGAAGATGAACATTGGAAACGAAGTTGAGTTCATACTTGACATTGCCCCCGGGCATGTATTCAAAGGAAAAGTAAGAAGCATGGGATTCGGGGTTTCGACGAACGAGACCAATAAGGGTGGTCTGCCCACCATTTCCCAGAAGAAGGGATGGCTTCAGGATCCGCAACGATTTCCTGTGATCATCTCAAGCGACGACAAGAATATCATAGATCTCTACCGCCTGGGCGGCCAGGTTGATGTGGTCGTCTATACGAGTGATAATTTCATATTGAATTCTATAGCTGCATTCAAGATCCGACTCATGTCGTATCTGTCTTTTGTCAGATAATTGCTATGTCAGAAAAAGCATTGGACATACTAAGATTCAAGATTAACTGGAGTGACTCGATTCCAGTATTCAGATATGTATTGGGGAGTACCTTTATCGTAGCGGTCACGGCATTGCTTAATTATGAATTGGCCTACTTGACTGCGGTTCTTGGTTTGGGTTATATAGCTCCAGGGGCCAAGCCTTTGACATTCAAACAGGGAATCGGTTTTGTTTTGATTCTCGCGGCACTGACGTTTCTGGCCGTTGTGTTTGCCAGTGCCTTTCAACCCTACGCACTGGTATTCATCCCTTTGTTGTTGTTAACGCTCCTGTGGCTCTACTATACTGATAAATTTCCAATGATGGTCAAGCTTTTTGCCCTGATCAGCATTGTTTTGATTCCGTTTCTGTCGATTGATTCAACAGCCATAGGAGCCTTCATTGCCGTGATTTTGGTATTTAATGCCTTCATGGCCATCGCACTTACGCAGTTGATTTTCATGATTTTTCCGCTATGTAAGGCGGATGAGAAATTCATAAAGGAAAAGGCCGAAGCGCCAAAGCAAACCAGCTATCAACGCTATGCTTATGCGATAAAGATCATCTGCATTATCTCACCGGTCATAATACTTTTTTATCTTTTTAAGTGGTCCTCCTCGGTCTTGATATTGACCTTTGTAACCATCCTGACAGTAAGCCCGGCCTTTGCCAATCCCAAGGTGGGTCTCGTGATGATCGTTGCCAATGTGCTTGGGGGTGTATTCGGAATTTTCGCCTACCAACTCTTGGTGTTTGCCCCGAGTTTTACCTTTATGGTGCTCCTTACTCTTCTTGTGGGCTTTGTCTTCGCCCAAAGGCTCTTTTCTGAAAGTAAGTATGCCGGGATTTTCGGCAGCGCCTTCTCTACCTTTCTTTTGATCCTGGGCTCCGTGACTGCATCAGACGATGAGGCCGGCAGCAAGGTTTGGGATCGGGTCATCCAGATTGCGATGGCTGTTATCTATGTGGTTGCTGCCTTCGGACTCCTGGATCGCATTTCTAGAGCAAAATCAAAAACTGCGTCATGAAGATTAGATTTTTCATAGGGTGCATCTTCATCGGGCTTGTTTTTCTGATATCCGTTCAGGGTTGTAAAGTAGGAAAAGATTACGAGCGGCAGGAAATGCCCTCAATGGAAACTTTCAGGCAGGATTTTCCGAAAGACAGCGCGATTTCCAATATTCCCTGGTGGGAGCTTTTCCAGGATTCTGTTCTTGTGGGCCTCATAGACAGTGCTCTGATAAACAACCAGGATATTCAAATTGCGATTTCACGTATGCAGGAGGCAGCTTTGCAGATTGATGTGGCGCGTGCCGATTACTATCCGTTGATCGGATATAACGCCTATGGCTCGAGCATGGCAAACAGTGAGGTTTCAGGCCTGAACAACCAGGCAGGAGCAGGACTCAATGTATCCTATACGGTTGATCTTTGGCAACGCATAAAGACCCAGAACAAGATCGCCCTGCAGAATTACCTGGCATCCGAAGAGGCTTTCAAATCACTCAACATCGTTATCGTTGCCGCTGTTGCGGATGCTTATGTTACCCTCAGAGATGCCGATAACCGAAGGGTAATCGCAGAAAAGACCGCTGAGAATTTCCAGGCTAACCTGGAGGTCATGCAGGCTCGCTACAATGCGGGGTTCATCAGTGAGGTAGATCTCTCACAAGCAAAAATCCAGGTGAGCCAGGCCAAAACCGCCATAGAGACATTTGATCGCGCCCGGGGGCAGATTGAGAATGCGATCAGCACCCTGACCGGGACCCCACCAAGATCGATTCCCAGGGGGCTTACCCTATTTGATCAGATCAGTCTGCCCGAAGTTCCGGTGGGAATGCCTTCTGAGTTGCTTGACAGGCGACCGGATGTCTTACAGGCGGAACGTAACCTGCAAGCCCAGACCCTGAGAATTGGTGTGGCTGAGGCATTGAAATATCCATCCCTCACATTATCCCTGGACATGGGAGCGCAATTTGTCGATCCGTCCTTCCTCTTTGCTGATTTGGGGACTCAGTTGCTCGGTCCTCTTTTCAATGCGGGCAAACTGCAGAGAAATGTCGAGATTGAAGAGGCCAGAACACAACAGTTGCTTCTGAATTACGAAGCTACGTATCTTAACGCTTTACAGGAAGTTGAGGACGCTTTGATCGCAGTTGAAACTTACAAGAACGAATACGAATTGAGATATGAGCAAATGGAATTGGCTACTAAAGCGTCTGAGCTCGCCTGGGTCAGATACGATGGTGGACTCACCAGTTACCTGGAGGTGCTGAATTTGCAGAGCTCGCAGTTTAATTCAGAACTCAAGGCCTCAGAAGCTTTTAAAAACCAGCTCACATCCATAATTGCCCTGTACCAGGCCCTCGGGGGAGGGTGGGTCGTCGAGCCCGAAAACGAATCAGAACTGAACTAATTTAAATATATCCAAGATGAAAACTACAAACACGCACAATCCGATCAACACCTACATCAACATTGTGCTCCTTACCCTGCTTCTGGCATGGAGCTTCCTGATCGTGAAACCATTTATCACATTGATCGTGTGGTCCATTATTGTAGCAGTTTCACTGTATCCGATCTACAAGAAAATACTGGCCCTGACCAAAGGGAAGAAAAAAGGATTGGTCACCTCATTATTCATTCTCGTTCTGTTGGCCCTGATCATAACGCCAACCATCAACCTTACTTCTTCCCTGATCGATTCAGGAAAGAAATTTTATGCCAAATTAGAAGAAGGAAACCTTAAGATTCCACCACCGAAGGAAGATGTTGCGGATTGGCCGGTTATTGGAGACAGGCTTTACAATTCCTGGAGTCAGGCCTCTACGGATCTTGAGAGATTCATTTCTTCATACAAGGATGAGATCGAGAGATCCCTCAGTTGGTTTTTTGGAAGCTTTGCGGGTCTGCTCGGCTCGGTAGCCATCGGTCTTTTTGCCTTGATCATCGCCGGAGTTTTTATGTCAAGTGCCGACTCAGGTTACAAAGCGGGGGTGCAATTTGCCAACAGGCTCCGACCAGGAAAAGGAGAAGAGTTTATGGATATGTGCACCAGTACCATTCGGAGCGTTGTAAAAGGCATACTGCTTGTCGCGATCATTCAGGCGGTTCTTGCCTACATAGGATTCATTGTCATCCAGTTGCCCGCCGCAAGTGTTTTTGCCGTGTTGGTCCTTATTTTCGCCATCATCCAGTTGCCTCCTCTGATCGCCATGATCCCGGCAATTGCCATCGTTTTCTCATATGCTGAGACGACCCCAGCCATTATATTTTCTATATATGCCATTATTGTCTCGATGTCTGACAGTTTCCTGAAGCCCATTTTGTTGGGCAAAGGTCTTGAAACCCCGATGCTTGTCATTTTAATAGGTGCCCTGGGAGGCATGATGTTACAGGGGATTTTGGGGCTGTTCATAGGGCCTGTCGTACTGGCCATTGCCTACAATTTGTATTTGTCCTGGGTCAAAGAAGAAGTAGGAACTGCGGCTGAATTGAAAAGTGAGAAAGACAAGTCTGACTAATTTTTCTCGGTCTCCCCGGGGGTATCGAGATCGTTGAGTTCCCCGAGTTGCTTGAGCAAATCAAAAGTCTTGACGGCCTCCTCCTCGTCGACCAGGCTGATCGCCGCTCCGACGTGGACCATGACATAGTCACCGACCTTGGCCTCCGGGACCAGGGTCAGGCTGACTTCTTTTACTATGCCGTCAAAAGAGACACGACCTAAGCGAAAGGTTTCATCGAGCTGGCTGGTGACTTCTATGAGTTTTCCGGGAATCGACAGACACATGTTGAATTGATTAAAGTTGGATGATTTTTTACGAATTCAAGGTGTTTCTAAACGGACTTCCTGGCATTTTTCAGCCAGTCATACCACAATTTCATTCCCTCTCCTGTCGTTGCCGAGATCTCGAAGAATTGCAAATTGGGATTCACCTGCAATGCGTATTCTTTGAGTTTATCCAGGTCAAAGTTGAGGTGTGGAAGCAAATCTATTTTGTTGATCAGGCAGATGTCAGAAGAATGAAACATATCCGGGTATTTCAGGGGCTTGTCTTCTCCTTCGGTAATGCTGAGGATGACAACTCGGTGCTTTTCACCCAGGTCAAACATGGACGGACAGACCAGGTTGCCCACATTCTCAATCATCAGGATGGACTTGTCTTTTGGAGCCAGCTCCTTTACAGCATCAAAGACCATGTCGCTTTCCAGGTGGCAGCCTTTGCCGGTGTTGATCTGAATCACGGGAATCTGAAGCGCATCAATTCGGTTGGCATCCTGGAGGGTCTGCTGGTCCCCTTCAATCACCGTGAAAGATATCTCTTCTTTCAAGTCCTGAAGGGTTCGTTCGAGGATCGAAGTTTTTCCTGACCCCGGTGAGCTGACCAGGTTGAGCGCCAATATTTGTTTGGCTTCAAAATACCCACGGTTTCGTGCTGCCTGCATATCATTCTGAAGCAGTATGTTCTTTTCCACCTCGAGAACCGTGCTCCTGTGATCGTGATCATGGTGATGGTGGCTGTGTTCATGGCTATGTCCATGCGCATGTTCGTGATCGTGAGAATGCTCATGGGAGTGGGAGTGACCATCCTCATGATTATGGTGATGATGATCGTGTCCGTGATGGTGATCGTGTCCATGATGGTGATCGTGTCCATGATGGTGATCGTGTCCGTGATGGTGGTCACTTGAATGGGAGTGATTTTGAGATGGCTTACGAAGAACGGCTTTGCCGTCGGGTGAGCCGCAACCGCAGGTTCCGCACATAATTCTTACATTTTAACTTGGACGTTCACTCAAAGATACACAAAAAGATGAGCAATGAGGTAACGTTTGGCACGTTCCAGGTTACTTTCGGCCTCAGAGCTCAGTCCTGTTTCGAGCCCCCAGTCTTTTCCTTCTATACCCAGTATCAGACACTCCGGAGTCTTGCCATAAACGGCAGAGCACAGGGAATACACCGTCTCCGGATGCAGACTGTGACTGTTCATTTCCGTCATCCCAACCCTGGAGCAGGGTCTTAAATAGAAGCCATCCGTTGTGGGCTCTTTTGTGGCATCTACAAAAATTACACGATCGTAATTTGAGATCAGTTCAGCGTCCTCTATCTGCAGTTGATATCGGTAGTCAAGCTCCAGGTCCTCGATTTTCTGCTCCTTTAAAAAATCGATGAATTTCCAGCCCAAACCGTCGTCTTTTCTACCACAGTTTCCAATCCCCAGAACCAGGGTCCTAATCGTTTTTTCTTTTGACATCGATAGTGTTTCCATTAGAATCCAGAAGAGAAACCTCCAGGGGCATTTTCCCGAGAGCGTGCGTCGCACAGCTCAGGCAGGGATCGTATGCGCGGATCGCCACCTCAACTTTGTTCAGGAGACTCTCACTTATTTTTGTTTTTCCGCTAATTTCATTTTCGGCCACCCATTTGACCGCACGATTCATGGCTTCGTTGTTGTGGGTGGTTGAAACGATGAGGTTGCATCTTGTGATCCTGTCTTTCTCATCTACCTGGTAGTGATGGATCAGTGTGCCCCTTGGGGCTTCGATGATTCCTACACCCTCATTTCTTCGTTCTCCTCTTCGGACAAGGTCATTGCTCAATAGATCATCATCTTCCAGAAGGTCTTTCATCATTTCCGCACAATGCAACAATTCGATCAGGCGAGCCCAATGCGAGAACATGGTTCGGTTGCAGGTTTTTCCCTGGTTGGCTTCCAGGAATTCGAGCCTTTCATAGGCCGCCAAAGGCGTGGATATTCCCTCGCAGACGTTCAGGCGGGCGAGAGGCCCAACCCGGTTCCATCCCTCTGAGCGACCCAGGTGCTTGAGATATGGGAACTTGAGATACGACCATTTTTCGACGCCTTCATAGAAGTAATGCTGGTACTCGTCGTCTTCAATATCGTCCAAAGTCTTGTGCCCCATGGAATCGATGGCTCTCAAGCGTCCGTCGTAAAGCTCCAGGTATCCGTTTTCGGCGTTGACAAGCCCCAGGTGCCCGGATGGGTACGTCGCAAACTCATTCAACCAGTGTGCATTATGACTGTGGTAGGATTTCATGAAGTCGATGATCTCCTGTGACCATGAAATCATCGTGTCAACGGACGGTATGTCTTTCCCGTTGAGGAAGTAGTCCCGCTCACGCACGGTGATCTTCTTGTGCACCCCTCCAGGAGTAGTTGAGATCCCGTGAATTTTCTTGCCGGCAACCATCTTGATGATCTCCTGACCGAATTTGCGCATCAGAATCCCCTTTTTGGCCAGTTCGGGGTATTCCATCGCGACGCCCACTACATTTCGCATTTCAGGACCAGACTTGAACCCAAAGAGCAAATCCGGGGATGCCAGGTAGAAGAAGTGTAGCGCATGTGATTGAAAGATCTGTCCGTAGTGCAAAAGCTTTCTGATCTTTTGTGCGGTGATGGACAGTTCATGGGGCTCCAGGCCCACGATGCGATCAATGGCCTTGGCAGCCGCCAAATGATGGCTCACCGGGCAGATGCCACATAGGCGCTGAACCATGACAGGAGCTTCCCAATACGGATGACCCTGGACAAATTTTTCAAAGCCCCGGAATTCGACAATGTGAAAAAAGGAATCCGTGACCTTATTCTGCTCATCCAGATGGATGGTTACCTTGCCGTGACCTTCAACTCGGGTTACGGGGTCTATGACGATTTTGTTTTGCATCTTCTTTGACTTTAATCGTATTTGAATTCTTCATGTGTTATGGTCATTTCCTTGCCGAGCAGCACGCTCTTTAAGGTTTTCCAGATATGTTCCGCACTCGGCGGGCATCCGGGTATGAAATGGTCAATTTTCACGATTTCGTTGCAGGGGTACACATTGTTCAGAAGTTTGGGGATGTCTTCGTGGTTGGGTATGACATTGGCCCCAATTTCGCTGGTGATCCCATGGATATAAGACTCTTCGAGGCATTCTTTCAGCGGAACGAAATTTCGCATGGCAGGAATTCCCCCCATGATCGCGCACTCGCCAAAGACGATGAGGATGTCGCATTTCTTTCTGAATTCCCTGAGGACCTCCACATTCTCCGAGTTGCAGCAGCCCCCTTCGATTAGACCGACGTGACAGCGTTTGCTGAATTTCTTGATGTCGGTGAGCGGCGACTTGTTGAATTCTACGATTTCGAGCATGTCGATCAGCTCGGTATCTATATCCAATAAGGACATGTGACAGCCGAAACAACCGGCCAGGGAAGTAGTGGCGACAATGAATTTCTCACCATTCCCCTTGAAGGAAGAGCTTGTGGATTTCGGAGTCGACTTGCTCTTGCCGAAGATGTCGTATTTCCTTTCCCCAAAGGGCTCCTTATTAATCATCCCCTTGACGAGGATTGCTCCTACGGGGCACAGGTTCATGGCGCGAAGGGCATCTGCTTCAGAGAGCTTTTCCTCCTGTTCGTAATCGATTCGGACCCGGGTATTCACTCCTCTATTCACGAAAGAAAAGACGTCCATTCCTCCGGCGGTGTGAATTTCTTTCACGCAACGACTGCAAAGAATGCAGCGGTTGGAGTCCATGATCATGCGGGAGGCGTTAAAATCTTTGGACTTGTTGCTGAATACATGAGGGAAGCGTAACACGGCGATGCCCATATCGTAAGCGAGGTTCTGCAGGTCACAGTTTCCGCTTTTCTCGCAGGAGGGACAAAAGTGATTTCCTTCGGCAAAGAGCATCTCTATAATGGCTTTGCGCGTATCGATAAGCTCTGGGGTGTTTACTTCCACCTCCATGCCTTCTTCGACCTTTTGCGTGCAGCTCGTGGTGAGTTTTCCATTGATTTTTACCGTGCATATGCGGCAGGTTCCCAATGAATTCTCGATCTCACGGAAATGACAGAGTGTCGGGATATAGATTCCTTTCTCCTTGGCTGCATCGACCATTTTCTTTCCTTTTGGCACTTTGTACTCTTGTCCGTCGATGACGATTTTGACTAGCTCATTCATCTGTATGCTGTATTTCGTGAATAATAGTGTCGTAATCCTGCGTCAATTTGGAAACGCTGAAACTCTGGTTGTAGTCGCTTTCGGCGAGGAGGCATTTTTTGAATTCCTCCGGGAATTTCAGAATTGCCGTGAGTAGGCAGTTGGTTGAGGTCTTGCCCAGGCCGCAGCGGCTCGACTGTTTGATAATGGTGCTCCATTTCTGAATGTCTTCCAGGTCCTTGTTGCCCGCGTGGCACAATTCAATCTTACGCAGCTTTTTGTTCAACAGGAAATTCCCGGTTCTGCATGGAGCACAGATTCCACAGGATTCCGAGACAAAAAAGTCGGCGATGTTCTTTAAGATGCCCATGAAGTCACGGTCCCGGTTGAAAACCATGAACGATCCCCCGCTTCTCAATCCAATGGCACTCATCTTTTGAGAGTAAAGTATAGGGTCGTCGAATTCGAACTGGATATGCTCTCCCAGCAGATTCTCTCCTGATATTTCGCGCTCAAAATCGGCTTCGGAAAGGCACTCGCCCGCATAGCCATTGAACAGAATCAGGTAGGGGTCCTGCGCTTTCATCAGGTTGAGCAGATCCCGAAGCTTCATACCCCACTCAATCTCGTAAATACCGGGCTTTTCGCAGTCTCCCGAAACGCTGATCAATTTGGTTCCCGGGGTGGAAGGCGTACCAATTTGCAGGTACCGATCCACACCCATTTCAAGTATTCTTGGGACGGCGCAGAGGGTCTCCACATTGTTTACGACTGTAGGTTTACCCAGGAATCCACGTTCAACCGGGAAGAACTCTTTGGTGCTGGACTCTCCTCGTTTGCCCTCCATGGAAGCAATCAGCGCAGTTTCCTCTCCGCAGACATAGGCGCCTGCACCCAGGTATACAGAGATTTCAAAATTGAAGCCCTCTTTCTGCAGGATAGATGGTCCCAACAGGTTCTTTTCTTTGAACTCCTCGATCGCGTCTTCGATCTTCTTTTTGAGATAGTAGTACTCGGCACGCAAATAGATGAATCCTTTGGACGCTCCAATGGCATACCCGGCAATGGCCATCCCCTCCAAAAGGAGTCCCGGGTGCTGATTCATCAGGACCCTGTCTTTGAAGGTTCCGGGCTCTCCCTCATCTGCGTTGCAAATCAGGTATTTCTGATCGGCGCCTTGACTGCGGCAGATTCCCCATTTGAGTCCGGTAGGGAAAAATGCGCCCCCTCTTCCCGAGAGCTTGGATTCCGTTATGAGATCAATTACCTGACCCGGTGCGCTTTGGATCGCCTTTTGGAGCCCCAATCCCGGATAATAGTCTTTGAAGAAAACGACTTTGTCCTTCTCGGGTATATATCTTATGTTGTCTTTCGGAATATCTGCCAGTCTCGCCGGGCTTTCTCCTGCCTTAAGCTTCTTAATGACGGTGTTCACTTTTTCAGGAGTCAGGTTCGTGAAAGGGAAAAAATTGATCAGGGCAGAGGTCTCCTGGTCGCTCAAACCGATGCACGAAGTCTCAAAGAGGCCGAACATGCGATCTTGCGTCACCTCTCCCACGCTGATCCCCAACGCTCGTTCAAAAGCCCTTTTGACTCCCTCGAAATTCTTGTGCTTCGAAACGATCGCATTGTTCAGGTAAATGGTGTAAAGACCTGCATGACGGGTATGAAAGAAGTGATAAAAGGAAATTACACCTTCGAGCTCGATCCTCGACATGTGAAATTCCTTGGCGATTTTTGTGATGTCATCCTCAGAGATATATCTTCTCTTTCTCTGAATGTCCCATAGCACTGGGAGCAAGGATGATTTTCTTACCTTATAGTTGGAATCAATCATGGTTGAAATTTGTTGTAGGCAAGCAATAAAGCAATAAACGAAAGACAGTTCAATGACCAGGATCATCGCATAAATTGATCTGGATCATTGTTCTTTTAAAAAACCTGCAGGGCCTTGACTCTAAGCTCCTTTCCCTGAAGAATCTGTTTCAGGAAACTATTGCAATTCGGACATGAATCAAAGTGCTGCTCCAGCTCAAATTCCTGATCGCAATCCAGGCATACTCCTCTTCCGCCTATGCGATGTATTTTCCGCTTTGCCTTCTCCAGAGCCGTTCCTTTTACGGCGGCTTCCCACACGTATTCCAGGGAATCAAGCTCGATTCCCGCCAGGTCGCCAATCTCAAGCTCAATCATTTCAATCCCCTGAGCAGATGACTTCGACAGCTCTTCCTCGGCGATTCGTACGATGCCCATGGCAACGGATAGTTCGTGCATAGTGATAAAAAGGCTAAGATGAAATTAACCTATAAAGTTAGCGAATTAAAATTCAAAAAGTATGATAATCGTCATGTTATCAATCATTTATTACAATTAAATTGAGCTGTTGAATTTACCCGTCATCCAGGAACGAAAGATGGCGGAGGAGGGACTCCAAAATACCAAATCATTACATTATGGATACAAAACAAGGAATACGGGAAACCTATTACGAAAGCGCCAGGCGAAAAGGTTATTCCAGAAGGGATTTCATGAAGTTTGCTGCGTTTATAACCGCCTATATGGGACTCGACCACACCCTGATCGGACAGGTTGCCAAATCCATGGAGAGCAATTTCCGACTACCCATCATCTGGGAGCATTACCAGGAGTGCACGTGCTGCAGTGAGTCGTTTATCAGATCCAGTCACCCGATTGTTGCAGACATCATCCTCGATACGGTTTCGCTGGACTACACCGAAACACTTATGGCTGCATCCGGTCATCAGGCTGAAGCGGCCAAGCACGATACGATGGAGAAGTACAAGGGTGAGTACATTCTTTGCGTGGAAGGATCTGTGCCAATGGGTGAGAATGGTGTCTTCTGCACCATTGCGGGTAAAACGGCGCTCGACCATTTGAAAGAAGCAGCCGAGGGGGCCAAGGCAATCATCGCCTGGGGAAGCTGTGCTACCAATGGATGTGTGCAGGGAGCCAAGCCCAATCCTACGGGTGCCACACCTATTAATAAGATCATCACCAATAAACCGGTGATCAATATGCCGGGTTGTCCTCCTATTGGAGAAGCAATGGCAGCCCTGATCGTGCATTATGTGACCTTTGACAGGCTTCCCGAACTCGATCGGGCAGGCCGACCCAAAGCTTTTTATGGAAAGCGCGTGCATGATACCTGCTACAGGAGACCTTACTTCGACGCAGGATTATTTGCCGAGACCTTTGATGACCAGAATGCCAAAGAGGGCTATTGCCTCTACAAGCTGGGTTGCAAGGGTCCGACGACCTACAACGCCTGCGGCAGCATGAAATGGAATGGAGGCGTGAGCTTCCCAATCGAATCAGGTCATGGCTGCATCGGATGCAGTGAAGCGAACTTCTGGGACAACGGTCCTTTCTACAAGCGACTTGGCAGCACCCCAGGATTCGGTATTGAAAGTACGGCTGACACAGTGGGCAAGGTGGCGACAGGAGCTGTGGTTGCCGGATTGACCGCTCACGCAGTTGCGGCAAATGTATCGAAATACAAGGAACTCAAGAACCGATATACGCGAGGTCGTATCAATGAGGAGAAACTCGACAAGAACGAATAAAATCAAAACTCATGGCACAAAGAATCGTTGTTGATCCGGTAACAAGGATCGAAGGACATTTAAGAATAGAAGCTGAAATCAAAGACGGAAAAATCGTCGATGCCTACAGTTCAAGTACTATGGTGCGTGGGCTGGAGAACATCGTAAAAGGACGAGACCCCAGGGATGTCTGGGCTTTCGTGCAAAGAACCTGCGGGGTATGCACGACTGTGCATGCCATTGCCTCGGTGCGAGCAGTTGAAGATGCATTGGGCATAGCAATTCCTCCCAACGCGGAGATGGTCAGAAATATCATGGAGGGGGCTCTCTACATGCACGACCACGCCGTTCATTTCTATCATCTTCATGCCCTTGACTGGGTAGATGTGGTGAGCGCCCTGAGCGCTGATCCGGCAGGGACCTCCCAAATTGCACAGAGCATTTCAAAATGGCCGAAAAGCTCCCCGGGCTATTTCAGCGACGTTCAAAACCGAATCAAGAAGTTCGTGGAAAGCGGTCAGCTTGGCATTTTCGCCAACGGATACTGGGGGCACAGCCAAATGAAGCTTCCTGCTGAGGTAAATCTCCTGGCCGTTGCGCATTACCTTGAGGCCCTTGAATGGCAGAAGGAAATCGTCAAGGTACACACGATCCTCGGTGGAAAGAATCCGCACCCGAATTACCTGGTGGGCGGTATGGCCTGTGCCATCAATGAGGAAAGTACAGGCGGACTCAACGCCGAAAGACTTGCACATGTGGGCAAGCTTCTGAAAGATGGGTATGATTTCATCGACCAGGTCTACATTCCTGACCTCTTGGCCATTGCCTCCTTCTACAAAGACTGGGGTGCCATTGGAAAAGGAATCGGAAACTATATGTCCTACGGAGACTTCCCAACCAATGGATACGGCGATCCGTCTAACTTCAAGTTCCAGCAAGGCGTCATACTGAATCGGGACCTTTCTACCGTGCATGATGTCGACCACCGCAATGGTGACATCGAGGAATTTGTTAACAATTCCTGGTACTCGGATTATGCGGAAGGCTCAGAGACCGGAAGACACCCATGGGACGGGGAAACCAACATCGAGTATTCGGGTCCAAAACCTCCTTTCGAGCACCTCGATGTCGAAGGTAAATACAGTTTTGTGAAAACGCCGAGGTGGCAAGGCAAGCCTATGGAGGTGGGTCCATTGTCAAGACTTCTTGTGGGTTATGCCCGCGGTAACGAAGAGATCCAGGAAGCCGTCAACGGTGCACTGGCTCACCTTGATGTTCCGGTGGACGCCCTCTTCTCAACCCTGGGAAGAACCGCTGCCCGCGGCATCGAGAGCAAACTGGTTGGGGGCTGGACGCTTGAATTCTACAACCAGCTGCTGACCAATATCAAAAATGGTGACAAGCGAATGGCGACTATGGACCTTTGGGAACCTTCCAAATGGCCGGCGGAATGCAAGGGCGTTGGATTCACCGAAGCACCAAGGGGTGGTTTGGCACACTGGATAAGAATCAAGGACGGCAAGACAGAGAATTATCAGCAGGTGGTTCCTACCACGTGGAATGCTTCTCCAAGAGATCCGAATGGTCAGTTGTCCGCTTATGAGTCGTCGCTTTTGGATACGCCTGTTGCCGATCCTGAGCTGCCACTCGAGATTATAAGAACCGTGCATTCTTTCGATCCCTGCCTGGCTTGTGCCGTTCACCTGTACGATGAACACGGCAATCACATCTCCAAAGTAAGCAATGTAGGGAGCTGTGAAGTATAGCCAGAAGATTTCAAGTCTAATCAAAATCTGAGAAATTGTGGATACCGTACAAAAGACATATGAATTTAAGAGGGTGCTGGTCTGGGAATTGCCCGTAAGGATATTTCATTGGGTAAACGTCCTAAGCATTACCGTTCTCGCTGTTACGGGGTTTATCATTGCCAGTCCTCCTGCGATCATGTCCAGTGCCGAGGCAGTGGACTCGTATTGGTTTGGAACCGTTCGAATGATACACTTCACTACAGGGTATATTTTCCTGATCAATGCCGTAGCCCGAATCTATTGGGCCTTCATGGGAAACTATTACTCGAATTGGAGGGCCTTTGTCCCAACTTCGAAAAAGGAATGGGACAATATCAAACACGTACTCAAAGTTGACATTCTCCTGCAGAACGAGGAAAAAGAAGTACTGAAGAACCACAGTGTGGGGCACAATTATGTGGCTTCTCTTTCTTACGTGGTACTCTTTCTGCTTGCGCTTGTTCAGATCTTCACAGGATTTGGACTCTATGCTCCGACATCGGGTTGGTGGCTACCCAAACTTTTCTCCTGGGTACCCTATGTTCTTGGGGATGAAATGACAACCCGCTATGTGCATCACATTGCGACCTGGTTGTTTATCATTTTCACCCTGGTACATGTCTACCTC
>Ga0272441_10005050_pt1 | contig 23297 bp, 29 predicted proteins | sample SSMProp6N_FD_193582 | JGI IMG/M metagenome (GOLD analysis project Ga0272441, IMG submission 193582) | Marine sediment archaeal communities from Little Sippewissett salt marsh, Falmouth, MA, United States - SSM-Prop-6N | ecosystem: Environmental > Aquatic > Marine > Wetlands > Sediment ...
AACAGGGTAATAACTGGACAATTAGACGGGAGAAAGCCGATGACTGATTCGATTATATGTACGATCTCAACGGTAGTGCTTATTTTCACAGCGTTCACTGTGGCGATTTTATTAATATGCAGTGCCGTAATATCGAAGTCATTCGCTCAACCAAAACCCAAGAATGCCGTATTCAAAGTGATTTCGAGTCGTGCCGAAAAGGGAAAAGACGGGAAGGTGCAGATTATTCATGCGGCAGGAACAGCGTTCGCCATCGGGAAAAGATCCGTGATTACGGCGGCGCATAACGTATTGGATAGACAGTCGGGGGTGATTTACGAAGATATCAAAATCCTTACGGATCAGGGTTGGGTGCAGTGTTCCGTTTCCAAGCAGTCGCATTTAGATGTCTGCGAGTTAAAGCCCGCATCCGATATCCCCGCATGCGTATTGGCGAAAAGCGATGTTGACATCGGTAAAAAAGTAGCGTTGCTAGGGTCCGCGAGCGGAGCGCCCGTATCCCGATCAGAAGGAAAGGTCGTCCGAAGATACCATTCGGATCTCGTGTATACGATGGCCGAATTGAAGTTCGATCATGGCTGTTCGGGCGGTCCTGTAATACACGACGGTCAGGTGATTGGAATGGTTGTTGCGGGGGTGCCCGATTTGGATGGGAAGTTGGATACAGGAAAATGCCTTTACCTCCCGGCTCAAGTGATCCGGGAATTTATTGCAGACAAAATCGGAGGAAAATGAACATGCCAGATAAATTTGCAGTTAGGTTGAATAAACTGGTGAAGACTCGTGGAGTTGATGAAGTCAGGTTCAATTCGTCTTATGATAGAAGGAACAGGAAAAGGACATTTAGATGTTACATTGCACTTAGCGACGATAGCGAATTTCAAGGATACTCAAATGTATCTGCAAAAGACGCGCTGGATAAAGCCCTTTTCACCATGAACTCAGGAGATTGGGAATAGAGATGAAATACTTCATAGACACAGAATTTGCAGAAGAACCTTGCCGCATTGAGTTGATCAGTCTTGCAATCGTGGCTGAAGACGGTCGCGAGTTCTATGCCGAATCCAGCGATTTCAAAGACGAAATTGCAAATGATTGGGTCAAGAAAAACGTGCTGCCGAAGCTTTGGCATCGACAGACAGATAAGAGCAAGTACAACGTCTGGATACGTGATGGCGGCGTAGGCGGCTTGATGAAGAAGCAAGAAATCGGCGGCGCAGTTCGTAGATTTATTGCATGTGACAAACCCGAGTTTTGGGGCTGGTTCGCTGATTATGACTGGGTGGTTTTTTGCTGGTTGTTTGGGGCGATGGTGGACCTGCCCAAGGGATGGCCGATGTATTGTCGAGATATCAAGCAATGGGCCGATCAGTTGGGGGGTATTCCGTTGCCTGATCAGACTTCGGATGAGCATCACGCATTGCTGGATGCTCGATGGAACAAGAAGGCGTTCGAATATCTTCAAAAAGGAAAGGAGTTAACGTGTCCTGAGTGCGGGGCTTATGCCTATATCGAATCGCATTCTCCCGCTTCGGACCATCCAGAGTGTTCTACAGATCGCCTCCAATGCGAGGTGTGCGATTGGCATAGCGATGAGTGGCCTAGCGCGGGAGGCGATCTGGAGTAAGAAACCTTGAATGTCATTGTGATGTCGAATAGACTTCACTCTTCGCAGTAACGGTGATGCATGGTGGCGTCCGGTAGGATTTTACTAGAGTTGACACAGTGGGGCGGTCCCACACCAACCGGACGCTCGCCAGCAAGGAGGCGTACGATGACAGATGGAGAAAAAAAAGACCTTCAAGAACACGAGGCCGCTGTTGCGCGACTAAATGCCCGCACCCAGATTTATCCACTTCCCGATACGCTGCCAGATCGGGGCGGATCTCCTCTCAGTGTGGCTTTGCGTATTGCAAAGGCCAGAAACTGTAATAATCACGGTCGCCGCGAAGGAAACGCACTCATGTATGTGAGATGAATGGAAAGGGAGGCCCCTCCGATGACCATTAACGAACCGTTTGTGATGTTCGACACCCCCGAAGAAAAACGCATCGGACTTTCAAGGATGAACCCCGTACCAAAAGGCAGATACTTCGTTTTCCCGTATGTCATGGATCCGGGCGTGATCACAACAGAGTTGATGAAGGTTCCGATCCGCGTCTACCAGTTGGATGAGTCATTGAAGATCGTGCATGTACAGAAGGTCAAACCGTTGAGAGTGGTCAAGCTGGAACCGCAGACCTTTCACGTTGTTGAGAGCGCGACCGGAACCCCGGTCCTCAATGATTTCAGGCCCCTGAAAAAGATGCTCTGGTAGGAGGTCCATCGTGAATACACAGGGAGGCACGTGGAAAAGCTACATCAAGTACCTTGTAGATGAATACTGGGACCGAGCAGGTAAGTCAGAGAAGCAGCGCCGGGATGCCATGCTTACGGTCTACTGGAAGGCCGCGCAGCATGAAAAGAAGATCGTAAGGACGGCCTACCGCAGGCGCGTCTGGCGGGAGATGGTCCTCAAGAAGTACCGCCTTCGCATAAGTATCAGGATGCGAAAGGTGGACGGGCTGGCCCCTCCATGGATTCAACCACACAGGAGGAAGCAACGTGGCAAAGAAGAAAAAGAAGGCAGTTCGCTCAGACCGTGTGCCGTTCTCGCTTAGGCTTACGCCCAAACTCCACGAGCAACTGGTCGAGGAGTCCACAAGCCGGGGAATAAGCGTGAACGCACATATCGTTCAGTTGATCTACGAAGCGCAAGCGAGGAGAGAGAGGGATGCCCAAAAAACCGGAGTGGATGGTAGCAATCGAAATCGAAAAGGAAGGCCAGTTGCCCGCGCTGGTATATGAGGGATCGTCCGGGCGCATGCTTCCGTTCGCCTTTGCGTTCTTTACAAACGCGCCAAGCGCCAATCAGTTTATCGGCAAACTGAATCTCAAAGGCATGAAGGCGACGCCGATCAAGCTGTTTCAGGACATACCCCTGAATGGTTTCCTGAACTGGGCATCGGCCTGCGTGAATAACATCCTGCGGACCTTCGGAAAAGAGGTCTCGCCGGATGAATTGAACACGCTGATCTATACGAAGATGCCCGTGATCGTGAATCCACGCGACCATAAGTTGCGGCACGACAAGAAAGGCAACGTCAAGGTCGATTACATCAACCTGTTTCATTTCATTCAGGAACTGTTCTCATTCGAGCAGGTAGCCGAAAGCCTCAGGGATACCGAGTATGTTGATACGAAGCACATCGAAATAGGCTTGCAGGCGTTCACGATTCGATACTACAAGCGGAATGATGAACTTTTCGGCATCTGCCGTACCGGCATCTATATGCCTCAAGATGAATCATTTCTTAGTTCCGACATGCGCCTTGGCATCAACGTCTATGTCACGCATACATACAAAACGGAAGACAAGAAAGAGATCGAGAATGAATGCAATACATGGTGGGCAAACTTGCAGGCGGAAAAGAAGGCGTTCGCCGAGGCGAAAGCGAAACAGAAGGCTACCGATCAGGGCCAAGTCGATCCGTCTCTTCAAGGTAGCGAACAAGGTCGTCCCGATACAGGAAAAGACCCCGCCGCCCCCGATCCGGCTGAGGGCCGCCTGAATCCAGAGTCCAGCGCCTGATCGTATCGTAAGACACGCCCAGTATGCGGGCGGCATCTGACATGTAGACCATATCCGGCAATTCGGAGATTCTGGCGCGGCGGATACTCATCTGGCCGTGCCGGGGTCTCCCGGACCTCCGCTGGATCCGCTTGCTGTACCACTCAGACTTTTTCAATTCCCGGAAGGCGTCCTGCATATCCCGGCTCATTGGCACGCCCTGCCGCTTCATGTCATTGAGCAACTCAAAGAGAGCGTTGGCCGAGCGGGCGCTTATTCGCATCAGTATTCATCCAGTCCGTCTGTGTGATCACTGATAGGCCACTTGCGGCAGTTGATGTGCTTGACGTCCGGGTGATCTATCGCGTGGAACCTCTTGACCCAGTCCTCCAGTTGATCGGCCTCTTCCCGCGTGCACCGGCATTCATAGGACAGGTTCATGTCGGTGAGTTTCAGGTCAACGCCGATGATTGCGGCGGCCTGTTTGAGTTGGGTCGAGATCCATTTCGGGAAGGGATCCTCGGATATCGTTACGCCAGCGACGACGATGCGGGTCTGTCCGGGGCCTTGCCGGTTGGCCTGCTGGTTGAGCTTTTCCAGCATTTCCTGACCCTGCTGGGGCGTCACTACCCGCGACCAGTAGACCGCAAAAACATGATCTCTTTCCATGGAAAACCCCGTGCAAAGATGAAGGTTGATTGGGTACGATCTGGAGGGACCGTACCCAATTCATTACCTAATCAATTCGTCAATCACGAACGCTTGGGTTCTTCAGCGCCGTCTGTTGCCGCTGCCGCTGCCGGTTCATCTGAAAAGACGGACAGGCCGCTTTTTTCGTCGAGTCCCTCGACCTTTGGCTTGTCGGCCATGACCATGGAAGACAAGTATTCCATGCGCTTCAGGACGTCTCCGCTTCCGCCGCCGCATCCACCGGCCTCATCGCGGACCCACAGGAGTTGCTCGATGCCGCCACAGATCCGGGCGGCCCAGTTCTGCTTCTTGGTGTGTTTGGCGCTCTCAAGCTGATTGAGCAGCACCTCCATCCGGGCCGTGACCATTTCGCGGTCGGCGGCCAGTCCTGTCCGTTCTCTTTCTGTCACCATTTGTCCTCGCTTTCCGGGGCCTTGTAATTGTTTAATCTTCTTCGTCTTCGTCGTACTCTTCGTCTTCGTCGTACTCTTCATCGTACTCATCGTCTTCGATGTCTTCGTCGTACTCGTCATCGTCATCGTCATCATCGAGGTTGTCGAGATCCTCTTCCATTTCTTCCGAGATTCGCTCGACTATCGAATTGAGATCGTCTCTTGCGCTCTCCAGATGTTCAAGGTCGTCTTCATCGAATTCGGATGGAAGCTTCAGCTTCACGCCGAACTGGCTGCCCTCGATGAGCAGGAAACCTTTGTCGAAGAGCGCCGCGAGTTGTTCGGCCTCGAGGACGGCGGACAGGAATCGCTTTTTCTTTGCTTTCTTCTTTGCCTTATTCCCGCCGGAGTCTTCGCCGGGGGAGTTCCGGCCTTTTGAGTCTTGCTTCTTCGACTTTGCGCCTCCTTTCCTCGTCTTCCCTTTCGTTCCTTCCTCGGTATGACTCGTAGACATACCCTCTCTCCTTTCCGCCTTTGCTTGGATGTTCTTGGAGTTTTCCGGGCCTTCGATTCGTTTCTTCCAGAATCATCCACATTTCATCGATCTCCAGCCCAAACAGTTGAGCCAGATCATGTGCCTCGGAATAAAGCGTTCTACCACTGTTCGCGATCTGCCGGAACCTGAAGTATTTCCATTGCAGGGATGCAGACGCATCGGCCATAGAAATACCGACGTGCTGTACCAGTTCCCTGATGTTCATCATGCGTCCGCGTGTGGTCATAGTGGATTCAGTACTCATTTTCCCGGAATTTGGCAAGGGAAAAGTTGCTGGCAATGGACCGCCCTGAATTAAAGTTGCTATTAGCATCTTCAAAGATCCCGGTAATGCGGATCGGGCTATATAATGCAAAACCCTTGACCATTTTGAAGAAAACCTGTACTAGTCGGCAAACCAATCACAGGAGGACCGAAATGGCCGACCTAGAACTGCCCACGCGCACCGTAAAGGAAACGGTTACGCGGGAAGCTGTCTACCCCACCAATGAAGCAAGCCCATTCACCGGCGAGAAACCAACGCAGTCGAAAACGAGACTTGAGCCGAACGACATGGCTGGAGTCAAACGGAAAGACTCCGACATCGTCAAGATGCTCAACGATCTTTCCGAAACGCCCGAAGGCCACAAGTATAAGTTCGCAGTCAAACGCAAAAGCCCGCACGTCCATATGGGTCATCGATTCCCGATAAACAGTTTCCTCGACAGTTACGACATAGCTCCGTTCAACGAACTCCGCGAGGCCGTGTTCGAGCGATTCGGAGGCGGCCACTACGAAGGCATCCTGATGATCCCGGAGGGCGACATCCACCGGGGTGAATACCAGAACTATGGAAAGATCCGGTTCTATCAGGACATTCGCACAACGCCTCCCGTACCGGACGAACAAACCACAATGGGCATCACCTCGGTGCCGTCCATCAACGCCATGCGCCCCGGTATGCAGATGACGAATATGCCGACGCCCGGACAGGGCGATAGCGAACGCCTGACGGACCTGAACAACAAGCGCCGGGAGGCCAGAATAAAACGGGAGATCCGGGAGGAGGAGGCCCAATTGGAAGATGCCGAAGAGCGCCGGGAAGACTTCAGAAGCCAACGCAGGATCGCCGAGTCCCGTGAGGACCGGGACACGTTCCTCGCGATGAAGAGCCAGATGGATCGTGATCGTGATCGCGCCGATGAAAAGATGCTGGCAATGGTCAGTGCGATGCAGAACCAGACCAAGGAAATGATCGCTATGATGAACAACAAGGGCGACGACAGCAGCACGACGAACATGATGGCCATGATGATGAAAAGCATGAACGACAACAGCATGCTGATGATGAAGATGTTCTCGGAAATGCAGAACGGATCCAAAGGAAATGACGACAAGATGGCCGCGATGCAGGCCGAATCGAACAAGATGTTTATGACGATGATGCAGGCCATGAACAACCAGAACGTCGAGCAACTCAAAGCGGCCTACGGTAAGTCCGAGGCGCTCATGGAAAAACTGGTCTCGATGCGGACGGAGTCGCCCGAGCAAAGATTCGAGCAGATGCTCAAGGCCGAAGAGCGCGGCGCGAGCAAGGCCAAGGAATGGTTTGAACTCATCGGCCAGTTGCAGGGTCAAGCTGAGTCCGATGATGTGGATTGGGATCCCGAGGCGTCCGTCATGGGCAACCTCGGATCGCTCGCCTTCCACGGTCTGAAACGCCTGATCGGAAGCGGGGCCGGTGGCAGGGCGCTCGGCATGCTGAACAGCATGTTTGCAAAACCCGCAGGCAATACGCAATTCGATGACGCCGAGATCGCCGCCGCCGCCCAGCAGTTGCAGCCTTACCTCGAACCGCCCGCCTCCGTTTCACAGGCGCTCCCCGCGCCGGTGCAGCAACCTCCGCAGGGATTCATGCCCGGACAGGTATTGCCAGATCCAACGCCGCCACCTTCAGGCCCGTCGCTTCCCGCGCCGCAGCAACAGGCTCAACCGCAGATGGGACAGATCTACGAGGAGATTCCCCAGCAGGCACAGGTCATTCCGCAGGCCCAGATGCCCCAACGACATCCGGTCCTGCCGCCGGAACCTGACGTCGAGTACGAGGGCGCGTCAGAGACGTCTGAGGATCGCCTGAAGTATCACATCAACACAATGATCGAGGAAGTGCTCACAGATATTCAGGATGGCCGCAACACGCATCAGTGGCCCTTCTCGGCGTTCGAGGTGCTCAACAAATCATTCCTCGATGAGTTCTCTGTGCAGCCCGACGACTCCAGCCGGATCAAGCTGATTCAGAAGTACGCCGACCCGAAGTCATTTGAAAGGCTGATGACGGTCTTCTGGCAAAAGGGCAACGCCGATCATTACCACAACTTCCGGCGCGGCATGATTCAGCTTGCCAGCATGCATAAGGAGAAAACGATAAATGTCGCTTCCGCCTGAACTGATAAGACAACTGGTCGGCGTACTGGGTTCCCTCCAACAGCAGCGGGTCGCCAATCCCGCGAACAACGAGGCCCGCGTTCATTCCGTCGAAGTCAGGACTGATTCCGGGAAGACTGAAATCAAGCAGGCCACGCTTCCCCAATTGATCGCTACGCTGGACGACAGCATCAAAGACCTCATCAGTGTGATCGAGGATGATCTTGCGCCCTGCATGCTGACCCTCGGGAAGGCGATCAAACAGGAGCGCAAGAAAAAAAGGTCGAACAAAGTCAGTGTCCAGTGATGACCGCGAAGGACAATCCAGATGGAAGGAATTGCGATGCCCGCTTTGCGGTTGGTACGCGGCAAAGATGCGGTGCATCGAGCATACGGACAGTGCCAAGATGGTCTTGCACGTGCGAATGAACTGTCGCAATCGCTCGTGCAAAAGCAGGCTTGACTTCGAGGTTGAGTTCGACGCCTCAGAAAAAAGTCTTGCGGACTTTTCAGAATCGAAGTATTAGTTCTTAGTGAACAATGTGTAGACCGACGCGCAGGCCGTACTCCGAAGCGCAACTCAGGGTCTTGATTTAGATGACTTTGCGTTGATCGTTTCGGAGGTCTCGGTGGATGCGTCAACTGCTTTCCGCTATCCTGCCAACACCGCCACTCACTCGTCTCAAGTACCCTTTGCGGTCGAGATCCCGCCGGAGGAACATCTCTTTCGGTCCTTCCGGGACCGCCCAAACGATCAGCGCAATGCAAGATCTTGTGACGAAGGGAAAGCGGGATCATCTGGTAAGAAACCTCGCCGGAAAACTCGTCAAGAAGTGCGCTCAGAAGGACTACTACTGCTACGCCCAGCAGGTTCACAAGTACTGCCGGGACGAAATCCATTACGCATTCGATCCTGCTATGGTCGAGTATGTGGAGTCGCCGCGCCGCCTCATCGAAGCGGGTATCGGCGACTGCGATTCAGTGGTCATCCTGTTTGCGGCGCTCTGCGAGAACCTCGGATTTCCCTGCCGGTTCGTCACGATCAAAAGCAATCCATCAACCCCCGAAGAATTCACCCACGTGTACGCGGAGGTCAAATTGCCGAAGCACGGGTGGGTCGCATCGGATCCCACGATGCCGGGGAAGGCTTTCGGATGGGCACCGCCATTGCAGTACCCCCGCAAGGCATGGCCCGCATCCAAGGACGCGCCTCCGGGCGCTTTTGATGAGGATATGAGCGGCATGAGAGGACTATCCGCAGAACAGATTCCCGGCGTACAGGACACGCCTGCGGTAATCGTCGAGAAGCCCTACGAGTTCCGCGAAGAGCCTGCAATGATCACGGCCACGCCCGAGCAGATCGAACTGGAAACGATGGGCGCTCCCGCCGACGAAAACCCGACTGGAAATTCCCAAGAGTACTGGACTCGTTCACAAATACACGAACTCGCTTCTGAGACTGGAATAGAAACGAGTCCAGCACTCTCTGGGTTTCACGATGAAGCATCTTCCCGCAGCACGGTAATCGGCATCGGTCTCATCGGCCTCGGCCTCTGGGCATTCTTTGGAGGCAAAAAATGAACGGCCTCTACGGATACCCCTCACCGGCGCATGTAGGCATGGGATCATTGAATCCCGATCAGCAACAGGCGGCAGAGGTCACCGTTACAGGCGTGATCAACGGATCGGTATACCGCGACATCAAGAATATGCAGAGCGACCAACGGAAGTGGAATGGCAAGGTCGCCAGTATGAAGGTCCAACTCGACAGGCTCGACGACAGTGAAAAGAAGCGGCAGGCATTAGCGGCATGGCAAAAGCTGAACACCATAAACAAACAACAGGATCAGCGCCTCCGGCAGGCCGTGGACAAGTACAACCAAGTCGCCCGACTCGTAAGACAGGTGAGCCTGAATTTCATTCAGCCCAAGATGCTGGCCGGTCTGGGTGCAGTGGGAGCGGCAGGCATCGCATTGGCCGCGATCATTGCGGCACCATTCATTTGCTGGGGGCTGGCGGAAATCATCACCAGTCTGAAGGCAGGAGCGGGCCAGCGAGAAGGCGCGATGCAAAGCGCGGCCCGGATCTTCGAGTCGATACCGAAGACGTTTGAAGAGGGTGCGAAGCTGACGAAGGGTCTCACCACACTGATCGTGGTGGGCGTTGTCGGCTACTTCGCCTACCAGATTTACGAAGAGTACACCGAAGGCGGCGGAAGCTTGTGGGGCGATAGTGGCGGGGGACGCCCCATCCAGCCACGGCAGACTTATGAGACTGTTTCCTCCACGCCCAGAGACCTCAAATTCGTTGGAAGCGACAGGAGCGAATAATGGCAAGCGCATCGTTGATGTCCAAGGCAAAGGCCGCCGCGAAGAAAAGCGGGAAACCATACGCCGTTATCGGCTCTACCGTGCGCCAGAAGAAAGACTTTTTCGAGCGACTGCCGAAGGGCAGCATCACGGTGTACCCCTCCGGCAAGATCTTTCCACCGCCAGCAGGGACCGCCCGCAAACGCAGGCGCAAGAAGAACCCAGAACTTTTGATCGTCGAGAATCCGCCCAAGAGCCGCAGAGAGAAACTGCTTGATAAGATCGGCGGGGTCAAAAATGCAGATCGCATGATGCAGTTACTCACGACCTCATATCCATCTGGGACTGCGTATGATCGGCTATATGGACGGGGAAAATCTGCGACAGAGGTATTCAAGTCGAAAGCAAGGCGGGAAGGATTTACGGCATCGCAAATTAATGCTTTTCTCGCCATTGATAACGCGGAATCAGAGAATGGGAGAAGGATTGCGGAAAAAAGGAAAGGAACAGGAATGGCAAAGAGGCGCAAGAAAAGAACGAACCGAAGGCGGTGTTCAAATCGACGCCGCAAGAGCACCGTCCGCGTGCGCGTGCGGCGCAGTCGGGCAACCCCGCGCAAGCGCAGGCGCAACTTCCCGCTTAAGAAAAAGTACGGCGGAAAGCTCTGGACGAAGAAAGCCTTCGTCAAGCACTACGGCACCAAGCGCCGCATGGGCACCAAGGCACGGGCCGGAAAGAAGTGGACCTCCATCCGCTCGGCCATGCACGGTTCCACGCGCCTTCGCACTGCCAACCCGAAGCGCCGCCGAAAGGTGAAGAGGAGGAAGGCCGCCAAACGGCGGCTGAAATTTCGACGCCGCTAAGTACCGGCGGAAGTTGGACCAGATCGCGAAGCTTCGTAAAGAGGCCAGCGACATCCGGTCCCGGATGATCAAGGAGAACAGGCACCACGCAGCAGACGATCTGCCGAAAGCTGAATACGGAGACCTCGAGAGCGAGATGCCAGCGGCATACAGGAAGCAACTCAACCGAGTCAAAAAGCTTCCGAAAGGCAAGAAGGCGCTCAAGCTTTACGAACGATTCTGGGGCCTGCCGTATCCGACGGAGATCAAGGAGTTCGACATACCGGGGCCGAAGGACAAGACGGTTGTCATGGTTGGAATGGGCTGGAATGAAGAGGCCCATCTCGCAGACGGCCCGGAAGGAAAGGACAAGAAACATTGGACGCTGAAAGGAAAACGAATCCCGGCGCTCGATGCAGATGGAAAGAAGGTTTTCCTGCTGAAGGGAAAGGACAGCAAGGCCGCAAAGCGGAAGTTAAAGAAGTTGGGATACGCGCCCAAAACGATCTACATCCCTACGCCCGACATGGAAAAGGCGGGGACGAAGAAAAAGAAAACGATCTGGGTGCATCATCACAACAAGGAAGAAGGCGGCAAGTACCCGGAAGTGTTCGAGGATCAGGCCGGTAACCTGATTCTAAATTCAGAAACCCTGTGGGTGGACAAACAAGGCTGGCTACGGGGTTAGGCTACTTTTTTTGGTCAGGAGGTAACGCATGCACGTCGTACTGCTCAATCCTCCACGGAGTCATGGGAAAAGGAGAAATCCTATGAAGAGACGCAGGCGAAGAAGTGTTCGCAGTCGTCGTCGCACCGGGAGAAAAGTGCGACGCCGCCGCCGGAACTACAGCAACTGGATCCCGGCCTACCGGAGCAATCCGCGCCGCCGACGGAAAGCCAGAGGCCGACGCCGGAAGGTTCGTGGCCGCAGGCGACGCCGGAACAGTTACGCGCCCCGGTACGTCAACGGTCGCCGAAGGACGAAGGCCCGCCGCCGACGGAACAAAGGCCGCCGCCGAGTCCGGTTCGGTTATCGCCGCCGCCGGAATCCGCAGTACGGCAAGGGCGGTAAGCGCCTCAGCATGAAGAAGCCCGTCGAGGCGTTGATGGCAGGCTACAAGCTTCCCACGCTGAAAAGCGCGGCAGTCATTGCCTCCGGTGCGCTGGCGAACAACGCCGTCTATCGGTTGGCCGCCAACAACGTGCCGATGTTCCCCGAGTTCCTCAAGGACGGCCCCGGCGAGATCGCCGGTAAGCTCGCAATGGCCGGTATCACCGGCGCGGGCGTCGGCATGATCAATGCCGGTCTGGCCAGCGAGGTGTTCTTCGGCGGCGTTCTTCAGTGCGTGATGGATGCGTTCAACGAGTACGTCATCCCGAACGTCCCCGGTCTCAGCGGACTGGGCGACTACCTCACCCGCGCCGACTTCGCCGGTCGGCAGGCACTGGGCGACTACGCCAGCGTCCGGGATCTGAGCGCGGCTCAGAACCTCGGGAACTGGGAAGTGGCCGTGCCTGACATGCTCGACCCCGGTCTGGGCCAGATCGCAACGACCCCGCTGAACTATCCTGCTCCTCGACCGGCTATCGAGTCAGTCGCCGCCATGGAACTGTCCAGCATGTAAGGAGGCTTGAAAGCCAATGCGCAGAATCAGAAGAAAACGCAGAAGGAACGCCCGTCGCCGACGCAATTCGTGGCCGGGAGACAAAAAGCGCCACGCACAGGCAGCAAGGCGTGGATGGTATGGCACTCGAGGGAAGACGGGAAGACGCCCTCCGAGGAGCACTGCCTCCAAACGCAGTAAGGTGAAGATGGCGTGGGCCGCCAAGCAGAAGAAAAAGCGCAAGAAGAAAACCGTCCGCAAGGGTGGCGTGAAGCGCCGAGCCACATCCAGACGCAAGGGCGGTCGGAAGAAGAAGCGGAACCCGCTGGGCATCCGCCGAATCATGCGCCGCAGGCCGAAGCGCCGGATGAAGTCCCGAGGTCGTCGAAAGATGGTTCGACGCCGGAATGGCCGACGCCGCCGACGCAACTACTACACCCGCCGGAATCCGCAGTACGGCAAGGGTGGCAAGAAACTCAGCATGAAGAAGCCCGTCGATGCGTTGATGGCAGGCTACAACGTCAAGGCGCTTCAGAGTGCGGCAGTCATCTCAGCCGGTGCGCTGGCGAACAACGCGGTCTATCAGTTGGCCGCCAACAACGTGCCGATGTTCCCCGAGTTCCTCAAGGACGGCCCCGGCGAGATCGCCGGTAAGCTCGCGATGGCCGGTATCACCGGCGCGGGCGTCGGCATGATCAATGCCGGTCTGGCCAGCGAGGTGTTCTTCGGCGGCGTTCTTCAGTGCGTGATGGATGCGTTCAACCAGTACGTCATCCCGAACGTCCCCGGTCTCAGCGGACTGGGCGACTTTCTCACTCGCGCCGACTTCGCCGGTCGGCAGGCGCTGGGCGATTACGCCAGCGTCCGGGATCTGAGCGCGGCCCAGAACCTTGGCGACTACGCCAGCGTTCAGGCGCTCAGTCAGGCCCAGAACCTCGGAAGCGATGGACAGGGCGAATCGTACATCGCGGAAGAACTGGCAGCGATTGCGTAGTGCAGAAATCCGGGTTCCCGGTTTTTGTTGTCTCGAGTGAGGCAGGACCGGGAATCCAAGGACGAGCGTGATTGCGACCTACGGGATTCGATCAATCATGTTCATTGCAGGAGGTAACACCATGAGTGTATTGGGACAGGCTCCCGCACCCGCCGGAAGCACGGGTTTTCCTTCTTCGTACCCCTATGCGTTCTCGGCCCCCATGCCGAGCGCACTGCTGAGGCCGCTTCAGCAGATGCTGTACGACACTGAAGTGATTCCCGCCGCCGGTACGCCCAACGAACTGGTCTTTTTCCAGCGCCAGTTGGGCCAGACGACGACCTTCACGGGCATCACCAAGACCGAGGCCGAGACGAATCTCCAGCAGCCGGGACAGTTGGCGAATCCGCTCGAATTTTCTGTCTTCGGTTTCCTTTTTGAGGTCGCTCCCGGTTGTACGCTGGCGGACTTCAACGCCATCTACACCACGTCGGCCTTCGTGTTCACCTACACGGGCAACCGTGTGTATCTCAGCATCCCGCTGACCCGCATTCCTCAGGGCCTCGGTCCCGATGGTTTCGCCAGCACGACCGTCGCGGCAACCACCCTGAGCGCCGTCAAAAACGGCGTCGGCCATGTGTCGAACTTCTACAAGTTCACCATCGGTCGCAGTGCGCTCCGCATCCGGCCCACCGAGTCTTTTCAGGCTCGCGTGCGCTGGCCGAACGGTGCTGTGGTCATCGGTGCGAACACGCGCCTGCGTGTCTTCATCACCGGTCTCCAGTGGACCCCGCTGTAAAGAGCACCTGTCGTTCCTCGGGTTTGGGTGGGGCGGTTCGCCGCCCTCCCCAAACCGCAGTTCGCAGCATGACAACCGAATAGCAGCACCCCATGCAGGACCGCCCCGTGGACACCCATGCAGGGCCATGAAAATCGAAGAGGAGAAGAGCAATGATTGCTACTTGGATAAGGGACCGGAATGGCTCTTATTATATCAATCAGGCGCAACGCTATGTGAAGGGTGCCATATTCGTACCGCAGGACGAACCTATCATCACGCCCGCCGCCGTTATCGCAGGCGGCACGACTTCCCCCGGAGAGAGTCCCGCGCAGATCATCGACTCCCCCGAGGACGCCCTCTCAGAGATCTTTTCATTCACCGGCGAGCATGACGCGGGAGATCCCGTGGCCGTGCAGCAGCGCCTCCGCGTCCAGATCACAGACGTGGCGTGGCGTCGCCGTCTGATGAATCAACCGGTGCTTGCAAACCATGTCTTTGGTGGCCGACTCATCGCGGACGGCATCCAGCCCTTCCGGGCGCTGGAAAGCATCTTGCTCGAGTCGCAGCAAACAATGATCTTCAATTTCTTCAACTGGAGCAACGACGCGCCGAGCAACTTCCGCATGGCCCTCGAGGGCCGGAAGTTTCAGGCCAGCGCCATGCTTAACAAGAAGGTCACCAACCACATCGATGCTTCACGCATCCGCAAGCGTTATCTTCAGCCCTACTGGCTTACGAGCAATCAAGACATCACCGTTCCGGCAGGCGGCACCGTCGATGCGTTCTTCCAGAACAGCAGAGACAACTACAACATGCTGTTCCGCTTGATGGCGACGGCGATCACGACAGGCGCGGCAGGCGACACGCAGGAAGTCTTTGCATTCCAGATCTTCGACGCGGTTACGGAGAGGCCCCTCCAGAACACGCCGGTGACCATGACAACCGGAACCGGAACGTCTGCGTTCCCGTTCAACCTGACCACGCCCATCTGCATGGACCCAGCGACGATCCTGCGGATCCGCATCACCAACTTGATCACCGACCAACCGACCGAGATCTACCTCACATTCAACGGCGTCGCTGCTTACGTCGGGGCCGAGCAGATGAGTGTCCGTCCGCCTGAAATCGCGCCTCCGGGTGCATTTTATATTGGGAGTCCCTGACCATGGCACTTCAATGGACGACATACGCACAGGCCGATCAGCGCACACTCGAGGCCATCTCTACGGAAGGTCTGCGGTTCGTGATCGTGGAGGCCATGGACAATCTGGTGAGCCTCACCGCAACCCGCCTCGAGGATAAGCGGGCCACCCGCACAACGGTCCTTTCTTCCGTCGAGGAAGCAAAGGATATTGCCGAGTTGATCAAGGTCGAAGAGGTCAAGCGCCCCAGTCCACCCACAGACGAACAGAGGTAACGAATGGCAACGCTAAGAGATGTCAATCAATACGTGGAGTTCGATCCGGCGTTGCGGATCTACAAGCCGGTGTTCTGGCGTCGCAACATGGTTCATCGCTGGCTCATGTTCGATGAGTCGGATGTCCCATGGAATACGAACTTCACCATTCCTGCCGCGCCTGCCCTTGCGCCGCCCGTGGCGTGGAAACAACCGTACAGCAGCGTCGTCGGTCTGGATCCCAGTCTGGGCACGCCGCTTCTCGTACAGAGTCTGGTGTTCTTTTCTCACTCCAGCGCCGGTCCTCCCTACGCGGAGAACACGGCAGCATCCAACTACACGGTCAGGCTGAAAGAGGTGGGCGAGGCCCGCGACCTGATGAACCGCGAATGCCACGTCCGCACGATCTTCGGGACCGGCCAGTTGCCTGCGGTGCTGCGTGAGCCATTCTTCTTCGGTTCTCAGCATAACCTTCAGGCCCAGTTCAGGAAGATCGCCGGTGCGGCGGTTGACTGCCGACACTTCCTCGTTGGCAGCCAGTTCTATCCATACGATCCGAACTTTATGATCAAGCCGCAGGACCGGCACCAGATGTATGAGCGCATCCGGGCGTGGCGCGAGCGGGCAAAGATCATCACGCCTTACTGGTTGACAACAGATACCGAGGTGGACCTGCTGGCAAATGCCACGGGGAATTTTCAGGCGAAGGTTGGCGACGACGGCCATTTCGAGGCGTTCGGCATTACGGCAGTCAGCACCGGAAACTTCTCGCTCACGATCAGTGAAGTGAAAACCAAGCAGACCCTGAGCAATGGCGCGATCACGCGCAACAACGGGATCGGAAACGCCACGCTTCCGTACATCTTTTTGAAGTCGTATCTGGTGCCATCCGGCTACCGCCTGAACTTCGAGATCACCGATCTGAGCGGCGCTCCGAACTCCATCTACCTGACGATGTTCGGACGAAAGATCTACGCGCCCTTCCGCCAACTCGAAGAGATCGTCAAGCCGAGTGCGCCGAATGTGGTGCCTACCATGGTTGATCAGGCAACCAAGATGATTCCCAAACCGATCTGAGCAAGGAGCACATAGATGGGTAATGTCGAAACACTCATACAGTTGCCGGGAGGCCGGATCGGTGGCGTGGACAAGCGGATCCTGTACAGGATTCCCTACAATGTTCTCACCAACTCGCCGAATAACTTCGTTGATATTCCGGCGAACAGTTCCAGCCCTTTCACCTCGATGACGATATCGGGAGAGGGTCCGTGCGAGATCGCGTCCCTTTCGGCAGAGCGGGATTCTGCTTGTCTGGTTTTCCTGCAAATACAGAACGGCGAGACGCAGTCCGGTCTTATGAATCGCGCCGTTCATATCGATACGATCTTCGGAAACGGCCAGCGTCAATACTGGCTGCCGGAGACACTCTACCTCGATGAACTGAGGACCATGATCGCGTCGTTCACCGATTTGCAGGGCGGCGCGAATCGAGCGGCCTTGAACATGGGCGGATGCCGATACCTGCAACTTCAGGTCGATCCATACATGGAGGAAATTCGCAGTCGCCTCGAAAACCGCCAGTACATGACGACGCCGTACTGGTACACGCTGGACAACGGCGATGTCACGATCCCGGCGGGCACTACCGTGCAGGAGACGATCACAGTAGGCCAGCGATGCCACTTCCAGCTTTGCAACATGACGGCGGTGGCGACCTCGATGGCGTTCGACATCAACATCGTGGACATCAGTCGGGGCGAGTCGATCATCGACGCCCCCGGCAACTCAAACCGAGCGATCAGCGCCGGTCTGTGTATCGGCAATGCCAACTACCCTTTCAAGTTTCACGAGAGTCGCCTGATTCAGGTGGGCCAGAAACTGCTGGTCACGCTTACGGATCGGAGCGGATTCGACAACAGGGTTCATCTGACCCTCGGCGGCAAGGCCATCGAAAACATGATGTGGAGGTAGAGATGTCTGACAACAGTCTGGTGAGACGACAGCTACAGAACCGCCGCCCGCAGCATCCTCAGTCGATGGGCGACTATATGGACCCTCTGAATTATCAGACATTCAGAACGCATGGCGGTGAGCCTCCGGGGCCGTTGGCCTATCCCACCAAACCCGGAGATATCGTCGGCGAAGGCGTCGAGGCGAAGCTTGATGAACTCATCCGCCTCCTGAGATCTTTGCCCCGGTCCCTGTCGCTCGAGTTCCGAACCAAGTTCCCGATCCAGCCTCGCGAGAGTGTGCCATTCTTGGCCACGCAGGCTTACGTGGCGGTGCCCGCAGGCGCGACCCGGACGGTTGCCTCTTTTGCGCTTCCAGAGCGATACGCGGGATTCCTGACGCACGTCGGCACGCGGGTAGTTCCCGCAGGATCCAGCGCGGACATCGCGTGGGATGTCCTGATCGTGCGCGACAAGGTTCACATCAACTACGACAAGTTGGTCTTCGAGCAGGACACGCTTGATACGCCGCTTCCGTTCCTGTTCGAGTTGACGCAGAGCAGCACGGTCAACCTGCAATGCACCAACAACGGTCTGGTGCCGGTTGATGTCGGCGGCCTGCTTCAGGGCTGGACTGAGTTCCTGCACAGCTACAAGCCTTACGGTGCCGAAAGCGCGAGCGGAATCGGCTAAGGAGAATTGAATCATGGCAGCATTCACTGTTGAACTTGACGGGACGACGCTTGTTGGTGGCGCAAGCGTGACATTCACCTTCACCCAGAAGATGGGCAAGATCGCCGTCAAGAACTCAGGCCCCGGAACGATTGCCATTGCCATCGGCGGGGTTGCTCCCGGCGCGGTTGCTCGTGGCCCCGGCGTGAACCTGCTCGATCCCTCACAGGCGACTGCGATCTTTCCGATCTCTGAGGATCAGATTTCTATTCTGGCGGATGGCGCGGGCGCGGGCGTCGATGTGCAGGCCCACCCGCAGGCCGGTTTCGGACTTGGCTACAGTTGAGGGTTGACACATGTCTTATTTCGTAGCAGGCGCGGCAGGAGCACCGGGACCGGCAGGGCCAGCGGGACCGGCAGGACCGGCGGGTGCATCCGGCGCTGGCATCTACAGCATCAACACGACCTTCGATATCTTTTCAAGGGTCGATCCCACGCTGAACAATGCAATTGTGGATGGCGAAAGCGTGGCCGATGGATGGTTGATGGAGTGCGAAAATGCAGGGAACACTGCAACCCGGAGAACTGCCGCAACGCTCAACCTTGAGACGCGCTACAAGCTTCAGATCGACACGACCGTCTTGGGCAAGATCTTTATCGTCCAGTGGCATTCCTACGAAGACAGTGGCGCGATGCTCAACAAGGCCATGGACTTTGTTGCCCAGATTGAAGGCCGCGATGGCGGTAGCAACCCGATCCCCCTGCGAATGGCAATCCTGAGGTGCAGCAACGGGGCCAACGATATTCCACGACCGATGGTCATGGTATGGAACGGTGCAGGCGTTGATCCTCTTTTTGATGTGAATATTCAGGTCGAAGGCGGCCCCATCGATATCACTCCCGGTGCGGTCGGAGCGAGCACGCATATCCTTGCGGACGTAATAACCAATAGTGCCGATCACTACGGGATTGCATTGTGGTCGGATGATCAGGTTCCGGCTGGATCTGTCTTTGCGATGTCGAACATGTATCTGCAAACGAGTGTCGGATCAGTGACCTTGCCGAGCCGGGATCAGATCGCCACCTACAACGCAAAATGCGAACAGCAGATTGAGAAGTGCTATGATCGCGATGTTCCTCCTGCGACGCTCGGTGGCGGGCTGGATGAGTATACCGTCCCAATCGTCGGTGGGGGACCGGGATCATACGAACGAACCGTTCGTTATCGGAGTCGAAAAGCATTCGATCCGAATGGTGGCGGCGGCGCGACGAATCCCGAGAACGGGCTATTCATTTACGATCCCGTTTTCGGTGGCCCTCCGGGATTCGGGTTCGACAATTTGCTGCCCGGACCAACCGCAGCAAATCTCGTCTGGTCATCACCCGAAGGATTTACGGTCAACTTCCCTGCCGCCACGCCGGGGGCGCGGGTTCAATTTGCTTGGTACGCTAACGCGCATCTTTGAGGGATGTCATGGGACTCAATGAACTTGAAGAGTCAATTTGCGAAGGGATGTATCTGGATGGCCTCCGAGGCGATGAGGAGACCTACACGGTCGATTCAACCCGACCGGCACCGTACAACTTCCCTGTTCGCACCATGGATATCTTCCGACGCCGCGTGCAGGAAGCTCCGCAACGATTGGTTCGTCCTGTTGCTCCTCCGGTAAGAAGAGAGATTCTTGCTGCGGGCGGCGGGTCTTATGTGCCTCCTCCTCCGGTCGAGTATGACGAAGAAAAAGTCAAAAAAGATATAGACCGGATCGAGGGGAATATCGGAGCGAAATTTGATCGTGCTCGCGAGTCCCTGACCTACAAGGACTACGTTTCCGCCGTAGGTGATATCAAGAGAATCCGGGCGGCACTCAAGGCCATGATGGACAGGATTCCCGACAAGCAGAGCATGGCCTATTACATGCTGGCGGACAAACTCAGAGAATATGACGGGGCAGAAGAAAGGCTGAAGCGTGAAATTGACTCAGAGAAGACTCGCCAAAAATCAAAGACTGAAGCTCTGATCAAGTCTGGCCGAGCATACAAACTGCCTTGGGAGAAGCAGAAGGCGAGAGAAGTATCGTCTTACGAAGATGCGGAGAAATTGCATCGCGAGTTTGATGCCATCCAGCAGTCTGTGAAAGATCCAACTGTCAAAAAGGAATACGGTCTCCTGAAGAGCAAGGTGATTCACAGGGCTGGCGAAAAGTACGCGGATGATGTCTGGAGGATGTTCAAGCGGGTCGCCGATGACTTTGCTATAACAGGCCAGCCATTCCGCCTGTCTGCCTACTTGGAGGAAATCAAAAGCAAGTTGGTCCATGATGGACAGAATGAATTCGAGCGGGCCGTGGGGGTCATGGTCGCCAACAATCTGACTACGGAAGTCATAAACAACTACCTCCCGAAGGCGAAGGAAAACTACAATCGGAAGCTCAGAAAGGTCAAAGAGCAGATGCCGTCTCAGGAATGGCATCGGTATCCAGATCCGGTTTCTGTCTCGCCAAAGGAAATGTTCCGCGAGATGCCGAGTCCATTCGAGCAGGGCGCACGAATGCCGGAGGCTACAGTAGAGACTCGCGATCCCCTCACAGAGGTTGTTAACAAGGTCATCTACGAAGTTGGCGAAGCATTGAGCAACACGGTAATCGGAATCAAAAGCTTGCAGGATGAGCCTGAAAAGAAACAGGAAACATTTGACCTTCGGACAATTTTTGGAGGCTGAGGCCGACAGATGAGTATGAGCGACTTGGAAGAATCGGTATGCAATGAAATGCATCGGGAGGGCCTCGCCCAGTTCTCCATCCCGCGTGGCGTATGGCAGCGCGGCATGGACAAGTCTTCGCTCATACAGACCGGCGGCCCCGGTCGTGGAGGACAACCCAAACCCTCAAAGGAACAGATTAAGGCCGAACAGCGGGCGCGAGCAGAAGAGCGACAACGCAAACAGCAGCAGCAGAGTCCATTCCGGGAAGGGTTTGCCGCTGAACAGGCGCGAATCGCGCAGCAGCAGCAACAACAGCAACGGCAGTCTCTCGAGCGTGCCGCAAGCGCCTTGCTGGATGCAAGAGCAGGGAAAAGAACGCTCACCGCGAGGCAACAGGAGTTCGCTGAGACAGCAGAAAAAAAACTATTCTCGGACGCAACGTCCGCTGCTCAAGCAGGTCGCAGTCTTACGCCTATGCAGCAGCGGATCGTGAACGCGAGGGAAGCGGCGTCAGATGCGGCAGAAGCGGCGGCAGCACAACAGGCAAGGAATGCAGCACCTGATTTTTCCGGGCCACTCGAAATCCAGCGCAGTGGAGCATCAAGGCAGACGGACAAGACGATGCCGGAGTTCCTTCGCTACCCCGATCAAAGCGGATCCACTTACTCTGATCAGACGCAGCAGCAGGCCCCATACTCATTCGCGGTTTCCAATCCGTTCCAGCAGGCGGCCTCTCCGTTTGAGCAGCAGCGACCGACGATCAGCTACGCGCAGTACGTTTCGCGGCAGACGCCTACGGGTCCAACGGGTCCAACGGTCACACGCGGGACGCCTGCGGCTATCAAGTCCGACTGCACGGTTAAGTTAGCCATCTCTAACCTGATCCAGCATACCAAGGTGAACCCGAGTACCTGCGATATCGCTCTGGCCAAGATCAAGATCGAAGAGACTCGACTGACACGATTGGGTTGCAAGGGACCGTTCCCGGCGCTCGAGCAGGCCAAGCAACAGGTGAGCGCCATCCGCAATGCCTCCTGCAATGAATTCGGTTGTGGGTTTAGTGTCATCCAGCGACCGGTGACGCCGCAGGATGTGGAAGAGGCGGTAGTGGCCGACGTCAATCAACCGCCAAGAATCATCTCGACGGGAGATGAACGCAACCTGCCACCGCACATCATCTCGACGGGAGATGAACGCAACCTGCCACCGCACATCATCTCGACGGGAGATGAAGGCAACCTGCCACCGCACATTATCTCGACCGGGGAAGAGACATACGAAATTCCCGGCCTGCCTCGTGCCGAGATTGTGAAGCTTCCTTCGGAGACAGAGAACCTGCCGCCCGTAATCGTTTCAACGGGACAGGAAACCTATGAGATTCCGTCTCGACCCGCACCGCAGAAGAAGCCCCCGAAGCTCGGCATTCAGCTTCCGTCTTTCGGTGACCTGTCGAAGATGGCAAAGGGCGTTCTTGAGAAGGCCGAGAAAGCAGTGGAATCTGGCGTAAAGTCTATCGATGAAGCGAAGCAGGAAGTGGCCAATAAACTGTCCAAGGTTCGCGAGGAATTGATCAGGGAATTAATCAAAGAGACGAATAACGGTTTCCGGGAAAATGGAGTCGGGTTGCGTCTCAATAAACTATCTCCCGAAAACGAGGAATTGCTCTATTACGCCTTTATGAAACACGGGGAATCGGCGGCAAAAGAAACTGGAAAAAGAATCGTTTCGGACGAACTGATCAACATGGAAATGGAGAAACCTAAAGCGCATGCCGATCCGCAGACGGGCCTCATCGATCCCAACGCCCGAGTTATGATGTTGAACGATGAGTCGCTCACAGAATTCGGGGCACATAAAGCGCCGGCGGATGCCATTGCCGGATACGTCGAAGGAACCAAGGCCGTCCGCCAAAAAATGCCTAAGTTCATGGACCTGCTTGGCGTAACCGACGCGGCGCTCGTGCCTGATGACATCACGATCACGGGCAATGAAGGAACACTCAGCCCTGAGCAGGAAGCGGCGGTGCATGACATGAGCAACATGGCAGAACGTCTTGCATTCGGATCAAAGGTGGCCCCGTTCGCGGCTGGCATCGCGGCTGAGAGGATGCCCTCCGAAATCGAAGCGATGCTTGACAAACAGGTCCGCGACGCCGGGAAGTCTGCACTCGGAAAGATCAAGGAATATCTCACGGGTAAGCCTTCCACTTCGGACATTAAGGCGGCCATCGCCAATGAAGCGGCCAACACCATCAAGGACCAGATTGACATCGATGCGATACGGCAGACCGCGCAATACATCCGACAGGAAAAGTCTGAGTTCAGTGATACGGAGGATCCAGTCGCCGGAAAGCACGTGCTCGAAGAGGGCCGTAAGCTCAGGGATTACGTGAAGTCCATTCCGACCAAGGTGGAAAAAG
>Ga0272441_10005053_pt1 | contig 23293 bp, 24 predicted proteins | sample SSMProp6N_FD_193582 | JGI IMG/M metagenome (GOLD analysis project Ga0272441, IMG submission 193582) | Marine sediment archaeal communities from Little Sippewissett salt marsh, Falmouth, MA, United States - SSM-Prop-6N | ecosystem: Environmental > Aquatic > Marine > Wetlands > Sediment ...
ATCTCTCTAACGTGCGACATTGGAGCCGTCACGTTTGAAGGTGTTTCGATCTTCACGGGTGCGGCTCCTTACTGGGAGTGGTACACGATCTCGACCAACGACGACGGTTGCTGTGGACCGTTCAGCTTTGAGCTTGGCTTCTACTTCCTCGAAGGTGGATTGCGACTGTTTGACATCGCTCTCATCGAGGCGTACATGGAGCTTCAGGTCGCTAGCCAGTTCACGTTTGACATGGGTCTATCCATTAACGTCGAAACCCAGGCTTTCACCAGCTGGACAATCGGCTTCTTGGTGACTTGGTAGCCGGCGAACTCAAAGCGCTTCGCGCATTGAGTTCGGGCGAGAACTCGTTGAGTTCTCGTGTTGGGTAGCGATACAACTTAAGGGCCCCGAGTCATCGGGGCCCGTTCTTTTGCACTCCTGAACTTGTGCCTGAGAGCCAAAGCGTGTTCGCCAAGCCAAACTGGATGTTCGGAATGCAGTGACGAACTCCAACGTAGTGGAGGCTTTGGCCTCCACTACACCGTGGCCCGTTCTTTCTGTGGGTCCATTGAGCGGACTTGACCCATCGCCAACCAGATGTTTGACGCTTTGCGTCAAACTCTGCCGAACCGGCGCTATGCGACGGTTCGCAATCTCTCGGCAGGAAGGGGGCGTTCTTGCAGCGCGGCATCCTCTCCGACCAGACGTCTGCACGTTGCAGAATGTGCAAGCTCCGCCACTCTAGTGAGAGGCGACGTCGGCCAGTTCGATGTGGGTCCAAGGGAACACACGCTGGATGAACTCCCGATAACTCTGTTCCCCGCCGTATAGGCCGTTCGGATCGTATTCCACTAGCGCCTCATGTTGCATGAGGTCTTCGTAGTGCCGAAGCAACTCCTCCATCGCGTCGGACGGGTGAAAGCAAATCTGAAAACCACGAATCCAGGTGCGAGAATCAAGATCCAATCCGAAGGCAACCTTATCCTTAATCAGGAAAACATCGCGGCATTGGTCGCGCACCAATTCTTGCTCATCAATCGCAAAAACACGGAAGCTGCCACGCTCGCCATGCGGCCCCACGAGCCGCTCAATGAGCTGGCGGTCCTCGATCAGTGCTTCGGGCTCCGATTCAATCACGATCTGGACAATATCAGCCCCGCGTCGCGAGGCGTTGACCTTCTGCCTTAGGTAGTTATCTCCCACTTCCGTGTTCCACCAAATGGGCACCTGAACGTAGTTGGAGGAGTACACCAGATCTCCTGCTCCGACAAGCTGCAGATAACGTCCGGCTTGGGACCTTACATCCTCCAATCGCACGAAGTAATCGTTTGCATCCATGCCTTCAAGCAGCTCAGCCATGTTGATGAGCCCTTGACGAAGGAGTTGCTGGGCTGCGGGGTCGATTTCGTTTTGCCGCTGGTGGAAACGCACGAGGTTTCGCACAAGCCGTTCCAGCAACAGCCCGTGACCCGGGTGCTTGAATATCTCAGGAGTGAGTCCGAGAACCTTCGAGAGCTCTGCTCTCTTTGATGAAGCTATCTTCTCCAAGGCACCGGTGCCTTGTTCCGATTCCCACGGCAGAACAGCGCGAAGAATCTCTACAGGATGCTGAATGTTCTTCAGCTTCCGTTCGCCAAGACTGACAAAGGGAACATCCAGCTTGTTGCGGACCTGATCATAGATCTGGCGGGAAAGTGCTATTCCACCTGGCTTGGCCAGCGGCTCGATCCGCGAAAGTAAGTTGACTCCATCACCGAACACATCGCCATCGCGATAGATCAAATCACCCAGATGCAGGCCGATGCGAACTTCGATGACATGTGATGTCGGCATGGTGGCATTGCGTTCGACCAGCGAGGTTTGAATGTCGATGGCACAACGAGCTGCCTGCAGGGCGCTGGGGAAAAGCACCAGAAATGAATCCCCCATGAACTTCATTTCGTGTCCACTGTGATTTGCTATCCAGGAGCGGATGAGATTGTTGTGCTCTTCGAGAAGATGCATGGCCACGGATTCATCTCGCTCAACTAGTTCAGTGTATCCATGGATGTCGGTTTGCATAAGAGCTGTCAATTTTCGTTTCTCTTCCGCCATGCTCACTCCGTAAAATGTGTGAATGCCGTGTCGGATTCTATGTTCGATTGCAGAGGCGAGTCAATGACTGGGTTGCATCAACTGGGTTGATGAGAGGGATTCCCGCTCTTGCTGTCGGATGGTGGCAGCTTTCAGTATAGTCAGATGCAAGCGAAGGCAGGGAGAGGATTGCATGGGTTTATTCGCCATTACGCGAGCCGTTAGTGCGAGCCTCGGTCAGTGCGAGTTGACACATCAGGATCGGGTTCCCATTGACGTAGATCGCGCGCGCCAGCAGCACACCGCGTATGAGGCGTGTCTGAAGCAGCTGGGCTGCACACTCATCCGGCTGCCCGAGGAGCCAGATCTACCCGATGCCGTGTTCGTGGAGGACACGGCGTTCGTTCTGAACGAAGTGGCCGTGATCACGCGCCCTGGCGCCAATGGAAGACGTGTGGAGACGACCTCCGTTGCCGAGGCGCTGCGGCCATACCGAGACATCCGCTCAATCGAGGCCCCGGGAACCATCGATGGCGGGGACGTGCTCGTCGTCGATCGAGACATTTATGTTGGACTGTCCAGCCGCACCAATGTGGATGCCATCAACCAGATGCGAGCCCTCCTTGAGCCTCACGGCCATCGGATTCACGGTGTCGAGGTCAACGGCTGTCTCCATCTGAAATCGGCGGTCACGGCGGTCGCCGGGAATGTCCTCCTCGTCAATCCCGATTGGATCGATGTTCGCACGTTCGATAGATACGAGATCATCGAGATCCACCCCGATGAAGTCTACGCTGCCAACGGGTTGCTGATCGGCAAGGCCCTCATGTACCCCATTGCTTTCCCACAGACAGCCAAGCGATTGGATGATCGAGGAATACGTCTCGTTCCAGTCGATCTGTCCGAATTGGCCAAGGCGGAAGGCGCGGTTACATGTTGCAGCTTGGTGTTCACGACCACGTGAGGCCGCGTTCTCAAAAGAATCGCTAGCCGATGCTCCCCAAAGGGGATACCGTCTTGCGGAAAGGAGTGGACGTCCATGCCGCGAGATCGTAGCAATCTCGTTTGGATCGACTTGGAGACGACGGGCTTGAGTGTTGGAAGGCGAGTCATTCTAGAGATCGCTTCCATCGTGACAGACAAGGATCTTCGAATCATCGGCGAAGGCCCCACCCTGGTGATCTATCATCCTGCCGAGGTGCTGAGACGCATCGATCCCTGGTGTGCACAGCAACACGGCCCATCTGGACTGCTGGCGGCATCGCACGCGTCCGACGTCTCCCTGCAAGAAGCCGAGCAGCAAACGGTTAGCTTCATTCGCAAGCACACTCATCGCAAAGCGTCACCGTTATGCGGCAATTCCATCCTGCTCGATCGCCGCTTCCTCATGAGATACATGCCCGATCTGAGCGACCATCTGAGTCATCGCAACCTCGATGTCAGCACGCTCAACGAACTGGTCGCCCGATGGTATCCCGGCACGCTAGAGCGCCTGGACAAGAGGGTGCGCCATCGTGCCGTGGACGACATCCGCTCTTCCATCGAAGAGCTGCGTTTCTATAGGCAACAAGTGTTTCGCAGTTGAGCACGTCCAGAAGCAGAGACGATGTGGAAGCTCGCTAACGTTTGCCGGACACTGCCCAGGCGTCACGCACATCGAAATCCAACAACGCAGCAGGCTGTTGCCGGCACGTGAGAGCAGACAGCCGTTTCCGAACCGATCGATGCCGTCTGCCGATTCGCTTGATATGCTGGTAACGATCAGGTTTAGATCAGCTGCGAGAGTGCGTGGGGCCACTCACCTTGCTCAGAGCTCTTCTGAGTGTGTATCCTACTTATTTCTGCATACCCCGTTACACCGGCCAAGCACAAAGGAGGAACCAAGAGGGATGACAGTTCGTGCACTGATCTTCGACTTTGACGGATTGATCCTGGATACCGAGTCGCCCATGCGTGCCTCGTGGCTGGCGACTTTCGAGGAGCATGGCTTAACCGTTTCCGAGGAGCAGTGGGCATCATTGCTTGGAGCCTCGGCCGATCCTCCCGAAGCCTACGCTCTGTTGGAAAAGCATATTGGCAGACCAGTGGATCGTGCCGCTCTACACAAGCGGCTATTGTCTCTCGAACTACAGTTACTGGAGCGCGAGGCCACGCTTCCGGGCGTTCGCGAGCTGATCAACGATGCGAAGGCGGCACACTTCAATCTTGCCGTCGCATCAAGTTCCGAGCGGGCCTGGGTGGAAGGTTTGCTCACTCAACACGCGCTGATCAAGTCGTTTGACACCATCGTGTGTGCCGAAGATGTCGCTGCGACCAAGCCGTCTCCCGACCTCTTCCTTGAGGCGCTCAAGCGCTTGGGGGTCCACGCAAATCAAGCCATCGTGTTCGAGGACTCCGAGCATGGCGTGAGCGCGGCCAAGGCAGCTGGCATTTTCTGCGTCGCAGTTCCCAACAAGGTCACACAATGTCTGCCATTTGAAGAAGCGAACGTGGTTGTTTCCTCGATTTCCGATTTCTCTCTTCGTGACTATGTAGCCCTAGTTGCGTCAGCACGTCCCTAATCCCCGCAAGTCGTCCAACTCATGAGCCCGCCTCGCAGTGATACGCAAGCGAGACGCAAGCGCCTATACTTCAAGAGTAGGAACATCGGACGCTGGTTCGCAAACCTGACAAGTGAGGAACGATGACACAACAAGGCCCAGACATCCAACACGTCGTTCGGGAAGAAACGTTGTTTGCAGGCTGGCGGCAGCCAATCAAGTCCCGAGAGGAACTTCCACCCAGGATGGAGGAAGTCGCCGCTGCCTGTGCGAACGTGGCCATTGGGCCATTAACACACATCTTTCGATTCGACACACCGGTGGATGGATTCGACTCGGAGATCGGATTTCCGGTGTCACAGCCCGTCAATGTGGGGAACGTGAAGACGCACACGCTAAGGCGTCTCGACTTCTTCTCTGCAACCCATACAGGACCAGCCAAGACACTGAGAGAGACTTCGGGGCAGATCTACGGGCACATGAATCGCGTCGGATTGGCCCCAGAGCTGGAACTGGTCGAGGTCTACCATCAGTTTGACGCAGATGACGAGACAGACAATCGGATTGAGGTCCGTGGTGCGTTCCTGGCTTGGCCAGAGATCTATAAGCAGCAGCTAGTTCGCGTTCTTGGTGAGCAGCTGGCTGACGTCATCTGGCGAGGTGGAGAGGCCATCACACCGTTCACATTGGTCGATGAGCGAGCCGCGTGGGTCGGGCAATCCCTGGAGCGCCTGAAGCAGCAATCTAATCAGGATCAGCAGTTCGACATCCTGTCACGCGTGGCTCTTGTTCGCCCAACTGAGGACACAGACAAGTATCGCGCCATCTATCAGAAATCAGGGCAGAGCGTTCAAGCCGTTCTCGATGCTCAGAACAAGGAGCTGGAAGCTACGCGCACGGGTGGGTGGATCGATCCTCCCTATTGCGGTAACAAGCTGCTGCATCTCTCAAAAGTCGCCTACAACCGCGAAGCCTATGCCAAGGCGGAAACACCCGAGGAGCAGCGACGCGCCTACTGTTTCTGCTCGTTGATCCGCGAAGCCAAGGATCCGCAAGTGGATCCCATCTTCTGCTACAGAGCCGCCGGCTGGGCACGCCAGTTCTGGGAGCCAATTCTTGGGGTCGAGTTCACAAGCTGTGCCATCACGCATTCGATACTCAAGGGAGATGGATTCTGCGCTTGGAATTATCAGCTGCCCTAGTTTCGGAGTCTGAGGCGAACGGCACAAGCCACTCCTGCTTCCTCAGGTTCACACGGTCAGCGCGAGGCAGACCTTGTCTCACGCTTGACTCGCGGGAGCACAGCTCGAGAGCCAGTCGCGCTCTCGATAATTTCGAAGTCCATCTCGTAGGCCAAATGGAGGGTCCGCTCCGTGATCGTCGACAGCGGCGAGCCTTGTATGTCCGTCTTGCCGTCAAGCAAGAAGCTGACCCAATCCGCATACAGAAGTGCATGATTGGGCAGGTGAGATGTAATCAAGAACGAGAAGCCGTCATCAGCAAGTCGGCGCACAATGCTCAGTACGTCATGTTGATGATGCGGGTCCAAGTGTGCAACGGGCTCGTCCATCAAAAGGCACTGTGCGCCCTGTGCCAACCCACGTGCGATCAAGACCAATTGACGCTCTCCCCCACTGATTTTCGTGTAGGGGCGCTTAGCCAGATGTTGAGCCCCCACCGCGTCGATGGCCTCGTGAACAGCTTGATGATCGCGCTTGCTGGGGCGTCCGAACAGACCCAGATGTGGGGCCCTTCCCATCAAGACCGCTTGCTCGACCGTGAACTCGAACACCGGCTCGTGTAGCTGCGGTACCAATCCGATGCGCCTGGCACGTACGCGAGGCGCCAGCTGGTGAATGTCTTGACCGTCGACAGTCACGCTTCCTCTCAACGGCCCCCGCAGGCCGGACAGGCATTCCAGAAGTGTCGTTTTCCCCGTGCCGTTGGCTCCTAAGATGAAGGCGACTTGGCTCGACTCCACGGCGAGAGACACGGACTCCAGAATCTCTCTGTTCGGCGAGTACGCGAACGCGAGTTCGTTCGATACCAGTCTCATTGTGTCTCACCTCTAGCTCGCAAGAAGCGGAGGAACAACAAGAAGAATGCCGGCACGCCAATAAGTCCAGTTAGGATTCCCAGCGGGATTTCGGTGGGAAGAACCGTGCGTGCGATCGTATCCAAGAGAATCAGTGCAGTAGCTCCCAAGGCCGCAGAAGCCGGGATCAGCCTGCCGTGGTCCGGCCCCACCCAAGCACGCGCCACGTGCGGCACGACCAAGCCAATCCAACCAATGGTCCCTGCGAGCGCAACCGACGCAGCCACCATCAGCGTTCCAACAGCCACGATGACACCCCGAATCAGCCGAACGCGGATTCCCAAGGCCATCGCTTCGGTATCCGTCACGGTCAGTAGATTCAGACGCCACCGGACAAGCATGAAGAACGACAGACCTGCGCCGGTAACCGCAAGTAATGGAGGCAGATCGGACCACTGCGTGGCATTCAGGCTGCCCAGCAGCCAGTAGGTAATTGCAGGAAGCGTGCTCAATGGATCTGCGACGTACTTGATCAGCCCAAGCAACGAATTAAACAGCGCGCCGACCAGGATTCCACCGATCACCAACACCAGCGTGGACGAGCCAAACCGCATCCCCACCAGCATGACCAGGCCGATGGCCACCATGGCGAAGACGAAGGCACCAGCCTGGACAGCCATGCCTTGCCATGTAAACACCAACGCGAGGGCAGCTCCAAATGCTGCTCCCGAACTAACACCAAGAATGCGTGAATCGACCAGCGGGTTTCGAAACAAGCCTTGGAAAGCCGCTCCTACAACGGACAGGTTAGCACCCACGCACGCCGCCGCAAGCACCCTGGGCAGACGGACGCGCAGGATCAGGGCGCGGAAGATGTCCGAGGGCCCGTCAAGATTCAACAAGACGCGCACGGTTTCTTGGACTCGAATCCCATATCGTCCGAGAAACAGCGCCGCCAGGAATACGCCTGCCGGAATGAGCACGAGCATCCAGATGGCGGAGCGCTTTCCGAACATCATGGACTAGCGAGGATGTCAATCTCTTCGTCAGTAAGCGCGAATTGGTAGTAGTCGGCGTAGAAGAGAGCCACTTCTTCCGCCAAATCCAACGTCACCAATTCAGGATAGAAGACGTTGGCCATCCATGCGATGCCAAGCAGAGACTCTGGTACGGGTGTGTCCATCGGTGCGATGATCCGCGGCATTCGATAGACGCGGCCTGATTGAACCGCATCCAAAGCTTGCCAGTCCGCGTTCTCGAGAACGTCCGTCGGCTGAATCACACCGTACGGTGGAATGATGACAACTTCAGGGTTCCATAGCAGGATTTGCTCAAGATTGATCTCGTTCCACGATCCAAACAACTCGCGCGTCACAGAGACACCGCCAGCGGCCTCGATGAGATAGGTCTGGTACATGTCGCCACTGATCGCCTTCGTCAGACTGGTTCCAATGAACAGCACACGCACGCGGCATGTCTCATCCAAAGCGGCAACGTCGGTAGCCACTGTGGCGACAATGCGATCGTAGTCCGTGATAAACGCTGCGGCCCGCTCCTGCGCATCCGGGCCCAGCAACGTTCCCGTTAAGGTGATGGCTTCCTTCATCGCGTCAGAGGTCTCCGCACGATACAAAACGACGGGGATTCCCAATTCGCGCAGCTGCTCAGCGACAGCTTCGTGCTGTGATGCGTCGGCAAGAACGACTTGCGCACCCGATGCCGCCAGTTCTTCGACGTTGGGATCTCCAAACGAGAAGATGTCGGGAAGCCGCGGCTCCCAACGCAACATGGAGTCAGAGACGGTAGAGACATCGCGCACGCCGACGTAATAGGCGAGGGCCAATCGATCTCCTGCGCCCAGTGTGTAGACGTAGTACGTACCTATGCCGTGCACACTGGCAATGACCTCGACAGGTTGAGCAATCGTCACTTCGTACCCGCTTTGATCGGCAACTGTAATCTCCGATTGTGCCATGCAAGCAACCGCGAGTAGCGCAACAATCGTCGTCGCAATCCAGATTCTGCTCATGCCTTCTTCTCCTTGTCCGTTGAAAGCTGCTCTCGATGGGCCTTCAGCCACCGAGAAAAATTGTCTACAGTCGCCAGTTGCAGGGTCAGCCACGCTGCATTGAGATCGGCATCGTCGCTGCTCGTGCGTGCTTCAGACGAAAGCCTGCCCTTGACTCTTCTTAACTCACTCAGTTGCCGATCGATAAACGGGGAGACGGCTCCCAGCTTCTGTCGCCGCAGGAAATAGAGCTTGGCCGCGAACTCAACACGAATGTTGCGCATGGTCCCGACGGGTTCTTGCGCCCACTCCCAGAAGGCTTCCTCGCCCTTGCCCGTCACATGGTAGACCCTCTTTGACGGGCCTGCGGACGGAGCCTGGGAAGATCGGCAGACGCAGCCACGTTTCTCCAATCGGTGCAGGACCTGATACAGCTGACTGGACGCCACTTGCCATAACGGGCCCAACCCTAGCGCGATGCACGCTCGCAATGCGTAGCCATGCATTGGCTCCTCAACGAGAAATCCCAAGGCAGCAAATTCGACGGGAAATCCACGAGGATTAGGGCGCTGCTTCAAGTATTCCATAATGGAATAGTCTACAGAAGCATCTCATGTTTCGCCAGTTCTGGCTTCTCAGTGTGGAAACCGCCCGGCTAGCGAGAGAAAATGTGCCTATGTCTTCCATCCGGTTTCGAGCATTGGTCCCCAACGAGACGCCTCGTGTCGGCGAGATCGATCGTACTGAGGAAGTCCGCACCGGGTATCGTGTCGAAGAGACACGCTTGATACGCATGGCCGTCGTCTGGGACAGCCCACCCTGGTATGAGCAAGGCGAGGAACACTCGATCCCGCAAATGGTGCATTGTCTTGACGAGGTGCTTTCGCTCAATGGGACCACTCTTGGAGCATTCGCAGACGATCGTCTAGTGGGCGTCGCTGCACTTCGCCCGTGTCTCACCGAAACCACGGCACAGTTGGCGCTCTTACACGTAAGCAATGGGTATCGGCGACAGGGAATCGCCACTCGCTTGCTCGATCAGGTCGAACAACTGGCCCTTGAATCTGGAGCCCGGGAGCTATATGTGTCGGCAACGCCTTCTGGATCGGCGGTTGGCTTCTACACGAGTCGTGGGTTCACACTGACGCCAACACCGCATCCTGAGTTGCTCGAACTCGAACCCGACGACATCCACATGGTCAAGCCGCTCTGACCGAAGATCCCGCATCGGCGGTCCAGACCTCGCCTGCTGGGCCTCCGCCAATGGGAAAGGCAAGAATGCGGCTCGGTTCGATTCGGACGACCCGGTAATTGGGGTCATCCACACCGCTGAACCACTTCTCCATTCGCGGCGTCCAAGCTGCGGTTCGATCAGCCAGATCCTGACTGATCCGGGCTCGGGCGACGACTTGGAAGTACGACCCAGGGGAGCCAGAGTCCGTGTCTCCGCACGTAAGCGAGACATCGCAGCAGCTCTGAATGTCTCGCACCTTCTGCGTGGAAGCGAACGTGGGACACCGAATGGTAAGGTCGTCGTCAATCACTCCTTTCATGTACCGCACATGGGGAACTCCGTCGGGCCCAATCGTAGCCAGCGCACAGAGAAAATCGTCTTCTCGCCGCAGCGTCGCGAGGATTCGTTCCATTCCAGTCATCTTCAACCTCCAAGTTGCGGGCAGCAGCGCAGCCTATCCGGCAACCGTCTCAAGTCCGTGTCTCGCCTGCCGATGTCCGGCTAGCATGGTATGATTCCTTCACACCACGGAACGAGGAAGCGTGAGTCATGGGAAGTCAATCAACAACTGGACCGAGAATTCATCTAGCAAGTCTCGGCTGCGCCAAGAATCTGGTCGATTCCGAGAAGCTGCTGGGACGATTGGCCACTGCCGGCGCGCTCGTCGGCGCTCCAGCCGAAGAAGCTGACATCATTATCGTGAATACCTGCGGGTTCATCGCTCCGGCCAAAGAGGAGTCGGTTCAAACGGTGCTTGAGTATGCCGCCCTTCGCAAGAAGGGAGCAGCCAAGAAGCTAATTGTGATGGGCTGTCTTCCTGAACTGGGCGTGGACGCGCTGAAGGCCCAACTGCCGGATGTCGACGTGTTCTTCGGACTTCACTCCCACGCGGACATTCTTGAGGCCTGTGGGCTGCCTCCGCTTGCAGAATCGGACGATGCTCGCATGTTGTTGACTCCCAACCATTTCGCGTACCTCCGCATATCCGATGGCTGTGACAATCGTTGCAGCTACTGTACGATCCCATTGATCCGGGGGTCGTTTCGTAGCCGCTCGCCCGAAGCCATTTTGACGGAAGCCCGCGACTTGGCAGATGCTGGCGTGCGAGAACTGGTCGTGATTGGACAAGATACGACGTCGTACGGCAAGGACCTTCCCGCACGTGATCCCATTCATCGATTGCTGCATGAGCTGGCCACTATCGACGTTCGCTGGATACGGTTGCTGTACACGCATCCCGCAACCTTCACCGACGAATTAGTCGCCGAATACGCAAGCAACCCCAAGCTGTGTCCGTATGTCGATGTTCCGCTTCAACATCTAACCGACAACATCCTGAAGCGAATGGGTCGCCGTGTGTCGCAGGCCGATTGCCTGAACCTAATCGAACGGCTTCGTTCCCGCGTACCCGGTATCGCCATTCGAACGACGTTTATCGTCGGGTTCCCTGGGGAGACTGACGCCCAGTTCAACGAACTGCTCGGCCTTGCACGCGACATCCGGTTTGATCACATGGGCGCGTTCCCTTACTCCGCTGAGCCCGGGACAGCAGCAGCCGGCTTCCCCGATCAAATCCCGCCTGACGTCATCGAGGATCGGGTCCAAGCTCTGATGCTGGCACAGCAGGCAATCGCCTTCGAGAACAACGCGGCCATGATTGGCCAGACCATGGAGGTCCTCATCGACGAGCCTACAGAAGAGGACGGCGTGTGGGTCGGGAGAACAGCCTTCCAGGCTCCCGATGTGGACAGCGTAACCTACGTCATCGCAGACAACCTGGAACCGGGACAATTCGTCGATGCTGAGATCGTTCAGACAGAAGATTACGACCTGCTTGCACAAGCCTAGGCCCACTGCTTGTCGCGAGTCTACCGAGTGGTTGATCGGACTTCGTGATCGCTAGACGAGCCAGTCGCTGGCGTGGGCTAGGATCTCCTCGACCTTGGCGTAGAACCTGCTCGCGTGAATCCCGTCGATGAGCGCATGATGCACTTGCACGTTGAGCGGCAGCATGATGCGTCCTGCAACATCCCGGTACTTGCCCCAGGCAATACGCGGCACGGAATCCGGCGCATGGATGGGGGCTGCGTGCATGACGCCAGTGAAGGAAATCCCCGGAATGGCTGTGAGAAAGAGAAAGTCGTCCTGATCCGGCAGATCGTACATGGATGAAGCCAGTTGTGCTTGCTCGATGCGCGCGGGTGCATCCTTAGAGAAGTCCGCGAAGTCATTCGCAAATGGGAACACACAGAACCTAAACGCATCTTGATCGTTGAGCACGATAATCGATGGATGAACCGTATCGAACTCGATCACGTCGTCTCCTCGGATTCGCTGCCTGAACTCGGGGACCGAATTGGCAGCCGATGCAATTGCGTACACGAGTCCGATGGTAAAACGCCCTCCTTTTGGGAGCGCGTTTCGATACGCCGTAATGTCGACATCTGCCGTCAGGCTGAAATAGGGAAATCCGAAACCCAGGAACAGCTTGAACTGCTCGCGCCGCGGCCACGTCGCTTGATCAATGGCTCGATAACTTCCCTCGCTTTTCATGCTCGTATCCTACCTCCCAGCTCACCTCACAGCCACTTGTCGGCGAACCTTCACGATCAATTCACAGAAAAACTGTATCGTATCCACTGTTGTAGTTCACAATAGGCGTCATGGAGAGCGGAGCGCATTGAAGCGTCGAACGAAATGGATGATCGGACTCGGCATCGGGGTTCCCATTGCCGTGATTGGCGGTGTTATTCTCACGTTCTTCCTGTCCTCACCAAACCCGGACACTGAGTTGGCGTCCATCGAAACCCGAGAGCTTCCCGAGGCCTGGCTTCAAGAGCCACTCGACGAGCCTTCACCATCGGAAGCAACAGTTCCGGATGCAGTCCCCGAGGAAGCCGCCGCCCCGTCACTTGAAAATCTTGGATTACCCATCCACGGCACGTTGGTCATGCGAACCAATGACCGGCCTTTCGGTGAAGAGACGTTCCAGCTAGCTCTCGAAGGGGATCGTGCGATCCTAAGCTCCACGGGCACATTCTGGCTTCGGGCACTTGTTGCTACGATTACTGTCTCATTCAATCAGATCCTGTCGCTGGATTCTCAGCTGTGCCCGCAGGTGTTTTCGTCGAATTTTGATGCTCCGTTGGGCTTCAGCCGCGACATGCAAGCCGAATTCGAGGAAACGCAGGCCGTGATTCACTCGGGAGATGACGTCACCGAATTCTCCGTAGCCGTGAACCGCGCGGTCGTACTGGGCACGTTCAGCACCTACGCGATTGTCCCGTTGCTCTATGAGCTTCGACAGTTGGAAGGTATTGCCACGTTCGATGTGTTGGTGTTCGGAGGCCCTCCCAATCAGGACGAAGAAGACGCTGGACAGGGACTCCCTGAAATGCGGGTACAGAAGATCGATGACGGGATCATTCGCTTCGATGACCAAGTGCTGAGCGTCGCCCAGTATCAGATTTCAGGCGACGTGGGCGACATGACGCTCTATGCCCGCGGAGTGGAACTGCTTGGGCTCCACGCAGGCAACGGCGATGAATCGCTGTTTGTCTACCGAGCTGATTACTTCGAGAACGGCTTCGAGGTCGTTGAACCTGTTTCCTCCGAGTAGACACTCCAACTCTGAGCGCTCGAAGTCTTCTTTCATACCCTAGAGGCTTCAAGGTCGTTGAAACCGCTCCGTCCGAGCAGGCACCCCCACTCTGAGCGCTCGAAGTCTTCTTTCATACCCTAGAGGCTTCAAGGTCGTTGAAACCGCTCCGTCCGAGCAGGCACCCCCACTCTGAGTGCTCGAAGTCTTCTTTCATACCCTAGACGCTTCGAGGTCGTTGAAATGGTTCCATCCGAGTAGACACTCCAACTCTGAGCGCTCGAAGTCTTCTTTCATACCCTAGAGACTTCAAGGTCGTTGAAACGGTTCCATCCGAGTAGACACTCCAACTCTGAGCGCTCGAAGTCTTCTTTCATCCCCTAGAGGCTTCAAGGTCGTTGAAACCGTTCCGTCCGAGTAGGCGTATTATCTCGGCGAGGTCTGCAGGTCCTTGCTCATGCGATAGGAGCCGGAGAACGCAAACTCGTTGCTCCAAGGCCAGGGTAGCTTCTTGAATCGATCTGTCCCGTAACCGAGACGTTTGTAGAGCTGCTTGGCACGAGGATTGATGTCTTCCGCGTCCAAGGTTACTTGGCGTTTGCCTTCAGCCCGCGCCAGCGCTTCCACTCCCGCAATCAGCTGCGTTCCGACTCCACGCCCACGTAGATCTGGATGCACAGCCAGCGTATCTAGATGCAGAACGTCGGACTTGGGACGTTCGAAAAGAACGATGCCCACGGCTACGGTCCGAAATGTTCCCCAACGCATCGCTTGGATCAGTGAACCCAGGTCCGGATTGAACCACTCCCGTCCCGAGAAATGGAGGCCAGCGAATCCGATGAACCGACCCTCTGAAACAGCACTTAGAATCCGGTCGGTTGCCAGCGATTGCTTCAGCAGCTGCTGACATCTGACAGCAGACCCGAACACGGGAACAATGACCTCGGAGAAGGTGGCGCAGAACAGCTGGATGAGATCCGGCTTGTGCCCAGCCTCAAGTCCAATTCGGATCTCCATTGTCATGACGGTGCTCTGAGAACCATCTCAGGACCGTCTTCAAGAATCGCGAAACCAAGGCTCTCGTACAGCCGCCGACCTTCGGCCGAGGTGTGCAAGCTGGTTACGGGAACACCTTCCTCGCGAACGATCCCAAGCACATGGCTCAGCAAGGCTCGTGCAATCCCCCGTCGCCGCCAAGCGGGTAGCGTCACCAGGTTCATGATGTAGGCTTCGAGTCCGACCAGGTTTCTAGGCGACGGAGGAACGCTGTGCAGGACGAGTCCGATGCTGGCGATGGTTCCCGTTTCCGCTTCCGCCACCCACGCTCTGAATTGATCGGTCGGCAGATGCTGCTCGAGATAGCTGCGGCAAGCTACGGCAACCCGTTCGAGCTGAATGTCGTCATCGAAGCCCATCGCTTCGAACATGATCAACCGAAGATCGACCAGAGTGTCTACATCACTAAGCGTCGCCGGTCGAATCGCGTAGCCTCTGCGCTCAGACATCGCTCCAGCCACTTGCCTGCACTCCGATATAGACGCCGCGATTCATCAGGCCTTCAGTATCCAGCGTGACGGACAGCCCGGCCTTCTCCAAGGCATCGGTCATCTCCTCTTTTGTGTACAAGCCCATTTCGTGATGCTCCACGAAGTGGAGAGTCTTCTCGGGCGTGCCAACAAGGTGATGGAGATCGAACACCGATAGCCGCCCGCGAGTGAGACTGGTGTTGATACGCGCAATCTTGAGATCGGGGTCATCGATATACATGCCATGGACCGTTCCCGGCTTCCAGGCATCGGGCGTCAGCCACGGCTCGATGATCAATACCCCGCCCGCAGTCAGGTGCCGCGCCATGTTGGCAATCGCTGTCATCAGATCCTCGGGCGTCGTCATGTATCCAATCGAGCTGAACAGGCAGGTGATGACGTCATAGGAAGACGAAAGATCGAACGTGCGCATGTCGGCACAGTGAAAGGCCACGCCCGGATTGCGAGCCTGAGCCAACTCGAGCAGCTCCGGCGACAAATCGAGGCCCTCGACATCAAAGGACTTGGCCAGGAATTCAAGGTGTCGCCCCGTTCCACAGGCAACGTCAAGCAATCGCCGTCCATCCGAGTACTTGTACCTCTCGATCCATCCGGCAATCTTCTCAGTCTCGGAAGCGTAGTCCTTGAACGAGTAGATGCGATCGTAGTGCTGCGCCATTTCCGCGTACATGGACCCTCCTTGTGCTGACCTCCTCATGGTAGCCTGATCTTGTTGACCCATTCAATGGCGAGGGTTCTGCAATGCCACAGACTGCCTGATTGATTCTGTGGAGAGATCTCCGTAACTCTCATTGAAATAGGGCAACAGGATGCGCAAGATAGCTCCAGACAGACTCCCAATTCGAAGAATGGGCTGCTGCCAATCGAACGCTTGATCACAGAAGGACAGAGTGAGAAGGAGAAGAAAATGAGGAAGCTCATGCTCGTGGGTACGCTCTTACTGCTTGTCGGATTGGAATCACTCGCATCAGTTGGCATCGGCGTGAAGCTTCTGAACGGAAATACGCTGTGCATTACCGGCGAGATTTCCGGAGAAGTGATCTCAGTTGAGTTGGCCGCCGGTTTGCGATCCGTCAATGTGCCTGGATTGTTCCACTGGCGAATGATCTGGTATTCGGGCATTGCACGAATTGCGTTCCCTATGGGCTCATTCGCTCCGTATGTAGGTGTAGGGGGAATTGGCGTGACCGTGGCCCTCGACTCCGCCGAGGGGAGCGGCACGCTGAATGCCCTTGGCATCACAGGAGAGGGCGGAATCAGATATTCCTTTGAAGAGTGGGGGGTTCCTATTCGCCTATCTGTCGGACCAAGCATCTCTTGGATCCCCTCATCTGGGGAGTTGGAGGACATTGGAATTGGCGGTATGGGCGTGGGCTGGCACGTCGGCGCAACCGTGCCGTTCTAGTTCAAGCGGCAGCAAGCAACCGGCGTCACATCGCTGTCGCCTTGGACAGAGCTCCCATTGCACGCACGCCATCGGCTGTGTAGCCTAGCGATGGAGGAGATTCCTTGAGCTCATTCGATCCGTTACCTGAAGCCGAGAAGGTTGAGCGCTACGAACGATTGGCGCGGAAGGCGTTAACAGCTTACGGCTTGGAGAACGCTGAGTTGCGGTTTCTCGGTCAGTCAGCCAACGTCGTATTTCGTGTTGAGACTGACGACGGCCGCTGGGCGCTTCGTATCTGCAACCCTGCCCGCGATCATCACGTCCTCATGCGCGAGCTGTTGTGGCTGGTGGCGCTGTGCCGCGATACGCAGCTGGCAGTTCCCGAGCCCGTCATCATGCGTACCGGCAATCTCTTCCGCAGCGTGTCTATGCCTGGCCTTTCTGGGTTTCACGCCTGCACTCTGTTTCGGTGGGTGAAGGGTCAATTCGAAAGCGACCTCACTGCCGACCATTTGAGTGCCGTTGGCCGACTCACAGCCACGCTGCACAAGCACGCGGCGAAGTTTCGCTGGCCGGAAGAGCTTGTGCCGTCACCGGTCACTGCCGAGACAGTGGGGAGCAACATACCGAGGGCAATGCTCAAGAAACACTACTCAGAAGAAGATGTCGAATCGTTGCACGCCACCATTCCCATTATCCAGAACGCGATGCGCTCACTGGGAAACTCGCACGACATCGCTGGCGTAATTCATGGCGATCTTCATCAAGGCAACTACTTGTTCCACAATGGCGAAGCTCGCGCCATCGACTTTGAATGTGTGCAGCACAACTACTACGCCTATGACATCGCCACGACGCTTGACAATATTCGCAATCGATCCGACTTCGAATCGCTGCAGTCAGCCTATCTGGGCGGTTACGCCAGCCTTCGTCCTCTGCCTTGCGATCTGGACGACCATGTCCCCGCATTCAGCATGTTGCGAACGTTTACGATGATCGCTTGGATTCTTAGTACACCTCGGCTGCTGACTGATGATTGGGCTCTTGGGATTCTCAAATCGGCGGTCACGAAGGCAAGCCATCTGGTAGCATGCATATAGAAACGGGTTGCCGTAGAACGGCAACCCGTCGATAGTCACTTCACAAGGACTACTTGCTTAGTCCTCAAATCCCCAGAACACAGCATCGAATGCCGGAATGTTCTCAGGCAGGAACACATCTTGAGAGATTTCCGTTTCTGGACGTCGTTGTTCCAGAATCGTGATCGTCGTCGTGCTCCCTTCGGAGACGTCAGCGGCCAGCATTACGTTGGCCGTCAACTTACCTTCGAATTCTCCCAATTCAACAATGTCCATGGTCGAAGAGAGGTTGCCAAGGTCGTTGTAGGCCTCCATCTTCAGCATGATGAAAAACTCGGTATCAATCCAAAGGATATTCCGAGGATTGTCAACATCAGCCCCGACCTTGGCCGTCGATTCGATCTTGTAGGCAGTCCGGGTTTGGTCACCGATCACGAGTTTCTCTTCTCCAAGAAGGACGGACTCGTAATCGTTATCTCCATCACGATCTCCAAGATCGGAGTAAGACAGAGAGCTTCCAGCAAAGCTGCCGTCACGTTCGTCTTCGCTCACCAATTCCTTGGTAACTCCGATAAACGGGAGGTATAGGAAGAGCTGCGCATCGACGTCAGCATCGTCGGACTCAATGGTCAGAAATATGGTTCTTGCAACGTCAATCGGCTCGATGAAGTAGATCAAAGAAAAATTGGGAATGGACAGGGAGCCAAATAGGTTGGATCCGGTGGTTCCATCACCGTAGACGTTGTCGAAACGAATGATCGAGACCATGCTACCTTCAGCGAGAGCATCGGCTTCAACATCCACTAGGTCGAGAATCTCATCGGCAGTCAGTGCAACCGCCGCTATGCTCAGCAGTGTCACGCTGAACAGGGTCACTCCAATCGTTGTCAGTTTCTTAAACATTCTATGCCTCCTAAATGGTTCTAGCTTCGTCAAGACAACTACTCGGTTGTCGACCGCTTGTTTCTAAACGCTACGCTTCCATGGATAGCGGGACAAGAACTTCGGTTTCCACTGCATCAAGATCGCCGGGATAATGGAAATGGCCGATAGTGCGCTTACTCCCATGGTTAGGGCGATTTGCCACCCAAAGGTTCGGATGCCCTTGAACGATGCGAAGATGAGGATGAAGAATCCCAGCGCCACAGTCAGCGCGTTGTAGGTGATGCCTCGGCCTGTGGTCTGAATCGTCTTTTGCAGTGCCCGCTCAGCATTCTGATCCTTTCGGTACTCAGTGCGAAAACGGGAGATGAAGTGAATCGAGTAGTCAACGCCAATCCCAACAGCGACGACGGAGACCATCAGCGTCATCATATCCAAAGGCTGGCCCGTAAAGGCCATAATGCCCATACTGAACACAACCGTCAGAATCAGAGGAATTGCGGAGATCAGGCCAGCAACCACTGACCCCATCAGGATCATGACCAAGACGGTAACTGCCGCGATCGTTGATGCCAGACCAACGAGCTGGCTCTGGGTCATCTGTGTGAACATGCGATCCATCAAGATGGTTGCACCAATCATGCGGACTCGCATGTCTCCGCCTTCAGGGAAATGCTCATCCAAGTACTCTTGGATCACACCAGACAGACGCGACACGTTGCCAGACGACTCCATCTTATACATGCCCATGACGGTTCCAGCACTGAAGTCGCCCAAGGCCATGTCCCCCAACGTTCCTCCTTGGAACGTAAACAGCAGAAGAAGCTGCGAGATTACGTTTTGCTGATCAGGAATGACGTAGAAGGCTGGGTCATCGGCATTGAATCGTTCATTCATTTGTCGGACGAGCGTGGTCAACGAGAACGTCTTGCTAACACCGTTGGAGAGCAAGAACTCTTCCAGATCGAGCATGGCATTCAGCACTGCAGGATCCTTGAGTCCGTCGCGACGATCCGTATCAAACTCGACCAAGAGGTTCATGTCGCCAGAGAAGTACTTCGATGTGAAATCGAGCACCTGGACAGCTGCGTGATCCTTGCCAAGGAATTCCTCATTCGAGGTTTCGACGCGGAGTCTAGGTATGCCAGAAAGCATTCCCACGAAGATGATAAGGGCGACGATCAGGACAGTCTTTCGATGTCCGGCAATGACCTTCTCGAATCCCATGAGAACCTGAGTCAGCGGGCGAAGCCCCTTGCTCAGGTCGCGAACGCGAGGTTTCTTGAGCAGCGACATCAGCGCCGGAATGAGCACGAGAGAGAAAACCATGGCTGCGAGCACACCGATCGCTGTCACAATACCGAAGTGTCTTTGAGGCACCATGAATGCGGTCAGAAGAGATAGGAAACCAACAGCGGTTGTGAGCGACGTCATGACGACGGGGCCCTTCATCTCTTCCATCGTGCTGAGGATGGCTTGCCGCTTCACTTTTCCATTGGCGAGCCTGATCTTCTTGTTAGCGAGTTGTTCCTTCTCAGTAAGCTCATTTTTCTTTTCTGCTGGAAGGTTGATCGCCCTGAATTTGCTGGCAGATTTGGCGATCTCTTCGTTGTATCGGTTAAGAACGTGAATGGCATCGGCAATACCAATGGCAAGCAGCAAGATCGGTGCGATGAAGGACATCATCGTCATCGGGAATCCAAGAAGAACCATCGCTCCCATGGCCACGACCACAGACAACAAAACGATGGCAATGGGGACAAGGATTCCGCGAATGGTCATGAAGCTGACAAACAGCAACGTGACCATCACCAAGATGGCAAGCGGGAACAGAAGCACAATATCCGATGTCATCTCTTCTGACATGACCGTATCGAAGTAGGCATCGCCATAGATGTGCAGCTCGTCTCCATCCCCTCGGTAGGATTCAACAATGTCTACAATCTCTGGCGTGATAGCGTAGTCATCAGCGCCGACCTCCAGCTCGATGTTGATCAGAGCAGCTTGTCCGCTTTCACTAATCACACCGCCGACGAGATTCTCATCATCCAGCACACGGGAGCGGAAGATGTCCATCTCCTCGGGCGTGGTCGGAGCCACACCGCCGGGCGCGGCCTTGCTCACGCTGATTGCAGTCTGTGTGCCGATAATCGTCTGGGAATTCAAGGGGGAGGTAACGCTCTTGATCCCCGGGATCACCTCGAATGCAGCCGTCATCTGTTCGACCTTGGCCAGGGTGGTCTCATTGAAGATGGTGTCTTCATTGAACAGCATGACCATAATGCCCCATGATTGGCCGTATCGAGCCTCGGCTTCATCCAACAGGACGATAATCGGATCATCGTCATCGAGGAACTCTCGGAAATCGGTCTCTTGCTTCAGGTACTGAATTGGAAACGCTAATCCTGCCACCAGAATAAGCGTAACTGCGATCGTCCAGATCGGGTGATCGACGGCCAATCGAATAAGCCTATTCATTCCATCCATCCCTTCGAAACATACATAGCCCACAAGAATCCAGGCCACAGGTCTTCACTCACGTCAATGGTTTGGCCTGAGCCCGCAAAGACCTGATCGACCACGCTGGAAATCCTATCGACGGCACCGCGGACGAACGGCGACAGAGAGTCAAGCCCACCGCTCACAAGCCAGATGCTTGCGTTCGTCTTTGTATCCAACCCGCGAGGCAAAATCAGGATGAAGTCGAACGGTTCCTGATCAGATCCAGGAGCAATCCCCTCCAACGGATCAGCGTAATCGTTTTCACCATCAGCCAGACGCACGGAGACATCAAACAATCCCATCTGCCGTAGGGCTCCGATCGTGCCCGCCACCTTCATCGTTGACGTGAATGTCTTTGTTTCATCGATAATCAAAATCCGAGCGACCGGCAGGAGTTCCTGACCGAATGCCAACAGGCCCCATCCAAGCAGCAATGCGCCGATCAGGCACAGCGTTCGTATTTGCTTGTTCATGTCATGTCCTTTCCCCAGCATCCTGTGCCATTTCTTTCAAGCGTTGACTCAGCAATTCATCTCGGCGGGTTTCCCATCGCTCCGCCATTTCGGGCAAGGTCTCAAGAACAAAGTCCGAGAAGACCTGTAACTCGATCAATCGCATCTTCGCTTCGACGGGTTCACTCTCCAGAAGAGCCAATCCGTCATCAACCATACTACGGTGCTTCGAGATGTGCTCCGTACGCTTGAAGAGCAGGTCATTCCATAGCCGTTCTCGCAGCCGGTAATAGTGACGGCGAAGCCCAGGAAGGCTGATGCGCTCCAAGATGTTGAGTCGAACCAGCAATTGTGTCGACATGCTGATCGATCCCTTGCTGGCGGAAAGCTGCTCTGCCAGCTCTTCGTGAGATAGATAGGGAGGAACACAGATCATGAGCGCACCGATCACACGGCCCGCCATGCGCGGGAGCCCATGCTCCTCCATAACGTCGCCCGAGTTTTCGATGAACTGCAGTCGGTCTCTGTCTTCAAGATTCATGGCTACTCCTTACAACGTGAGGGCGCAGTATACGGCGGTCAATATGTTCAATCAAGACTGAAATTTGTGAATATTCTGTGTGTTATTCGCAGATTAAAATCGCACGCACAGTCCTCCGCTCTACAGAACGCGTGAAAGGAACAAGGTCGCCTGAAGCGGACGATCGATGCTGCCGCCATGCTTGTCGATGATCCTCCGAATATCCCTGAACAAGTGCGTTCGATTCGGTTCAGGCAAGCTTCGATGATCCGAGAACGTTTCCAGCAGCTTCATGTACCGATCGGCTGTATAGATCTCAATCCAGTCGTGCTCCCAGACAACAGGCTCGTGGAACAGGCGGCAATCGCTGATGGCGCATACTGTCCGCTCGACAGTCTCCTGAAGTCTTCGCAGGGCGTCGTTCTCATCTCGCTGTGGGGAATGCCTTCGATACGCACTTTCCAGATCACGATAGACAAGATCGTCTCCCCCGGAGAAGAGGTTGTAGATGACGGCAAGATGTCCGCTGTGTTGTAGCAGCTGCCGAATCTTGGGGTAGCCAATCACTGGATCGAGCCAATGAAAGGCTTGCGCGGACACAACCAGGTCGAATGCGGGTTCATCGCACCGCCACTCTTCAAGTGTCGAGTGGATGACGCGAGCATGAGGGAAACCGGATAGATTGCGAGCAGCAACCGCCGCCAAGTTCTCACCCAATTCAATGGCCACGATCTCGTAGCCGCATTCGGCGAGGGGAACTGTGATCTGGCCCGTACCACAGCCGATCTCCAAGATACGAGCATTCGCCGGTAATCGGGTCAGCTCGATCAACCTGTCGATCAGTTCCGACGGGTAGCCGGGACGTGCGATATCGTAGGCCTCTGCGGCTTCATCAAACACGGAGCGTACACTTCGATCGAACATTGGATCATTGTACTCAATCGCTCGCTCTCCCTACGTTGTCTTCATAGACCTATCCTGGGCGTCCGCTGCTCTCGATTGAGCCTGGAAGGTCAGGGTAGATCATCTCGATGTATCCATCGCTTCCAATTGCCACTGATTTCGGGCTGTATTGAACCGGATGTCAAAATGATCGCTGCCGCAGCTGACTGCGTAACAAAGGATCACGGTTTCGCCCACCCGTTTCGGGTGAACCAGGTTCGTCTCGGTTACATCATATCGACGCTGCTTCCATCGGAATGCCCGAAGGAGGGGGTGCGGGGCCCCGCGGCGGTAGATCACGAGTGCATCGATGGGTTCTCGAATCTCCTGCATCATGTTCGCACACATTGCGCAGTGTACGAGATATTCGGCGGGCCGTCAATCGGTAAGGATCGAATGGAGGGTGTAAATCGCCTGGGGGCCGCTCATGCCGATTTGTTCCCTCCGAATGAGGTGAAGTTTGGCCAGCCGAGCCACTCGATTAACGCACGCATTCATTTGCAGATCAAGTT
>Ga0272441_10005054_pt1 | contig 23291 bp, 22 predicted proteins | sample SSMProp6N_FD_193582 | JGI IMG/M metagenome (GOLD analysis project Ga0272441, IMG submission 193582) | Marine sediment archaeal communities from Little Sippewissett salt marsh, Falmouth, MA, United States - SSM-Prop-6N | ecosystem: Environmental > Aquatic > Marine > Wetlands > Sediment ...
GAGCTTATGCTTGACACGCCGTTTGACGCCGCCGAGTTGTCCCGTGAACATGGAGATGAATACCATATATGGTGTGTGGAAATGCAGGGGTACTAGGGGGCGGCGCGGCCGACGCCATCCCCCTCGAACTGTTGTGCCTTCCGCTTCGGCAGGTCACGAATCCAGCGGCCCAGGGCGAGGGAGAGGCCGATGCCGACCTCGAGCATGACAAACGCACCGATGGGGGTGACGGCCCGGTAGAGGCCGCCGCAGACAATCCCCAGCACTCCTCCGCCGAGGAGCCCCACGTAGGTGGTGGCCATTGACCGCTCCAGAAGGCCTTCAACTGTGCCGACCGCCATCCCAATGATCGCGAACACAATCGGCGGGCCAAGCTCTGGGGCCACGCCATAGATCACCACCGCAATCCAGGCAGGAGCCAGCCCCATGAACGTGACGCCAGCGACCGCCGGAATCGTCACGGCCCGAAGCTTCGCTGCCAAGGATGGCAGTGAAACGGCCAGACTTGCGCCGACAACTTCGCTAATATACCACCAGTCGCTCGTGGGAGGCGGCATGGACCTGTACCTCTGTACTCCGATGACCCCGGCGACGAAGAACGAGGATAGAGAGGCGATGGATATCCGAGCAATGACCAACTCCTTCCACAACTCCTTGTACCGCCTCCGGTCGTCGATCTGAGGGGCGTCATTCATCGGCAGGCCCTTTGCCCAACGCTTTCACGAGCCATCGCTGCTCCATGAGCCAGGTGCAAAGCAATAGCCCCGCGCCAAAACCGACACGACACCACCCCTCAGCGCGTGCGTCTCCCACCGGATAGATCATCCCCGGCATCATTTCCCAGCTCGACCCGCCGACCAACGCAACGGCACCGATGTAAACGAAGAAGACCGCAATGGCTGTGGCAAGAAGACGGACGGCGAGCGTCCAGCGTTCGCTCACGGCCAGTGCCGCGACGCAGCCTGCCGCCACCAGGAAGGCCAGGCTGACCGTGATCTCCCGCAAGTTGCTCGGGGCGCTCGGCCGTATCACGCCCACGGCGATGAGGACGGCCGCCAGAACCCCCAGCGCGCCCCAACCCCACTTCCTCGGCTCAGGCTTCGACGCCGTTTCCACGGCCATCCTCCGCTGCACCCTTGAGCGCACTTCTGTCCCGCCACACGCTCCACACAAACAGCCCCGCGAACGCGACGGTCAGCCAGAACTCCCACAAGTAGAACACGCCCCACCACTGGTAAGGGCGGCGGGAGCGCCAGATCCGCACGCTATCGTCTTCGGCGGCGGTCGCTATGATCCCGACGTAGACCGAACCTGCAACGGGGCCGATCTGACCTCTATGTCCTGTCAGATGGCCGACCAGTCCCCAAAATGGATGCCAAATCCTGACAGCGTCTGGTTCTCCTGGACGGTTGCCGCCTCCGCTAATCCAGCTGAAGTTGGTGCCCGCTGGGGCCCATGTTTCTTCAGGCGGCGGGTAGCCTGAGGTGACGCCGAGGGCCCGCAGGTCCCATTGTCGGGAGGTGCGGTCGTGATAGTGAACGTCGAGGACCGCACCGTCCTGCGAGATGAATATGTTGTCCACGGGGCGATCGAGCGCGATGAGGCGCGCGAGCTGCCACGGCTTCCGGCGCCAGTGAAGGCCGAGAGCAGATGTCACGAGCAGCAGGAGTATCACCAGCGTCCTCAGCGAGAATCTCGGGATGATCCGGCGAAGCCGCATGGCCACCTCGTTCACGCTCGCCATGTAGGCTGGCAGAAAAGGGGGACACGTAACGGCGCCGCCGACGCCAGACTTGTTTCACGACGCTTCGGCCTCCAAGGAGGCCCAATCGGTCTGCAGCGCGGGACGTACATGTCCCTCTTTTCTTCGGCGTGCCCTGGAATGATACTACGCGCGGAAGCGCGTGGCAAGGGGCCGGTTGAACGAGGCGCGCGCAGGGGCGTCCTGGTTACGGAGCGACGGCGTCCGCTACAGGAGTACGCCCTTGCGAAGAGCGGCCCTGGAGCGCGGGGACGAGGCGCCGCACTTCCCTCTTGACACTCGCCGCCCGGGTATTAGAATCGCAATCATCAGGGGGGAGGGGGAGACCGAGCCCGGTCCCGCACGGCCGAGGCGGCGCGCCGCGCGTTCGCCTGGACGGGGCCGTCGAGAGAAGGACGCCATGGCGCGTTTCGTGTGCTCCTCCTGCGGCAGGACCCTCTCTCGGATCGACTTCGTCCGCCGCCGCGCCCACCGCACCGACCAGGGCTTCTACTGCGACGAGTGCTTCTCGGGGATGCTGAGCGACGTCTCGGAGGGCGAATCGAGCGCGTCGAAGGAGATCGAGGAGGACGTCGACCTGCTCGAGGCGCTGGAGGACTCGCTCCCCGAGGCCGGGATGCCCCAGGTGGACGAGGGGCCCGTCGACCCCGGCGCGCAGACGGTGAGCGCTCCGGCGCCCGAATCTTACCAGGCATCCGCGAGCACCATACGCGACGTACGCCGGGAGTTCATCGGCGACGGGGGGGACGAGTCGGCCGACCAGGTCTCTCCGCCGGTGAAGCCCCCCCCGCAGAAGCCCCAGCCCGCCGCCAAGCGCAAGGGTCGCAAGCGCAGGGACGTTCCGGCGCCCAAGGCCCCGCCGAGCGGCACGCCGTACATCGTGGCGGCGCTGCTCACCCTGGCGATGCTCGTTCTGGCCTACATCATCCTGACCTGGAGAGCATGATCATGCGTCACGCCCTCGGGAGGCACACAGCCGGTCTCCTCGCCGCGTTCGCAACCGTCGCGGTCTGCTCCGGCGCGGGGGGGGCCGCAGCCGAAGAGGAGGAGCCGGACCCGTCCGAGCTGCTGCTCGGGCCGAAGCCCATCGAGGCCGCTCGCGGGGAGGGCGGGGGCGATGGCGCTGGCGAGGGCGTCCAGGGCCCCGAAGCGACGGGGAAGGCGACCGCGGCGGAGCTGCTCGAGCGCGCCGCCAGGGCCCTCGCCGCCGAGGGCGCCTCGGCCGAGGCCCGCGCCCACGCCGAGCTCGCCCGGGGCCGGGTGGCCGAGGCCCTCAAGCTCCTGGAGCGGCGCAAGGGCTCCCGGGCCGACGCCAGGCGAACGGTCCTCCGGGCCCTCGCCCTAATCCGGGCGGGCGAGGCGGGCGAGGCGTCGGGGCTGCTGCGCGAGGCCGCGGCACTCATCGAGTCGAAGGGCTCGCTCGCGCTGCGCGAGCTCGGCTTCGCCGATCGCATCATCAGCTTCGGCAACTGGGACCGGGCCAAGGCCGTCTTCAGGCCCTCCCAGCGGGTAATGACCTACTGCGAGGTCGTCGGCTTCGCCTGCGTCAGGCACGCGGCGGAGGATTACGCCGTACGCCTGAAGATGTCGATCGGCATCGACCGCGACGACGGCTCGCATTTCATCGAGACGCTCCGCAAGGACACGGTGGAGCACAAGACCAGGAGCCGCATCCACGACCTCCATCTGTGCACCCGGCTGGACCTGCCCGGCGGCATCCCGCCGGGGAAGTACGTGCTCCGCGTCGTCGTGAGCGACCGGGCGACCGGCGCGTCGTCGACGACCGGCGTCGCCTTCGAGGTCGTCGCCGGGGGGGGCGGGGGGGGCGGGGGGGGCACGAAGTGACCGCCGGCCGCGACAGAGGAGAGGTGACGCTGAGGGGCCTCATCATCGTCGCGGTCCTCGGCGTGCTCGCGGCCGGGGCGGTCGTAGTCTACCGCGCGATGGGGCCCGAGGCGGTCCTCGACGGCGCCGAGGCCGGCCTGAAGTCGGGCGACTGGGAGACCCGGAAGAAGACGGTGGAGGGCATCTACGGCTTCGTCGACGAGGGCCGCTTCTCCGACTCGCCCGGCGACGACGAGCGCGCGCGCGGGCTCATCGTCTCGGCCCTGGCCGACTCCAACGACGAGGTCAGGAGGGCGGCGGCGACCGCCTGCCAGAATCTCCGCGAGAAGAGCGCCATCGAACCGCTTAAGAAGATACTCTCCACCAAGGGAGATCTCAAGCTGAGGGTGGGCGCCGCCCGGGCGCTCGGCGCCATCGGCGACGGCGACGCCGGGGGCACCCTCCGCGACGTGATGGAGGACTCCGACGAGCCCGAGGACCTCCGCGCCGCGGCCATCGACGCCCTCGGCACCTGCGGCGGCGTCGCGTCGATCGCCCCGCTGCTGAGGCAGAGGCTGTCGGGCTCGGAGACGATATCGGCCCACGCGCAGCTCGCCCTCACCAAGATCCGCTCGCGGAGCACGGTGCTGAGCCTGTACGGCTTCTCGGGGCAGGTCGGGCACCTGAACACGCAGCTCGGCAAGATGAACAAGGCCATCGAGGAGAACCAGCAGGCGCTCGACCGCATGCTCGACGAGACCGACGGCGTCGCGCCGACGCGCGCCGGTCCGCTCTCGGGGCTCTACGCGAAGCTCGACTCGAAGCAGGCCGACGTGCGGCTCTCGGCGGTCTACGACCTCGAGCTCCTCCGGCGAAAGGAGTCGGTCTTCGAGCTGGCCGGGATGCTCGACGACAAGGACGGGGACGTGAGCAAGGCCGCCCGCGGCGCGCTGGTCAAGATCGTCGGCTCCGACCTGGGGGCCGAGAAAGCTCCCTGGCAGAACTGGCACGCGAAGAACGTCAAGAAGTAGCGCCGCCCCCGCGACCCCCGCCCCGGCTATCCCGCGATATCCTTGCCGTCGATGGCGCTCGCCGCCACCTGGCGCGCCATCGCCTCGACGCACTCGGGTTTCGCCGCGGGAGAGATCTCCTCGTGCGCGAGGACGAAGCGCGCGTCGCCCCGCATCTCCTCGAGCACGCGGCCCACCATCTCGGAGACCTCCGCCGGGCTCGAGATGGCGGATCGCGTCGGGTCGAATCCGCCGAGGATGAGGCAGTCCGGCCCCATGACCTCGCGGAGCATGGTCGCGGGCGCGTCGCCGGTGGGCGGGGGCGTGGCGGCTTCTATCCCGTCGATGGGCAGGGCTTTCATGCGGGGAAGCATCGCCGCGAGCGTGCCGCAGCAGTGCGGCACGAACTGCTTGCCGCCGGCGCGCGAGGCCTCGCCGTAGTCGGAGAGATAGGGCGCGCAGAGCTCGTCGAACATGTCCGGGCTGGTCAGGCTCGACGACGTGTCCTCGAACGGCCGGACCATCTCGCCCGGAGCGCCCGGCGCGCACGCCACGCGGTAGCATTCCATGTTGAAGGCGTGTACGGCGTCGAAGAGCTCGCGGATCTCGGCCGCGTGGTCGAAGCACGCGAACAGCGTCTCCTCGATCCCCATGTGATACATGATGAGGCCCATGATCGGCGTCTCGGGCACATGGACCGAGACGATGCCGCGGGCACCGACGGCCTCCTCGGCGCGCCGGAAGCTCTCGTAGTCGGCCGTCACCTCGGCGGCGTCGAGGTGTGCGCGGTAGCGGACGAAGTCCTCCGGCGTCTTCAGCAGGTGCTCGAGGCGGAAGGTGCTCCGCGCCGTGTCGTCGTAGCGCGAGCGCTCGACCAACTCTCCCTTCGGCGTCTTCAGCACCCTCGTCGTGACGCCTTCGGCGTCCTTCGTGACGACCTCCTCGGTGCCGCGGAAGTCCACGCGGTAGGGGAAATGCGACCACAGGCAGTCGGCGCCGATCATCTCCGCGCACTCGGCGTAGCGCCAGGCGTTCTTGTCAGGGCAGTCTGGAGGGGGCTCTCGCCCGGCCTCGGCGAGGCGCGCCCTGAAGTAGTAGTCGTTGAGCTCCGGCGCCCAGCCGACGCGGTCGGCCGGCGCGGCGCCGAGGGCGGCAAGCAGTCTCTCCCTGCCGGTCATGGGGCGGGGTCCTCCGGGGTGTGGTGCGATTACTTGCCCAGCTCAACAGGCGAGCCGGCCAAGCGGTCACTGCCGTTGAGGCTCGCAAGGAGCGACCGGTACGGGAAGTACCTTCCGGGGCAGAGGGTGTTCTTGATATGGCGGTGGCCTATGACGGCGTTGGTGGGAATGTCGTAGCGCAGCTGCAGGTAGCGGATGAGCTTCTCGACGGCGGCCATCTGCTTCCGCGAAGGGGCGTGGTGCTGGAAGTTTCCGACCAGGCAAATGCCGATGCCGTGCGCGTTGTAGAAGTCGTTGCCGCAGTGGGCTCCGCGGATCTGCCGCTTCCAGCGGTGGCCCGTCTCGACCTGGCCGTCGAGGGTGTCGGAGCCGTTGCCTATTACGAAGTGATACCCCAGTCCGTTGACGTGGTCTATCCGGGCGCGGTGATGACGGTCGAAGCGCGCTGCGCTGCCGACCTCGGTGGCCGAGTGGTGGATCACGACGTAGCGCCACTTGTGCTCGCGCGCGGTGGTCCGCCACTGGCCCGGCACTCCGGCCGCGCGCGGCCGGTGGAGGACCGGCTGCGGCTCGGCGCCGCGGTCCCTCGCCGGGTCAAAGAGCACGCCGGGGCCCGGCCCGAGGCATCCGCAAACGAGAGCCGGCATCAGCGCGACGGCAAAGGCGAAGGTGGTGGTGGCGGCTCGGCGCATTTCAGATCCCCTCAGCAGGCCCGGTGCATCTATATCGGCACTTCCGGCCCCGCTCTCCCCTCAAAACAGCCCCGTGGCTCCGTATGCGTTACGCACGAGGGCCGGGGGCGGTTCGGAGCGCGGGGAACGGGGGAGGCAGCATGCTTGTGAGGAACGCCCGTCTGGTGTAACATCCAGACGCAACATCGCCGCGTAACATCCCATGCGGGGACACGTTCCGCACGCGCGGCCGTGGCGGTGTATGATAAGTGCAGGGCGGAGCGAGCGGTTTCTGAAACGGGGCGAGGGCATGCTGATGAAACGGACCTATCTCGTTGTCTTCTCGATCGCGGCGCTTTCCGCCGCGTGTCTCGCCGAGGAGAACGCCGAGCCGCTCCGCGAGATGATCGTGAAGAACGCCGGGGCCCTCCGGGGCAAGACCGTCTATGTCGACATGGCGGGCAGGCCGATGCGGGCCTCGTTCAAGGGCGCCGACGAGACCGGCGTCGAGGTCAAGGCGATGGGGCAGGCGCTCTCGCTTCCCTGGAAGCAGGTTGGGCCGCGGCGGCTGATCGGGATGGCCCTGAAGGCCGCCTCTTCGGCCGCGGACCTTGCCGTGGCCGCCCGCTTCGCCCACGCAGAGGGGCTCGACGAGGAGGTCGGCCGGATCCTCGACGAGTCCGTGGCGAAATACCCGGGGGCCGCCGCCGAGACGGCCAAGCTCCGCAAAGAGCTCGTCCCGGCGCCCAAGGCCCCGTCGGAGAGAACTCCGGGCGCCCAGCGCCCCAGGGCCGCCGCCGAGCCCGTCCCCGAGACGACGTCCAAGGTCAGGCCGTCGGCCGTGCCCACCTTCCACTGTCTCGGCCTCTACTGGTCGCCGGAGGAGGGCGGCGCGGGGAAGAAGGTGTCCGTGAAATACCGCGTGAGCGGCAAAGGCAGGTGGCGCCCGGGGCTCGCCATGCGCTACAACCCCGTCAAGACGCCGGAGTGCAAGGCGGACTACCGCGGCAGCCTCGTCAACCTGACGCCTGGCACGATCTACGAGATCGTCCTTCAGCTAGAGGGCACGGATACGCGCACCGTTTTCAGAGCCGCCACGTGGAGCGAGCGGTTCCCGATCGCCTCTGTCGTCAAGGGCTCGAGCGGCGCCAGCAACGTGAAGGTGAGCCGCTCGGGCACTCCGCAGGGCTACGTGCTTTACGACGGCACCGGCTGCACCATCGACACCGGGAACAACGCCGACCACGGCATAGACGTCAACGCCAGCTACGTCATCGTCCGCGGCTACACGATCAAGAACGCGAAGAAGCACGGGATCCGGGTCTTCAGCGGCCACCACATCGTCATAGAGGGCTGCGACATCAGCAAGTGGGGCAGCGAGAGCGAGAAGGGCTGGGGCAAGGACTACCAGGCCTGCGTCTTCAGCAACAGCAGGGAGGTGCACGCCGTCGTCATCCAGCGCAACAAGTTCCACCATCCCACCTGGAACACCAACAGCTGGGCCGAGAAGCACGGCAGGTCGAACCACCCCTCGGGGCCCCAGACGGTCGTCTTCTGGGAGGCCAAGGGCAACCACGTGATACGCTACAACGAGTGCTGGTCGGACAAGGACCACTACTTCAACGACATAATGGGCTCCGGATACAACGGCGGCTACCGCGGCTTCCCCGGCGCCGACAGCGACATCTACTGCAACTACATGGCCAACTGCTGGGACGACGGCATCGAGGCCGAGGGCGGCGGCCAGAACGTCCGCATATGGGGCAACTACATCGAGAACGTGATGATGGTCATGGGCAACGCCGCGAACTCCATCGGCCCGATCTACTTCTGGCGGAACGTCTCGGGGCGCTCCTACAGCCCGCCCGGCAGCAGCTGGGGCCTGACGCACGGGAACCTTTTCAAGATGGGCTACGCGGGCAGCGCGAAGTGGATGACCGGCCGCATGTACATCTTCAACAACACCATCTTCCAGCCGAACGGCGAGGGCGCCAGCGGCCTCGGGGGCGGGTCTAAGCCCATCAACCACTGCACCAGCCGGAACAACGTACTCCACGTGAGGAACTCGGACACCCGGAGCATCAGCACCGGCCCGAGCGTTGACAACGATTTCGACTACGACCTCTGCTCCGGGCGATACCCCGGCGGCCACCAGAAGAACGGCGTCACCGGCAAGCCCCGCTACGCGCCGGGCTCGGGCTTCGACTTCAAAACGAAGACCGGCAGCTTCCAGCTTGCCCCGGGGAGCCCCGGGTACGACCGCGGCGTGGTGATCCCCAACTTCTGCGACGTGTATACCGGCGCCGCCCCCGATATGGGGGCCCACGAGGCCGGCACCGCTCCGATGAAGTTCGGCGTGAAGGCCAACTTCATCCCCCCGGGGACCAAGCCGCCGGCCGCGGAGAAGGCCGGGCAGTGATTCGGATTGAAGTGGGCCAGAGAGCGAACGGCCACTGTCGCCCAGTCGGGACCCTTACGGCAGCTCTTCAAGCGGTGCGTCCCAGGCCTCGTAGACGGCGCGGATGTTCCCGGCGGGGTTCGCCGGTCCCCACTCGCACTGCGCGATGACGCCGCCGCCCGTGCCGTCGCCGAGGGCGCGCCTCACGCGCCCCACCGCCGCGCGGACATCGTCGACGGTCCCGAAGGGAAGCACCCGCTGGCGGTCGATCTCGCCCCAGAAGGTGATGCGCCCGCGGTGGAGCCGGCCGAGCGACTCTATGTCCATGCAGAAGAGCTGCGAGTTGACCGCGTCAACGCCGATCTCTATGAGATCGGGGTAAATCGCCTCGATGTGGCCGTCCGAATGGAAGAAGACCTTCTTGCCCGCGGCGTGGACGATCTCGCAGTACCGCGCGTAGACGGGCCTGAACACCTCGCGCCACATCGCCGGCGAGATGAGCAGCGCCGTCTGCGACCCCCAGTCGTCCATGAAACTCACGCCGTCGACGGCCGTGGAGGCCCAGCCCTCCATCAGCTTCAGCTCGAACTCGTGTACCATCTCGAGCAGCCGGCGGAACCCGGCCGTCCCGTAGGCCATGTCGATCAGCAGGTTCTCGGTGCCCCGCAGGAACTGCATCCTCTCAAAGGGCCGCACCCCCGAGCCCGCCAGCATGAAGCGCGCCTTGCCCGCCATGTTCCGTTTCTGGGCGCGGCCGGCGGCCGTCCAGTCGGCCTTCTCGACGAGCTCCCACGGCGGGGTGAACGAGTCCAGCGCCGAGAAATCGGCGAGCGGCGGGCTCTTCACCTCGCCGATCACGCCGTCCTCGCCGCACTCCCACTCGACGCCCCACTCGTCGACGTAAGTGCCCCTGCGGGCGGGCGTGCCCCGCGCGCGGTCGGAGCCGCCCAGCACCTTCCCCGGCCCGGTGAAGTCGCCGGGGTGCTCGGCGAGGAGCGCAGACTTCTCCTCGGCGACGAACATGTCGACCCACGGCAGCGCCCAGAGATCCCGCGGCGCTCGGTCTATGCTCCTGAACTCGAGGCAGCCCAGCACGCGCTCGCGCGGCGTCATCGCTTCTCCCCGATGCAGTAGAGGTTCTTCTCGGCGCGCACGTAGATACGGCCGCCGTCGAAGACGGGGCAGGTGATGGTGATCTCCTGGTGCTCGCGCCAGTGTTTGGGAAAAGCCGTCTCCTCGATGCGGTTGCGGGCGAGCTGCCTGAACCTGCGCCCCGGCTCGATCACCACCGCCGTCCCCTGGTTGCCGAAGATGTAGATGCGCCTGCCGCCGAGCGTCGGGCTCGACCCGAAGCCGCCCCTCAGGATGCCGCCCCCGTGGCGCCAGTAGACGTCGGCGTCGAGGTACTTCTGGTAGACGATCTCGGCCGTCCTTACATCAACGACCGTCAGCAGGCCCTCGATGTTGACACAGTAGGCCAGGCCCTCGTGGAGGAGCGGCGACGACATGTGGCTGCCGCGGTAGAAGTGGGGGAACTTCCTGACGTCGATGGTGACCTCCTTCACGGAGGTGGGCTTGAGCGTGTCCCCGGCCGGGCGCCCGAGGCCGATCATCAGCAGGCCCTTGGGGCCCATCTTGTAGGCCGTGCCGTTCTCGATGACCGGCGTGGCGCATTTCTGGCCACCGTGCTTGAAGAACTCGAAGTGCAGCTTCCTGCCGTCCGCGACCCTCACGACCATGCCGTGAGGGGTGAAGATGCAGTCGGTGCCGCCTGCGGTGAACGGGGCCACGGTGCCGTGGTACTTGTAATAGGTGGTAGAGTCGCTCTTCTTCGGCTTCGTGACGGTGGTCCAGATGCGCCTGCCCGTCGCCGCGTCGAAGGCGTGCATCTTGTCGTCGAGCGAGATGATGACCTTGCCCGCGACCAGCACGGGCGACGAGGTGAAGCCGTGCTCGCCCGGGGTGTTGTTCTCCAGGCGGGTCCACTTGCGGTTGCCGTCGAGGTCGAAGCACGCGAGCGTGCTCGTGCCGAAGAGCGCCCAGACGTGTTTCCCGTCGGTGACGGGCGTCATGGGCGCGTAGCCGCCCTCGCCGCCGCGCGGCAGGACGTACCTCTTGTCATCCGCCTTCTTCATGAGCCTGTGGAGCTTTTTCTCGAGCCCGGCCTTCTCCTTGAGCGCCGCCGCGTCGGCGGGTGCCGCGCCGGAGAGCGACCTGTCGATCTCCTTCAGCCGGGCCGCGAGAGGATCGGCCTCCCTGAAGACGTCCGCGTGCGCCTTGCGCTCGGCGTCGGTGGCCGCGTCGTGGTAGGTGCTGGAGCGCACCCACAGTATCTTCCCCGTGCGCTTGTCGACGCAGACCAGGTTGCAGATGTCGGCCGTCACGAGAATGCGGTCGCCCACTACGACGGGGCTGCCGACGCCGTTGGCCGGCATCGGCGTCGACCAGAGGATGTTCTTCGTGTCGTATTCACCGCCCGGCGCGCCGAAGATGACGGGCCTCACGAACCACGAGGGGTTGTTCTTGTCGGTGCTCGCCACCGACCTGACGAGAAGCCTGTTCCAGCCCTTGGCGAGGGTGATCCTGCTGCGGTTGACGCCGCGCTTCACGGGCTTGCCGTTCAGCCAGGCGCGCGCGTCCTGGCCGAACTGCATCATGCTGAGCACTGCGGGCCCGCCGGAGGGCGAGTAGATGCGGCTGCACGCGTAGGCCACGCCGGGCCGGCCGTTCGCGCCGCCTCCACCGCCGGCGGCCCTGCCGCCGAATATCTTGCGGAACTCGATCGCCGCGGTTTCGACGGCGACCTTCTTCCACGCGAGTCCCTGTAGCCTGTCGCCCTCTGCGGGATCGAGCTCGGCCTCGCCGGCGACGATCTCCTTCTTGAAATCGTTCTTCGACTTGAAGCCCTCGGGCAGCGGCACGGGCCCGAGCACCAGCCACTCACGAACGACGCCGTCTGGCGTTGCGGTGCCCTTCGCGCCGGGGGTCGGCTTCCGGGCCTGAGCGCGGAGCGCGAGCACGGACCTAGCAACGCGGCCCCACTGGAGCGGCGGCTTCGCGTCGAGGTATCGCCCCGAGCCGTCGCCGCGCCAGCCGGATACCTCCGCGGATGCGGCCGCGGCGCACGTCAGTGCCGCGAGTCCGAGCGCAGTCATCTTCCCCATGATGCCTCCCTCGATCCATGCCCGGCGGCTACCGGGCGTCAGGATATATCAACCGCCGCCGGGGCGCAAGCTTGCGGCGATGGCGCTCTCGGGCGCTCGGCGCAAACTTCCCTTTCGGCGAGCGTGCGCGTCGATTAGAGTCTCCGCAAGCAGGCCGCCGCGAGGAGAGACACCGCGTTGAGCGAGAGCGCCCGCAGAACCCTGATAGTCATCGCCGTCCAGGTCATACCGCTGGTCGTCGGCCAGCTGGCGATGCGGCGGGGGCTCGCGCGCAAGGAGTGGGGCAAGCCGCTCTCGCGCTTCATCATCTACTTCTTCAACACGGGCGTTGCGTCGATGAGCCCGCTGTACCTGCCGCACGAGGTGGGGATGGTGAAGCTGCTGGCGATCTCCGTCCTCTTCTGCGGGGGAATAACCTTCGCCGGCGTCGCCATGTCAAGGGTGCACCGCTCGCACACAGGCCCCGAGCGCGGCGCTTACATTATCGGCTCGGCCCTGTCGAACTACGGCTTCACGATGGCCGGCTTCGTCTGTTACATCTTCTTCCAGGAGAAGGCCCTGGCGATGCAGACGGTATTCCTCTTCCCCGTTGTCTGTTTCATCTTCATGGTCTGGTTCAGCATCGGGCGCTACTACGGGACAGAGGTGAAGGACGTGGGCCTGGCGGGCTCGTTCCTGATGATATTCAAGGACGTCACCTCGCTGCCCCTGGCCGGAATCATCGTGGGCATCGCCCTCAACAGATGGGGGGGCGTGGGCCCCTCAGAGGTGGACTCCCTGAAGACGTTCCTGCGAGTGAATCCGAGACTGATCCTGAAGGTGCTCGTATACGCGGGGACGATGGCGTCCATGTTCTGCATCGGCATCACTCTGGACCTGGGCTCCGTCCTCGGCTTCAACCGCGAGAACCTGTCGATCGCGGTGGTCAAGTTCGTCGCGGGTCCCGTCATCGGCTACGGCCTGGCGACGCTCTTCGGGGCCACGGGGATGGAGCGGCAGGTCGTGGTGATCCTGAGCTGCGTGCCGGTGGGGCTGTTTACTTCTTTTGCGGCGAACCTGTTCGGGCTGAACCGCGACCTCGCCAACTCGCTCTTCGTGGTGAACACCGCGGCGTTTCTCTTCGTGATATTCCCCATACTGGTCCTCGTGCTCCCGCATCTGGCGTGAGGGCGGTGTTGCTCTGCACCTCCCCATTGCCCCAGAGCCCCCGGCGTCGTATCATCCTGCGGTATAGCCGACCTCAAGATACCACATAGGTCGTCGAGTATCACCCCAGGTGGGCCAGAGACGGGGAGCACTCCATCTGCACTCCATGTCCTGGTCCTCCCCGCGCGCTTCTTCCGCCTGGATTCTACCGCAGGGCGCTCGTCACTGCACCTTCTCCCTGGCCTTCCTGGCGGCCGCGGTGTCGGTGTATTTCTCGACGATCTGCACGTAAAGCCTCTTCGCCACCCCGTGCTGGCCCATGCCTCCCCGTGCAATACGCATATCCGAAACATTCTCTGAGAATGGGCAGCGTGCCGCACGGCTCTAACCTCGATGTTGTGTGTCTACAGGTTGTTTGAAGGCATTATGCATTTTCGGTCGGGTAGCCGGTTGTCCGATGAAAGCCCGGCCGCGTGTGTCGCAAAGATGTGCAGTCATACCCGCAGCGGATTCTGAAGCTGTTAACCACCTGTTATGCGACAAATACATAGCCTCTTGGTTAACAGCTTTTCGAAAAATAGAGTAATATGCCCGCACTCCCCAATCCCTAGAGGGGTGCAAAAACTCTGTCACCCACACGACGCCGGGCGAATCCAGCCGCCACTCGGCAGATTGGAGTATACCATGGCCCGCAAGGTTTTCAATCCTCTTATCCACCTGCTGGCTCACCTCGCCGCCCCCGAGTTGGGCAGGACAATCCAGTTCCTCAAGGCCGAGAACGAGATCCTCCGCTCAAGGCTCTCCAAATGCATACGCACCACCCCCGCTGAGAGGAGACGGCTGGTCAGGCTCGGCGCCCCACTTGGTCTCGCGATCAGGGAGCTCATATCCATCGTCACTTACCGGACCTTCCTCCGCTGGAAAATCGCCGAGGGCGGACCGCGCAAGAAGAAGGTCCAGCCGACCGGCCGGCCGCGCAAGCCGCAGGAGATCCGGGATATCATCCTCCGGTTTGCTCGGGAGAATCCCTCCTGGGGCTACACGCGGATACTCGGCGAGCTGAAGAAGTTGGGCGTTCACAAGATCTCGCGGAACACCGTCAAGAACATCCTCCTCGAGAACGGCTTCGACCCCGCGCCGCCGAGGGGTGAAGGGACATGGGACGAGTTCCTGCGGATTCATATGTCGACGCTCTGGGCGTGCGATTTCCTGACGCAGGAGGTCTGGACCCTCCTCGGAAGGGTCACCTTCCACGTGCTCTTCTTCATCGAGGTGGCCACCCGCCGGGTGCATATCGCCGGCATCACCGCCAACCCCGACGGGGCGTGGGTTGCCGGACGTGCCAGAGAGATGACGGATTTGTTCGAGGCAAAGGGGAAGCGGCCGGGCCTCATCATCAGGGACGGTGACACGAAGCTTACGGCCCAGTTCAACGAGATACTGGAGTCGGCGGGGGCGAGCATGAAGCGGATATCGCGCAGTTCTCCTAACATGAACCCGTTTGCGGAAGCGTGGGTTGGGGCCTTCCGGCGGGAGTGTCTGGACCGGTTCATCGTCTTCGGCAAGGGGCACCTCAGGCACATCGTGGATTCTTACGTCGCTTATCACAACTCCGTTCGCCCTCACCAGGGCATCGGCAACGTGCCGGTCGGGCAGGGGTCTTCTCCCGAGCCGGAGGAGGTCGACGCGAGCGGCGGCGTCGTCTGCGAGTCCTGGCTCGGCGGGTTGCTCAGGCATTACAGGCGTGCCGCGGCGTAACGGTAGCTCGCGCATCAGCCAGCCTCTTCGTCCCTCTCTGGAGGGCCAATACGCAAAACCGAGGAGAAAGCTAGGCGCTCTCCAGCCCTTGTATGGCAATGCCAGAAAGGGGCTATGCACCTTACTCGCGTTGACGCCACATCTTGTGGTTCCCTGGTTCCGGCCTCGCGGCGGCTTGATGGTCCGACCGAATGCTCCGCGCTGCTCATCAACGTTTGTGGGAGGACAGCGCCGATGAGCCGGGTTGCCATATCTTGTGCCTACGCCAGTCAAGTGCATACCCCCGTGCCAAGATAGTTCTCCAGGATTGTCTTGAGGGATCTCGCCATTGTGTCCTTGTTCCCCAGCAGCGCGCAAAGGCTGCCGCAGGCTTCCACGTGGCCTTCGCCGTAATCCAATGCCAGTCAAGCAGCCCTGCGCACAGCGATGGGAAAGACCCCGCACATGCTGAACCCCCTCCCTGCAGTAGCCGGCGAGCGACGCTCCGGGCTTGCCGGCCTTCTTGTCGGCCGCGGCCTGCAGCTTCACCTTGAGATTCTCTGTCACCTGTGTGGTGATGAAGATCCGCTTGCCTCCCTTCCACTTCGCGGTCTTGGGCTCCGCGCTCTTCGGCGCGTCGCCCTTGCCGCCCCCGGCTGCGACGGGCTTCTTCGCCCCCTTCTTCGCAGCCTGCCCCTTGCTCTTCTTCTTCGTCGCCATCATCACACCTCCTGTGGTTTCCGCGGGCGCACCGCGCGCCCGCCACCCACATGAGGGCATGTTTCGGCCGGAATGCAAGGCTCGATCCGGAGCTGCTTCGGGAATTTCCTGGACGAGTAACACGCGGCCTAACAGCCACAGTCGCGCCCTGGGCGCCGACCCAGAACACGTCCGACCCAGCAGCGCGGCCGGCGCCACAGGAGCGCCCACAGGCGGCGACAGCGCGCCCGCGGGCGCAACCGCCGCGGCGGCCGTCACCGTGAGGGCCGGTGGCTGCTACTCGGGCCCGGGCTTCTCTTCCCGGGGAGGTGGTTCGATCTGGCTACCGGGCACTATGATATCCGGTCCGTATCGTCGGCGTAGCTCGTCAAGCAGCCTGTCAAGACGTTCGTGGCGCCGGTCCGACTCGTCGGCGAATAGGAGCATCTGGCCTTCGCCGGCGGCGGAGAGGTTCGAGGCCTTCACCCCCAGGAGTCTCAGCAGGCGTCCCCGCCGGCCGAGCCTGTCCTCCAACAGCTCCCGTGCCGCGTCGCGTATCGCCTGGGTGGACGCCGTAGCCTGCCCCAGCGTCACCGCCCGGGTCACCGTCTTGAAGTCCGGGTAGCGCGCTTTCATCGAGACGGTACGCGTCCGAAGGCCCTTCTCCCGCAACTCGCGCGCGACGCGCTCAGCCAGGGCGTCGAGGTGGTGACGTAGCTCGCCCGCATCGGCTATGTCCGTATGGAAGGTCGTCTCGGAGGAGACGGACTTGGCCTCGGCATCCGGCTCCACCGGGCTCTCGTCAATCCCGCGGGCCAGGTCCAGGAGCCGCTCGGCGAAGGAGCCGAGACGCCTCTCGAGTTTCGCCCGCGGGAAGTCGAGGAGGTCGGCCACCTTGTGGACGCCCATCTCAGAGAGCGTCTTCTCCGTGACCGGACCGACACCCCAGATATGCCGGACTGGGAGGCTGGCGAGGGTCTCCTGGGCGTTCGCGGCGGTGATGACCACGAAGCCGTCGGGCTTCTCCAGCTCCGAGGCGGTCTTCGCCAGGAACTTGTTCGGGGCAACGCCGACAGATGCGGTGAGCCTCACTTCGTCCCGGATGCGGCGCTTGATCTTCCGCCCGGTGTCCACGGCGTCGCCGAAGGTTCGCGAGCATCCGGTGAGGTCGAGGAACCCCTCGTCGATAGACACCTTCTCGACGAGAGGCGTGTAGTCCTCGAGTATGCCGAAGACCTGGCGGGAGAGCTCCGCATAGCGCTCGAACCGGGGCCTGAGGAAGACGCCGTCGGAGCAGAGCTTGCGGGCGCGAGCCGCGCTCATGGCGCTGTGGACACCATAACGGCGGGCCTCGTAGGACGATGCGGCCACCACGCCCCGCTCCTCGGGGGTGCCGCCGACGATCACCGGCTTGCCGCACAGACCGGGATCGTCCAGGACCTCCACGGAGGCGTAGAAGGCGTCCATGTCGACGTGGACGATCTTGCGCTCGCCGGACTCCAACGGGCTCGGTCCCTTCCTCGGGTCGCCCTCTGGGAGGCGACAGCCGACTGCATTGTAGCCGCGAGGCGGACCGATGCAACGGAGCTCTGCTTGCAAGATGGGAACGGGTTCCTGATCTGCAAGGCCCTCAGCGTTCGGGGAAAGAGCGGGTACCGCTCCTGACGGGCAATCCCAAAGCCGCAGAATAGTAGTAAAGAATGCTTGACTATTCGCCGACGTTAGGTAGGATATGTTTACTAGTCGGAGTCGCTGGTAAAGGAGGGCAGACCGGTCATGGCACGCACCACAGGCAGATACCGGACATCCGTCTATGGCGACGAGAAGGTCCGTGCTTTCATTCCCCATCCGCTGCCCCCGCGTGGACCGGCACTCCGCCGCATCGAGGGCAGGAGCGCAGAGCTCCATGCGGACGCTGTGGCCGCCCTCGGGCAGCTGGAGGTCGCCGGCGCGATGGTGCCGAGCTCGGAGTGGTTCCTGTATGGTTTCGTCCGCAAGGAGGCCGTCATATCGTCGCAGATCGAGGGCACAGCGGCCACCCTGGTGGACGTCGTGACCTACGAGGCCACGCGGCAATCCGAGCGCCCGGACGACGTGGAGGAGGTCTCCAACTACGTCGCTGCTCTGTCTTATGCCCGCGCCGAGCTTGCCCGTTCGGAGGGACTGCCTCTTTGCACGCGTCTCCTGTGCGCGGTCCACAAGCGCCTGATGCGGGGCGCGCGGGGAGCCGACAAGGAGCCGGGCAGGGTTCGCACCTCCCAGAACTGGATAGGCGGCACCAGGCCGGGGAACGCCCTCTTCGTGCCCCCGCCGCCGGACGCGGTGCCGGAGGCCCTCTCGGAGCTCGAGAAGTGGATTCACGCGGAGGACCCGCTCCCGCCGCTCGTCAGGGCCGGCCTCGCCCACGTCCAGTTCGAGACGATCCATCCGTTCTTGGACGGCAACGGGCGCATCGGGCGACTGCTCGTCACTCTCCTCGTGGAGCACTGGGGGCTGCTCACGTCGCCGCTGCTGTACCTGAGCCTGGCCTTCAAGCAGCGTCGGCCGGAGTACTATGACCACCTCAACGGGGTCCGGGAGAAGGGCGACTGGGAGGGTTGGACGGACTTCTTCCTCGAATGCGTGCGGGAGGCGGCGGACGATGGCGTGGTCACGGCTAAACGTCTGTTCGCCCTTCTGGGGGAGGGGCGCGTGAAGGTCATGGAGCAGAAGGCGACCACGATCCCGGCCGTCCGCCTCTTCGACCTGTTGCCGGCGCATCCCATAGTCACGATGCCGAGCGTCATGGAGCTGCTGGGGGTCTCCAAGCCCACCGCCGGCAAGGCCATAGACGCCCTTCGGAGAGCCGGCATCCTGCAGGAGACGACCGGCAAGCGGCGAGATAGGGTCTACGCCTACAGCGCCTACCTCAGTGTCCTTTCGGAGCAGACGGAGCTCGCGTAGCGCTGGGCCGGAGAGTGCCTCATGTGGGGACCGACCATGACCTCCCGCCCCCTACCGGTCAGGTGTCTCTGCGCAGCCGACGCGAGGACGTGGAGCGGATCCTGACATAGTTGGCCGACCGGTCGACGGCCGAACTCGTCTGCCACCCCTTGGCCCGAGTTATCTTCCCGAAGGCTGCGCTCATCGCGCGGATCATATCGGTGGAGGCGTTGATGTTGCGGGCGAGAACCTCGAGGTCGCGTGTGCCCCAATAACCGAAAGATGCAAGATGCCGTCAGCGGGCAGCAAACAGCACTTGACCTCGGCGGATGACGGGAGTATGATGCTCACGCGGTTGGCTCTGCCTGTCCTCAAGGGCGTGTGGAATGTGCTCGATCTGTATCGGACGCCTGAAGATGGCTCCCTGGTCGGCGGCGCTTCTCCTGACAATCTGCTGTTCTGCCGGTGCTGACGATCGCCCGCAGGACGCCGACATCACCTCCGGTCCTCCTCTCTCGGCTGGCGAGAGCGCGTGGCTGGCGCTCGCACTTGAAACCGACCTGGCCGAACTCGAGGAGAACGAGGAGCTTCGCGAGAGCGAACCTGAGGCGTGTGGCTTGCACGACAACGTCACCCTTCATTCGCGAATCTCCCGCGCGTGCACACGCGCCACAGATGGCGACCTATGCTGGTTGCCTCCAACCGCGCGCAGCTGGGCACCCCGCCCGCCGCCTGCTCACTGCGCTTCCTGACTGCAGGGAGTTCCTGACACTCCGAAACTCGTGACTTCTTGACGCAAGAAGTGATTGCCGCGTCAAGGTGGCCTGCAGTCCCGAGATCAAGACCTGAGCGGAATGCACCTCCGCTGAGGATCACCGATCTAGTCGAAGAGGGAGGCGGCATGGACCGCGACTGGTCCGGTCAGTGGTTGAGAGGATGGGCGCTCACTTGGCCGGAGGTGATGGTCGCCCTCTGCTTCCTCGTTGGTCTGGTAGCGGCCTGCGTCGTGTGCAGTCTGTATTCGTCCGTTGATCCCAGACAGCCAGTCGAGCCGGGGCGGGCGTCGAGGGCCGAACGTGCAATCCGGAGCGAGGCATCGAGACACCGGGGTGCCGGAGGGCCCGCCGAACGTGGTGGCACGGGCAAGCGATAGACGGGGGTGTTGAAATGAACCTGCTTGATGTCTTGCGGCCGGAGTGCATCGAGGTTGGCCTCGAACTGACGGGCAAGGCGATTGTTTTTGAAGCCATGGCCTCGGCCGCCGCGAGGCACTCATCTCTTGCCAGACTGGAGAAGAGCGCCCTCGTAGAGGGCCTCAGGGAACGGGAAGCCCTGGGATCGACGGCCTTCGGCGGCGGCATCGCCATTCCGCACTGCCGGCTGCAGGAGGCGCGGGAGTTCGTTGTGGGAATCCTCACCGCCCCCGGCGGCGTGGAGTTCGACGCGATGGACGGCAAGCCTGTGAAGGTGTTCGTCTTCATCGTGGCACCCGCCCGGGAAACCAATGAGCACATCCGCGTCCTGTCGGCCATCTCTCAGGCACTGAGCACGCCCGGCGCGGTCGACGAGCTTGCTGCCGCCAAGACGGCGGAAGCGGCGTGTCGGAGCTTCGCGCGGTACGTGCACGACGAGGTGGACACTAAGGGGCACGGTAACAAGCACATGCTCCACGTGTTCCTGCAGGAGGAGGATCTCTTCCCGCAGATACTTCAGGTGCTGACCGGGGTCGAGGCTAGCTCTGTGGCCGTTGTCGAGACCAAGAACGCGAGGGAGTTTCTGACCAAGCTCCCCCTCTTCGCGGGGGTCCTGACGAACGGCCATCTGGGATTCAGCAGGGCGGTCATCGCCGTCATCGAGAAATCAATGACCAACGAGACGATACGCCGCATCCAGCATGTCGCGGGGCGCCTCGATGATCGCAGCGGCGTGATGGTTGCGGTCCAGGAGGTCTTCTACGTCTCCGGAATGCTGGACGCGTAGGCGAACGGGCTTTTCCATGCACTGCGAGGCACAGATGATGCTCGTTCTGGGGCTGGCCGTGATAGTGGCCTTCTACGTCGGCAGGAGTGTCCGGAAGCTGTGGCTGCCATCGCTGATCGGATACATGCTCGTCGGGATCTTCCTGGGAGTTTCGTGTTTCGGGCTCTTCGATGAAGCGGCCCTCAAGGGGCTTTCTTTCATCGCTGAGATCGGTTTGGGATTCGTCGCGCTGATGATCGGCGCAGAACTCGACATCTCCTCCCTACGCAGACAGGGGACAGCCATTGTGATAATGATCTTCTCGGAGTCCCTCTTGGCGTTCCTGGCGGTATCGGGCGCCGTCTTTGGCCTCACGGGGGATCTGCCGATGGCCTTGGTGTTCGGCGCCATGGCGCCCGCTATTGCAGAGAGGGACCAGTCAAACTGGATTGTTTGATCGCACTTGGCTGTTCAGTGGGGCGCGGGCGCGCGCGCGCGCGGGAGTCGCCCTCGGCCTCCGGCCTCGGTCTTCCTACATGGGTGCTTTTGGAGTCGAGCGCGAAGCGCTCGATGCTCGCACAGATAGATATATCTATTAGAGTTGTCATACCCAAATAATAAGGGGACGGAAAATTAGGCGTTCGCGGCAAGAAACGCTCTGCGCCCGCCAGCCGGGGACGCACGACTCCCTCCGAATTGCTGAGGTCCTCGCTCGAACGCGGGGAGATGCTGGATACCCTTGCCGAGCAGGAGTATCAGCAGTTCACCGACACGCTCCGGGGGCGCTTCAGGGGAGTCAGTCGGAGAGACCTTTATTACGCCGTCCGATGTCTCGTGCCGCCGAGCGTGGCTGAGCGCGCCAACCCCGAGGACATCGAGGCGTACGCCGCCGTCATCAAGAGCCGCTTCGATTTCAAGGCCAAGCGTCAGCATCTGACAGACCGCCAACTGAGGGAGGCCGCCGAGATGCTCAGCGAGGCGGTCGATGCGCTTGAGCGTCGGAGGGAGGGCTACGCCGATGCCGAGGCGTAAGAAGAGGCCCCCTCTCCGCGTCGGCGGTTACTGTCGTGTCTCGACCGCCGAGCAGGCCTATAAGGTCGATGCGTCACCTGAGAACCAGCGTGACAAGATCAAGCGATGGTGCGAGCGGGAACACGACGAACGAGGGCACGATACGCAGCTTGTCTTGTATGAGGACCTCGGCAGAAGCGGCCAGTCCGAGGAACACCGCCCCGAATACCTGAAACTCCTCGCGGCGATCGAGGACGGCCAACTCGACGTCGTCATCGTCAACAGCCTCTCAAGATTGTGCCGCTCCCTCCGTGATTTCCTGAAGTTCGCCGAGCTATGCAATCAGAACAACGTGAAGTTCGTCGCCCTGAAGCAGGGCTTCGACATGACTACGTTGCACGGCGAGTTCAACGCGCGACTCATCATGATGCTCGCCGAGTTCGAGGCCAAGCTCACCTCACAGAGAACGCAGGAGGTGGTCAGGGCTCGACGGCACAAGGGGCGCTTCTGCGGCGGGTACCCTCCGCTCGGTCTCACGACCAAGCCCAATGCCAGTGATTCCGAGGCCGATGCTGGCGTCCTCGTCAAGGACGGGAAGAACTTCAGGATCGTCAACGAGGTGTTCCGGGCGTTCGAGAAGGCCGGGTCGCTCAGGGGGGCCGTGAAGGTCCTCAAGTCTCGCGGCGTCAGGCGCCCCGCATGGACCGCCCGCAAGAGCAAGAAGAAGCACCCCGCGAGGGACTTCACCGTCGAGACGGTGGAGCGCGTCCTGACGGACGTGAGCTACATCGGCAAGGTCCGCATCCCGAAGTGGTGGATCAGCGACGACCTGACCGAGAGCGACCACGAGAGCACCCCTCAGTTCATCGAGGTGAAGGCGAAGTGGCGGCCCTTCATCGACGTGAAGCGATTCAAGAAGGTCCAGAGGACGCTCGGCCAAAACAGGCTCAGTCGCGGCAACGTCTCGAAGGGCACGCACCGCGATTACGCGAAGTACCCTCTCAGCGGGATCGCCGAGTGCGGTTACAGCGGCCTCCCGCTCACCGGGCACACAGCCAAGGCCATGTACCGTTACTACTTCGTCGCGCCGAGCAAGGGGAAGAAGAAGCCCAAGCGCAAGGTCAAGATGATCCGCGCAGAGGAGCTTGAGGGCCTCGTCATCGACCGGATCAGGAGACTCGCGGACGACGCCGATCTCCTAACGAAGGCGGAAGAGGCGGCCCGCAAGGATCGCGGGAAGCGGCTGGCGACGAAGAAGTCAGAGGTCCGGGCTCTGGAGAAAGAGCTAAACGAAGTCCGGGACGAAATGCGGTCCGTCGTGGATGGGTTCCAAACGCTTCACACAAACAAGGGCTCCAAGAGCCGTTTGGCTAGAGACCTTCAGAACCGCTACGGGGAGCTTGAAAAGCGCGAAAGGGACCTCGAAAAGAGTGTTAAATCGAGGCGTGCCGAGACCCCCCTAACAGCACCCCAAAGGCGGCGTTTGTCGCTCAGACTGAAGCGTTTAACAAAACTGCTCGAAGAACTGGACAAGGGCAGCCAAGCCCGGCTCTTCGGCCTCTTCATCTCGAAGCTGGTTGTCTCCGATGACCGGATTCTCCTCGGTTTACGCAACGCTCCGCTGGAGACGTGGCTGCGGGAGGAGATGGGAAAGCGCTCGAAGAAGGACGAAGACGATGGTCCGGAGGATCGTATATTTTGTGTCCGGACTTGGCTCCCCGGGTAGGGCTCGAACCTACAACCTAGCGGTTAACATCCGCTCGCTCTACCATTGAGCTACCGGGGAGCGCGACTAACGGTAGTCTTATCG
>Ga0272441_10005055_pt1 | contig 23288 bp, 19 predicted proteins | sample SSMProp6N_FD_193582 | JGI IMG/M metagenome (GOLD analysis project Ga0272441, IMG submission 193582) | Marine sediment archaeal communities from Little Sippewissett salt marsh, Falmouth, MA, United States - SSM-Prop-6N | ecosystem: Environmental > Aquatic > Marine > Wetlands > Sediment ...
CATCGATCGAGAGCGCGGCCTCGATGCTTAACGCGGTAGGCTGGCCGACATCAGGCAGCGGGATGGCGATACGGCCCACTTCGGAGACCGCGCCCTGAGTCACCGAGGCCACGTGCTCGACCGCTTCGGCAATTACGTCATCGCTTGACCGGACCTGCCATCGGAGCGTTGGGCCGGCCAGTTCGTCCGGCCCGAAGTTCGAGAGGATCAGGGCAATTTCCAGCCGCTGGCCGCCGCGATACGTCAGCCCGAGTCCATCCTGCAACAGCACGACGTCCGCGTTGAACGCGCGGATGTCCTCCGGGTTAAGCCCAGGCTTTGGCCGGAAATAGGTGTCGACGATCCCGTTGGTGGTGGTCCAGTAGTCTTGAAGCAGCCACCAATGGTGGCCGGAGAGGTTCGGATTCTTGCGCAGACCCTCGATATTGGCCTTGTGGCACGCATAGTAGAGCCGCTCCGAGTTCTCCGCCCACCGCCCGGCCTCGTCCATCAGGCCCATCCGTTCGAGCTTGTCTCTCACTGGGGTGAGCCAGAAGGGTTTGAAGTTGTCCTCGAAAAGGGGAACAAGGTCAAGCCTCGGGAAGGTGACGTAGTTCCCGGTCTCGTGGGATATGACGGGCTTGGGCGGGGCAGGACAATGAAACTTGCCCGGAATATCGAGCGGCGTGTTGCCGACGTCGAACATGGTGAAGTAGAGGTCGAGGGTGTCCCGGTCAGCCGTGCCGTCCAGGATCGATCTCACAAAGAGCCCATCGCTGTCCACCACGGGTCGGGTCGGGTCGAGCTCTTTCGCGATGCGGTACATCTCCGGCGCCAGCGGGACGCCGCCCCACATCTCGTTCCCCATGCACCAGTCGAAAACGGAAGCATGGTTGCGCAACCGTTTGATGGCGGCCGCCCACTCCTGCTTGTAGAGTTCCAGCGCGGGTTCCTGCGCACGCTCGTAGAACTGCTGATAGGCGATAGGGAACTCGGCCGAGACCAGCATGCCGATCTCGTCGCAGGCGTCGTAGTACTCCGGCGGCAGCATGTGGCTGTGGTGGCGCACATGGTTAAACCCGTACTCCTTGGCCACGCGCAGGCGCGCCAAATAGACCGCCTTGTCAGACGGCGCGGCCATGGTTTCCGGGTATACGCAATCGTCGCCGTACCCGTGGAGGAAGATCCGTTTGCCGTTGAGAAGAACGTGTGCGCCGCGGATCTCAATTGTGCGCAGCCCGAACCGCGCTTCAACCCGGTCAACGACTTCCCCATTGCGCAGCAGCGACACGCGCGCCGTGTACAGCACGGGCGTGGCGGGCGACCAGAGCGATGCCCCCGCCATTCCGGCGTGCAGGGCCACCTCGCCGCCCTCGCATCGCGCCTCTTGCAGCGGGCTTTTCTCCCGGGCAACCGCGGCACCGTTACTGTCGACGACTTCGAGTTGCACCCCATCGTATGCCGATGCGTCGCCCGAGAGGACAGCGCTCACACGGCATCCCGGCGGCGAGGTCTCCGGTTGCACGAAAAGGTTCTCAAGGTAGGCCTTGGACCTCGCTTCGAGGGTGACGTGTCCCCAAATGCCGCCCCAATACGTGTCCATGTAGTCGATGAGGTCAAAGCAGCCGGTCAACGTATCGACATCCCAGCGCTGCTCGGAATCGACGCAGATGGCGATGGCGGCCTCCGCTCCCGGCTCCACCAGCCCGGTGATCTCATACTCGAAGGGCGAGAGGTACCCAATGTGTTCGCCGAGAAAACTGCCGTTGACCCACACCTTCGCGTAGCGGTGCACGCCGCCCACGCACAGGAACAGACGCCGCCCCTGCCACGCCGGGGGAATCGTCACGCCCCGCCGATACCACCCCTTTCCGATGAAGCTGTGGTGCAGCTTGTCGGTCTCCTCGCCGAACCCCTGCGCGTCCCACGCCCCGGGCGCCACGATCTCATCCTGGAACGGGGTCTCCGGCGAGAACCATGCATTGGCTTCGCTGGCGTTCTCGGGATCGAGCTTGAACTGCCAGACCCCATCCAACGAGATGACTTCGCGCCCCTGCGCTAACGCCTTGGGCGTGGCAAAAGCGCCCAAGGTCGCGAGAACGGAAAACGTGACGACAAGGCTTCTCATGGTGTCTCCTCCGATTCACACAGGCCGGCTTCATCCAGAAATGCCTTCGGTGCGCCCAAAAAGAGAAAAGCGCAATGCCTGGCTACCGGCAAGGCATTGCGCTCGAACCTGTAAGAATGGCATACCCGGAGGGACTCGAACCCCCAACCTCTTGGTCCGTAGCCAAGCGCTCTATCCAATTGAGCTACGGGTACACGCGCCAACGTGCATAAATGTACCACACGCGGGGGCGTGTATGCAATTGCGCGCATACTATCCGCTTTGTCGGCAGCCCTCACATCCGTCCCAGCAGTAGGTGCAAAGCTTCTCTTTGGGCAGGCCAATGGCCTCGACCAAATCGTCGAGTTCCTGGTACTGCAGGGAGGTCAAGGACAGGCGCTGCCCGATGCGTTCCACCATGGCCGCATAGCGTTCCGAACGGGGGTCTGCGTATTCGTCGAGGTGTTGATCGGTATCGCCCTCGAGTTCCTTGATCGCGCTTCGGGCGGCGAGGTCGAGTTCCGACTTCGATCGCGAGAAGTTGAGAAACTTGCACGCGTGGATAAGGGGCGGACACGCGGGGCGCATGTGCACCTCGAGAGCGCCACAGCCGTAAAGCCGCTGGATCGTGTCTCGCAACTGGGTTCCCCGCACGATCGAGTCTTCGCAGAACAGAACCCGCTTGCCCATGATCAGGTCACGGACGGGGATGAGTTTCATCCGCGCCACGAGGTCCCGCATCTCTTGCACTTGCGGCATGAAGCTCCTGGGCCACGTGGGCGTGTACTTGGCAAAAGGCCGCTGGAACGGGACCTTGGCTTCGTTGGCATAGCCGATGGCGTGTCCGGTGCCGGAGTCCGGTATGCTGGCCACCAAGTCAATCACCGCGTCGTCCTTCCGTGCCAGGGCGGCGCCGCAGCGGTTGCGAACGGCTTCAACGTTGATGTCCTCGTAGCTTGACCCGGGGAAACCGTAATAAACCCAGAGGAACCCGCAAATCTGCAGGGTGTCGCCCGGGGCCTTCTTCTGCTCGACGCCATCGGGTGTGAGGAGCACGACCTCGCCGGGGCCAAGATACCGCTCGACCTCATAGTCCAGATTCGGGAACGCGGTCGTCTCGAAGGTCGCGGCGTACGCGCCCGGTTTCTTGCCGATGATGACGGGCGTTCTTCCGGCCGCGTCGCGTGCGGCGTAAATCCCATCCCGGGTCAGCAGCAGCCCGGAGCATGAGCCTTCGATACGATTCTGGGCGTTGCGGATGCCGTCTTCAAAGGTGGCTTCCTCGTTCACAAGGGTCGCGACCAGTTCGGTCGGGTTGATGCCCCCGCCGCTCATCTCCGAGAAGTGGGTCGCGCGTTTCTTGAAGGCCTCCTTGGCCAGGACGTCCGCGTTCTTTACGGCGCCGACGGTCACGATCGCGTAGGGCCCCAGATGGGACCCAATGATGAGCGGCTGCGACTCGTTGTCGCTGATGACGCCAATGCCGCTCGTGCCGTGCATCTGCTGGATGTCATCTTCGAACTTAGAGCGGAACTGTGCGGTCGAGATGTCATGAATGTGCCGGGTGAATCCCCCGTTGTTTAGTGCGGCGAGGCCGCCCCGGCAGGTGCCGAGATGCGAGTGATAATCGGTCCCGTAGAACAGGTCCGATGTACAATCGTCCTTTGAGACCACGCCAAAAAAACCACCCATTACGGTTACTCCTCTTGATAGGTGAAAGGTCCTTCGAGCATAGATTGGGCACGGCAGGTCAGGTCGTCGCCGAAAAACTCATTCGTTACCGAAAACCTTCTTCCGGACACCGTCAACCGCCGAGTCGATCACTTGCTGCTTGATCGCGCGCTGTTGCTCGGCCTCGGGCGTGTCGATGACGGGATAGCGCCGTCCTGCGATCTTCTTGACAGGGAGCCCGGCCTTCCCGCTTTGCCAGGTCCCGTGGGGCACTTCGGCCTTCCGGACACGTCCGTCCGCGCACTTCACTTCCCAGTAATAGTCGTAGTAGTAATACGCGGGTTTGTTGAATTTGCGGAGCCCGCGCAGCCAATCGCGTTGCTTATAGGTTCGCGTGATGACGCCTTCCCACACTTGGGCCTTGGTCCTCGATGCCTTGATACCGAACTCCCACCCGAGGGCGGCGAGGATGAGCACGAGGACGACGGCGCCCCTTAGGAGTTGGCTTTGGAGAGAGGCATTCCTCATTGCGAAGGCCACTATAGCAAATCCTCGGCGGCAACAAAAAGGCGTGCCAGAGGTGAGGCATTTGCGGAATCGAGAGCGGTTAGTGCTCTTCGGCGGAAGCGCCCGTCAAGACTCGCGTCACCCCACACGTATGGGAGATCGTGGGAATTCAAGGCCGACATCGGAACACGACCCGATAATCGTGTTTGGCGGAGACAGAGCGATTACCGAGTTCCAGATCGTCGAGTCTGGGCCATTCTGGCAAGCCATTTGCTGGCCATCATTCCTCTGTGTCGCAGACCCGCACAAGGCAAGCCCGGACGTTGACATGGTGTTTTCGCGATCTCTAGAATCTCACCTATGGTACAATGACGCGTGTACGCATGCACGGAAGACGTGCGAAAGGCCCAGCAAGAATGCGGCAAGATTGGGCGTCAAGGAGATGCGAGGGCGTTGTCTAAGACCCTGTACCTTGTGCTGATGCTCGGCATTATCGGTTTGGTGACGTTGGTGAGTGTGCCGTCGCTTTTCCGAAGGAAATGCACGAAATGCGGTGCCAAGAACAGCATAGAGGCGCGGGTCTGCAAGAGCTGCGGGGCGCCTTTCCCGGAAGACGACTGAATGTTTGCGTGTCAGTGCGGCCGAGCGAAACGATGCGTGGGGTGGCAGGTATTGTCTTTGGGCCACAGCCGGCGGGCGTTGCTGGCGCGGAAAAGAACAGAGGGTGCAGGCGTTGGAGATACAGACCTGAAGGACACATCGGAGCCTGTAAGGGCACGGCAAGAAAGTGGGGTGAAGCGCAGTGGCAAGCATGGTCAATTGTCCGTATTGCGGTAAGCTGACAGACCCGAAATTGGATAGCTGCCCTCATTGCGGGATGCTTATGAGGAAACAACCGACGCCACAGCAGCAGCAGCGGGCCGGTGCCGGTCGCAGTCAGCCCCAGACCTGCCCGAATTGCCACGCCCTGGTGCAGGATGGCGACATCATCTGCGTCGCATGCGGCACGAACCTCCTGACTGGCCAGAAGGTTGCCCGGGAACAACAGGAGTCGGTGGCCGTTGCGCCGAGCCTTGGCTTGGGCAGGACCGTGTGGATTGTGGTTGGGGTGGTGCTGGCCGTTTTTGTAATCGTGGCCATTGTGCTCGCGTTCCACTTGTTGAGTAAGGATCCGCTCAAGAAGGCCGAGGAATTGGCGGCGGCCGGGAATTATCTTGAGGCGGCAGACGTGCTAAAGGATTACCTCGAGCAGTACTCCGGCGACGCGCAAGCCCATTTCGCCCTCGGCCGGATCTACGTGAAGATGGATCGATTCTCAGATGCGGCCGGCTCTTATGAAAAAGCATCGGAGCTCGACCCGGCAAATCTGGAGGCGGCAATGAACGCCGTTGCGGGTCTCGCGGCCTCGCCCGGACCTGGCGCGGTAGACCGCCAGGTCGCCGTGCTCAATCGCGTCGTGGGTGAATTCCCGGATAATGCGCGGGCCTGGTACCTGTTGGCGCTCGGCTTAGGCAGACAGGGGGATTTTGCCAACCAGATCAACGCCTTAAGGAAAGTGGCAGGCGCCGGAACGCCCTACGCCGGGAAGATGAGCCAATCGTTGGGGATCGCGATGGCGCTCCGGGGCGACTATGAGAACGCCGGACGAGAACTGGCACTGGCGGCTCAGCAGCAAAGCAACAATGCGGACGCTCTTGCGGCGGGCGGACTGGTGGCCAATCTTCGGGACCAACCGGAGGAGGCGGAGGAGAAGCTGCGCGCCGCCTTGGAGAAGGGGACCACGATAGGCAATGAAGCCCTGGTGCGGTTGGCCCTGATGTTGGTGGCGCAAGGACGCTTCGATGCCGCGGACGAGTACCTTGTGCGTGCTATGGCCGAGGAAACAGACAACCCGCTCGCGCGATTCTGTCATGCGCTGTGCCTCCAGGCCAAGGGAATGACCTCCGAAGCCGTGCCCGAGTATGAAGCGGTCGCGGAGGCGGGCGGACCCCTCGCGCCGCAAGCGTTGGTGCATGTCGCGGCGCTTTACCTGGCCCAAGAGAACACCGTGGGCGCCCGCAGCGCCATTGAACGCGCCGTCGAGGCCGGCAACAACAAGCCCACGGCCGCCACCCACACGCTTCAGGGCAGGATACTGGCCAGCGAGGACGAGGAAGACCGCGCACGCGAAGCCTTCAGAAAAGCCCTGCGGATGAATAGCGACTATGCGCCCGCCCATCTGGAGAATGGCCTGCTGTACATTAAGCAGGGGGTGTTCGAGGAGGGGATTGAGGAACTGGAGCGCTATTTGGCACTGGTGGGCCCTGATGTGGAGGGCACGGAGGCCGTGGAAATTGAGGCGCTTGTGGGTCAGCTCAAAGAAACAGTCAGCGGGCGAGGTTCCGTGAGAGGTTAGGCGGCCCCTTGCGCCAGGAGGAAAGCGCTATGAAGACATGCGTTCCTTGGTTCATCGCCGCCGTGATCTGCACAAGTGCGGCCCTTCCCGGCTTCGCGTGGGGACCGGTAACAGAGCAGGCGATCGTCACGACAGCGGTGCACGTCCTCTCGCGGGAAGGTACGGTCAACTTGACCAAGCTTCAAAAGGACGTTCGCAATGGCGCCACAGCCCCGCTCGACGTGGTGGCCAAGCTTTATCCCGGTCTTGCGTCCGGCCCGGTGCGTGCGATTGAGTCGGAAATGTATGTGCTGCAGCGGGTTCGCGGCCCGGTGCTTGACCCCTATTTCGCGTATCGGCTGGGCATGGTGGGACGGCTTGTGGCGCAGATTACGGCGCCCTTGGTCGACGAAAGCCCGGTGCGCCGCGACCCCTACTACGCTGACGTGGATGCCGTTATCGGCCGGGTGCATCTCAAGCCTTCTGCGCGCCAAGCGGTGGATCCGGTACCCTACTTCGAACGGGCGCAGCACCTGGCCAACAGCCACAAAGAGATGATTGTCAATGACTACAGCTCTGGCGTCGGGTTTGACGGCGTCGCCAAGGCGGCACTCGATGTAGACGCTTCCCATTCGGTGGACGCTGTCGCCGACGTATGGCACACGATACTTACCGGGAGCGCCGCACACGGCACCATCTCTGATTCGCAGATACGGGAATACGTGGTCGCGGCGATGGGGTTCTACTGCAGCCGAGGCAATGAGACCGAGATCGAAGCCCACTATCGAAGGCTTTCCGAGCTCACGCCGGTTACGCCCGAGATGGCCAAGCGTATCGGCGATATGTTCTACGAAGTGGGCTTGTACGAACGCGCTATCCGGGAATACCAGGCCGTACTCGCCCAAGACCCTCGCCGAAAGGACGTCGTCGAGAAGATCGCCGCTTACTATGTACAGACGGGCGACGCGATGGCAGAGGATAAGCGGCTCGAGCAGGCCCACGAAGCCTATGCAAGAGCCGCACAAGCCAACCCGCTCCATCCAAGTGCCGAGGGCAAGCGACTGCAGACACAGGCCCGCATCGCCGAACGTGACGCACGTCTGGGGAAGATGCGCAAGAACCTCGAGGACGCGGCCAAACTGGAATCACAGGCCGAGGAACTCACGCTCGAGGCGAGCTACGCCGAGGCGTTCGGCGTCCTGAAACAAGCACAAGCGCTGTATGAAGAGGTCACGGACGAGTTCATGGTGGAATTCCAGGCCGCCGAGGCCGGGCTCTTGGGAATCTCCGACCGGTTGACCCAACTGCGCGACAAGCTGATCGAAAACGCACAACGTCTCAGCGGAAGCAGTTTCGTGTTTGAAGCCCGACGGATGGGGGCGAATACGCCCAAGAGCCTGGACGAACAGGCCCTGCGCGCGCTTGCAGCCCACCAGTATGACGCCGAGATGAACGCGCTGAAGAAGGAACTTCAAGCCGACGAAGCCACGCCCTAGCTTCGTGCCTTTGCGGTCAACGGTCCCTGGGCCTCCCGCCGGTGACGAGGCGGCATCCGTCACTCTCTCCTCATGCGCGCGTCGCTATTCCTCTTCGGCGTGTTTGGCGATCCGGGCATCGGCGCATTCGAGGCGTTCGCTGAGTACGTGGATGATGTTGAGCAGGAAGCGGACCGCCACGCGCTTCTTGAGGATCTCGTTGATCTGGCGTTCCTCGAGCGTGAACAGCTTAACGTCCGTGAGGGCCGCGGCCGTCGCGCAGCGCGGCTTCTGATTAAGCACGGCCATCTCGCCGAAGGCATCGCCCACGTTGCACCGGGCAATGGGCTTGCCCTTGTTGTAGATGGCGATCTGACCGCTGAGCACCACGAAGAGATTGCTGCCAAGCGTGCCTTCGTGGAACACGGTCTGGCCCTGTTGAAAGTGAAGGGTCTTGCCTTTGTGGATGATATCGGCCACGTCATCCGGCTTAAGGCCATTGAAGATCCGCACCTTCCGGGCATAACGTTCGTACTTGGTTTCCTCCCTCATAACCCCATCCTCGCCCAAATGGCGTGCACGACCCTTGGAATTGCCGATCTCCTCGTGTATGCTCCTTATAGAAGTTTACTGGAAAATCACACGCCTGTAAAGTGCGCGCTGGGGATGGACGGGAGTCGTCGTGTGGTAGAGTAGGCGTCAACGGCAAAACGTGTGAGGACATCGGGTGGGCTACAAGGCGAAGAAAGCGGTAGTAAGAGCCGTGTTATCGGCCTTGGGTGCAGGATTCGAGGTCGTTTCCAAGCGCAATGCCGAACTCAAAGCCGAGATTGCCGATTGGGAGGACGGTCGCGTCATCTCGGTGGGTGTGTTGCCGGACGGGCCGGCCATCGCGCTCAAGAAGGAAGGAGACCGCATCCGCTACTTGGGCAAGGGCGACCATAACCCGACCCTGAAGGTCCTGTTCAAGAACGTCGATGCCGCGTTCCTGCCGCTCGCGTTCCAGATGGGCGCCCATACCGCCTTTGCGCAGCATCGCGCCATCCTCCACGGGAACGTCGCAAAGGCGATGCAGACGACGCGGGCCATGGCGATCGTGCAAACGTATATCACCCCGGGATTCATTCTGCGGAAGATCACCAAGCGGCCCCCGAGACTGACGGCCGCCCAATGCCTGTTCAAGGCGCGCGTCCTGGCGACGTTGCCAATTGCACTCGCAGTCAACATGAGGAAGTAGGCTCCGGCGGGGCGGTCAACCCACACGGCATGAAAGGGACGAGCCATGGTTCCCCAATACTACGAGTTCTGCTGCCCGGTGAAGACCATAAGCGGTCTCAAGGCGCTGTCGAACCTCCCCTACGAGATGACGTTGCTCGACGCGCGTCGCGCCCTGATCGTCACGGACCAGGGCGTGGTGGGTGCGGGCTTGATACGGCAGGTCGAAAGCGTATTCGAGGCGTCAGACTGCAGGATTGGCGCCCTCTACGATCGCACGCCACCGGATTCAAGTAGTGCAGTTGTCAATGAGGTGGCCGACCTGTTCGCCAACGAGGCATGCGATTGCTTCGTGGCCGTCGGCGGTGGAAGCTGCATGGACACGGCCAAGTGCGCCAACATGATCGTCACGGAAGGCACGCGCGACTTGATGCAGTTCCAGGGCGCGGAACGCCTCAAGAAGCCCATGAAGCCCTTCATCGCGGTCCCTACGACGGCCGGAACCGGCTCGGAAGTGACGTTGGCCGCCGTCATCTTTGATCAGGACACGCACACCAAGATGGCGTTCACGTCGTACCGGCTGTTTCCGGACGTAGCGATCCTCGACCCCAAGATGACAATGACCATGCCGCCCAAGATTACGGCCGCTACGGGCATGGACGCGCTCACCCACGCGATCGAGGCCTACTACTGCCTTCAGAAAAACCCAATCTCCGACGCGCTGGCCCTCGCGGCCATCAAGCTGATCATGGAGAACCTGGTCGCGTGCGTCGAACACGGGAACGATGAGCACGCACGCCTCGCCATGGCCAATGCAGCGCTGATCGCCGGGATCAGCTTTTCGAACTCGATGGTCGGCGTCGTGCACGCGCTTGCCCACGCATGCGGCGGGGTGTGTCGCGTGCCCCACGGGGTCGCCAACGCCGTCTTTCTGCCATGGGGCATGGAGAGCAACCTGGGCAAGGCCGCCGACGCCATAGCCGAACTCGCCCCGGTGCTCGGGGCCGCGCCGTCAGGGGACGCAAAGGACCAGGCGAAGGCCGCGATCCAGGCGGTTCGCGATCTGGGCAAACGTCTGAATGGGCTATGCGGACTGCCCACCACGTTGCGCGAGGCCGGCGTGAGCGAGGACAAACTCGAGGCCATCGCCAAGGCGGCCATCAATGATGGGTCCGTCACCTACAACCCTGAAGAGGTCACCTACGAGGACGCGCTTGAGATTCTGAAGAAGGCCTACTGACGCGGGGCGCCCTTCATCGGGCCTGGACGCGTGCCGATTGAGAACGACGACCGGGGCGAGTTCTCCTTCGACGATGAGTCGCTGGGCGCATCTGCGCCACAAGGTGATTGGACCTCTTTCGCAAATTCACACCTAAGACAAGGAATTCCTCACGGCCTTTCTGCCCTGGTAACGGCCAGTTTCTTGGGCTAATGGTCGTCCTTAAGTGTCTGTTATGCTTTAATTTATCGATCCCCCTGCCTTTGATTTTCATGAAAATGCCCAATAGGTTGAATAATCCGGCCAAAAGCGTCGTCTGCACAATTGGTTCAACCAATTGGAGGTACAGGCCATGAGAAACAAGAAACTGATTCTTGCCATGACTGCGGTGCTCTTCGTGTCCGCAGGCCTTTACGCCCCTTCGGCTTTCGCTCAGATCCGCAGGCAGGGAAGCCGCGTATCCAGAGGCGCCATCCCACGCAGCCGTTCGGGCATGTCGAGTCGCTCGCGCGCGCCTTCCCGTTCGGGCCTTTCGAGGACCCCAAGCACCGGGCGGAGTCTTGGTTCGTCTCGGGGTTCAGGCCTGTTCGGCAATTCCGGTCTGTTGGGGAACTCCGGGTCGTCCAAAAGTTCAGAGCGTCCCGGGCTGACCGCGTTGTCGGACATTCTGGACCGTGTCGACCGTGCTCGTGGGGATGACCGTTCCCGCTACCCCGGGCGTTACGACTCCGGCAAGGAGTACGCAAAGGCTTACCGGGACGCAGCCTTTGCCAACGCGCTCGTCAACCTGGTCGGCATTATCGTCCAGGCCAACGCGTACAACCGCCGGCCCGAGCCCGCCGCGCAATACGTGACCGAGAAGGTCATCGTTCAGGAGGGCCGCTACGAGACCTATCAGGTCTGGGTGCCCGAGCGGTACGACCCCTCGACCGGTCGCAAGCTTGGCGGCGGTTTCTCCGAGACCCGCACGCGGTGGGTGCCTGAAGTCGCCGAATACCGCCAGGTCTTTGTCCCAAGATAACGCCCGCCCGCTTGTCTTGCTGAGGCACAACCCGTAAACTCAGCCCGATTGACCAACGTCGAAACGGCGGAGGCAATCGGGCTGATGGTGCACCAACGGGTGCGTGCCTGAGAGCGTGGTTGGGAAGTGTGGGACAGCCGCCCCCGGCTGTCGAATCGCGCTCTGAGAAACCGCGGGAGGAGCGCGCATGACAACTCAACGATTCAACTGGATGGCCGCAGTAGGGCTTGCGCTATGCATCACGGGCTGTGTCTCGGCGTCCGGTGGTGGCGAGGTCGCGGCAAGACAGCACGCCCAGACACTTCAGGCCAAGGTCACCGCCGAGGTGGACTGCACGTACCTGCTGTACCTGCCCGAGGCGTACGAAGCCGGCCAACGTGCGTGGCCCTTGGTGCTCTTTCTCCATGGCGCGGGCGAGCTCGGCGACGACCTCGAATTGGTGAAGAAGTGGGGGCCGCCGCGACTCGTCGAGGAAGGCAAGGAATTCCCCTTCATTCTCGTTTCACCGCAGTGTCCTGAAGGCGACTGGTGGTCAGGCCAAGAGCAGATCCTCGTGTTGGATGCCCTCCTCGACGACGTTGCCGCGCGCTATCGCGTTGACGAGGATCGCGTCTATGTCACGGGCCTCAGCATGGGCGGATTCGGGACGTGGCGCCTGGCCCTCGAGTTCCCTGACCGGTTTGCGGCCATCGTCCCCATCTGCGGCAAGGGCGAGCCCCTCTTAGCCAAGCGGATCACGCATCTGCCGGTCTGGGTATTTCACGGCGCAGACGCTCAGACCGTGCCGCCCCAGGCATCCGAGAAAATGGCCGAGGCCTTGCGGGCGTGCGGCGGCAACGTGAAGTACACCGTCTATCCCAATACCGGGCACAATTCCTGGAGCGAGACCTACGCCAACCCCGAGGTTTATCAATGGCTCATGGCACAGACGCGCGTGAAACCCGGAAATCGCAAGTAGAATCAAGTCAACCATCGAGGGCTTGAACAACACGCATTATGAAGATCGCTTCCCGGGACAGGGCCGACACCGCTGGTCTTGCTCGTTTCTACAACGAACAGGTCGTGCGCGTACCGCACTGCTACCCGGTGTCTCCCGAGGAGTTCGAGGCAGGGCTTCACACCCGGAAGGAAGAGGACAAGCACTGCAAGCATTTGCACGCAGACGAGGCCCTTGTCAGCGAGGAAGACGGCGAGATCCTGGGGTTTGCCCACACCGCCATGGGCGAGCTCGAGGTAAACGGTCAGACCATACGCGGCGGCCTCATTCGTTTCCTCGCCTACCGGCCCGGCCACCGGGCAATCGGGCAGGCCCTGCTCACCGCCTGCGAGCACCACGTGCGCGAACTCGGCGCCGAACGAATCTGGGCCTTTCAGAAGCACGCCGGATATCCCTTCTATCACCTCGGATTCGGGAACCTGTCGGACCGTCTGGGCCACGTCTACGCCCTTCTCCGCATGAACGGCTATGACCCCGACGACGGCGAGATCTTCCTGGAACAGCAGGACTTCGTGGCCGCGGAACCAACGCCGCCGGATGCAGCCGCGGACATCGTGGTCCAGGAGCAAGTTGGAAGCGGCACCCTGCCGGGGTTGACCGTTCGGGCGCTCGCCGGCGGGAAGCAGATTGCCGCGTGCACGTGCGGCTCGGCGGGCGCGTGCTGCCGCGCGCCTCAAGCCCAAGACACGTTCTTCGTCCGCTGGCTTGGCGTCGAGCCCGAACACCAAGGCAAAGGCTGGGGGCGGTACCTGCTCGCGCGGGCGCAATGCGAGATGCGGCGCATCGGCTACAGGAACGCCGTCATCAGCACCGATTGGCGCAACCACCGCGCCCTGCTCTTCTACACCAACTACGGCTTCCGCGTGACCGACACGGTCTACGGCCTTGTGAAACACGGGCAGGACTAGCGTGCCGCGATGCCGGCGCAACGCCCGATTGCATTTCCGCTGGGCGGGGACTACAGTGGACGCGGATACCCTTGCTGATCGACGGCCAACACCGGGAGGGAATGAGCATCATGACGATCAAGATGATTGTGGTCTTGGGAGCGTTGGCGGCCGGGGCTGTGTCGTGGGCGGCCTGGGCGGAGTCCGGTGAGGCCGCCCCTATCGACATTGGCTCGCGCCGCGAATTGATGGTGGACGACTACCTGATCGCGGAGATGACGGGCGGCGCCGGCCTGCGCATGCACCATCCGGTGCCGCGCGAGGTGGTCATGGTGCACGACGCGCCGTGGGAGGGCAGTGGCTGCGGCTACAATACCGTGTTCCAGGACGGCGATATCTACCGCATGTACTACAAGGCCTGGCATCTCGACCCGCAGCAAGGCAAGCTCAACATCCCCCACGACACTTTTGGCGCCTACGCAGAAAGCACGGACGGCATCCACTGGGTCAAGCCGGCGCTCGGCCTGTTCGAATTCAACGGGTCGAAAGAGAACAACATCGTTTGGATGGGCAAGAAAGGGAGCCACGACTTCACCCCCTTCAAGGACGCCAATCCGGACTGCCAGCCGGGCGAGGAATACAAGGCCGTAGCCTACGGCCCCGACCCGCGCGGCGCGTATGCCTTCAAGTCCGCGGACGGTATTCACTGGTCGTTCTTGCAGGAACAGCCTATTATCACCGAGGGCGCGTTTGACACCCAGAACCTTGCGTTTTGGGATTCGGTTCGCCGGGAGTATCGCGCATGCATCCGTGACTTCCGCGACGGCAAACGCGGCATCCGCACCGCGACATCCAAGGACTTCCGCACGTGGACCAAGCCCGTGTGGCTCGCGTATCCGGGCGCGCCCGAGGAGCAGCTCTACACGAATCAGATCAAACCCTATTACCGCGCGCCGCACATCTTCGTGGGCTTCCCGACCCGTTACACTGAACGGGGCTGGTCGCCTTCGATGGAGGCGTTGCCCGACCTCGAACACCGCCGCATCCGGTCCAGTTGCTCGGACCGTTACGGCACCGCGGTCACCGATGGGCTCCTCATGACCAGCCGCGACGGCGAAACGTTTCACCGCTGGGGCGAAGCGTTCCTGCGCCCGGGCCTTAGGCTCAAGGATAACTGGGCCTACGGCGACAACTACATCGGCTGGCACGTCGTCGAAACCCCGTCCGACATCGAGCCGGGCGTGAACGAACTCTCCTTGTACGCCACCGAGAGCTACTGGACCGGCAACGCGAGCAAACTGCGCCGCTTCACGCTCCGCATCGACGGGTTCGTGTCCGTGCACGCACCCCTCAGCGGCGGAGAATTCGTCACCAAGCCGCTAGTGTTCGGCGGCGACCAGTTGGTGTTGAACTTCTCGACGTCCGCGGCCGGCAGCATCCGCATCGAGATCCAGGATGCCGACGGCACGCGCATCGAAGGCTTCACGCTCGATGATGCACCCGAGATCTTCGGCGACGCCCTCGACCGCGTCGCGCCCTGGAAACAGGGACAGGACCTCGCCGGGCTCGCCGGAAAACCCGTCCGCCTCCGCTTCGTCCTGAACGACGCGGACCTGTATTCGTTTCAGTTCCGCGAGTAGGATTCGCCCGCTCCCACGAGTTATACCTTGAGGGTGAAGGTTATGGCAGTTAGGCAGAGCCGGGGCGTGATCGGTTGGGTGGCCGCCGCAGTGGTTGGCACCGCGGCGGGTCTCGTCGTTTGGTTCATGGTACTGCATTTCGTGTCACGCGAGACGGAAGGTCCCGATGAACACACCGGCGTCGTGCCCTTGATCGGCGCCCCGAGCACCTTCGTCGCGCCGGACCCGATTGCGATGCAGTACGCGGCAGCATTTCAAGAAAACAACTGTGAAGAAGTGGTCCGGCTGACGCAATGGATGCAGGAGCGCCTGCGGCGGGTGCGCGTGGAGAGCGGGGACGCGGCCGCGTTCGAAGCGGAAAAGGCGGCGCTTTGTGCGCGCATCCGGGACCGCGCCGTGGAAGGCAACCAACTGCGGCCTGAAGGGATAGAGGATCAATACGTGTTTGTTCCGGGGGCTCGGCTCGAGCCTGTGGCCGTCGATGAAGGGTGGGCCGATCTGGAGCAGCCGGTGCGGCAGCGCGTGTGGATCCGGGTGACCTACGCCAACCGCAGGCACGCGTTGCGCGACGAAACCGGCCTGCCGGTGAAGGCGGTCACGGTCGGCGTGAACGTTTCGCCTGAGGGACTGGTGTTAAAGGCGGAGGTGGTGGGGAACGTGGACATTCTACGCGAAACACTGTCGTATGATTGGGAACCGATTGCGTGAGACCCCGGCCCAGGGGGTATGATGCGGGCCGCCGAACGATGTATACTAGGCGCCGTGCCATGCTGAGGGCTGATCGCGGCAAGGCGAACGGCCTTTAGGAATGAAGAGGCTTCTTGTGAGATCCGATCATCGAAGGAGGCGGTTATGCCATTAGCGTCATGTCCGCGGTGTAACAAGATATTCGAGAAGGTGCATTCGAGCGTATGTCCGAAATGCCAAGCGGCGGAGGATGCGGACTACGATAAGATTCGCGCGGTGTTGGATAGGTCCCCGAACCTCAACGCGGAGCAGGTTGCGGAAGAGGCGGACGTAACGGTGGCCTCTGTGATGCGTATGCTGGATGAAGGCCTGATTGCCAACGTCGGGCTCAGCGAGAAGGTCAAGTGCGGCATCTGCGGCGCGCCCGCGATCAGCCTGAGCAAGAAACTGTGTCAGGCGTGCCTTGAAAAGCTCAACACGAAGGTGGCCGCGGAGCAGAGCAAACTCAAGCTCAAAGAGAAGAAACAGACTCAGCTTGGCGAGTACTTGCACGCGCGTAAGGGCCTCGAAGAGAAGCGCAGGACCTAGGCCGTACGTTTGGGCTCGGTAGGCTGTCCGACAATGAGGGCGCCGGTAAGCACGCCCCTATGGGGCTCTTCCCGGGTACTGCACCCCGGGGGCGAGGGTGCTTCGATAATGACGAAGCGTGACAAAGTGGGACTGGGCATTCTCGTAGTCCTTTTCGCCTTTTTTGCCCTTGTCTTGATATGGACGCTCCGGGAAACCTACCAGCCGTCCCGCGATATGTCTCAAGGCTTTTTTGTACAGCAGCGCATCCGAATCCTCGATAGAAACAGGTAAGGGGCTTGTGATACTGCGCAATTCGGTTGATGCCTTCCGCTTCCCCGGCGCGCGCCATTGTGATCGCGTTGCAGGGCTGGCGTTCATGGTGGCGGTCCTTGTGGGTTTTTCCGTCGGTGCCACCACCACCTCGTTCCTGGTAAGAATCGGAGAAGGCGAGCGCCTGCTAAGTACGCCGGTGCTCGATCGTGGCGGCGTGCCCTACGTTTCCCTGTCTTCCCTCGTGGACCAACTCGGCGGTGCGTGCACCGTCTCCCCCGAACGGATCCAGGTTGACTTGGCCGCCAAAACAGCGTGGATGCATCTGGTCGACACACGCGTGAACGCATCGCTCGCCGACTTCTCCCTCAGGTATCCCATCCTCAAGCACGAGGCGGACGTGGCCATCGCGCTCCACGACGTCATCCCTTTTTTCGAAGAAGCGTTCCGACTGGCGGTCAGCAAAGCGCAACGAAGAGAATCCCCTCCCGAAACAACGCGGCCGCGTGCTGTGCAGGAAACGGCCGAGCCCCCGCAGATGAAGGCGCTCGCTCCGCTGACTACGCCGCAGTCGCCCCCGGCGGTGGGTACGCCAGTCGAAGTCGTCATCATTGACCCAGGTCACGGCGGCAGCGACCTGGGATGCGAGGGCCAAGGGGGCCTGGCGGAAAGCACTCTGTCCTTTGCCGTGGCCAGGCAATTGCAGGCCAGGCTGGACCAGTTTGGCGTCGCGACCTTTCTCACACGCGGCCAAGAGTACAACCCTTCGCTCAGCCTCCGGGCGAGCCTGGCCAACAGCAACAAGGGCGGCCTCTTGGTGAGTATTCACACCGGCGCAAGCTACGGCCCGAATGCCCACGGGTTCGAATTGTTCTGCTGCAGCAGTTCCGAAGCCCAAGCGCATCCCGATCCCAAATCCGGACGGCGCCTCGCCCCAGGGAGCGCCTATGTTGCGCGAAGTTGGGAGATCGCGGAGTCCGTCGCCAAGGCGGTCGAAGAGACCACCGGCGCGGAGAACCGCGGGGTGTGCGAAGTCAATTCGCCGCTTCTCAGGCGGGTGGCCATGCCAGGCTTTCTCATCGAGATCGGTTTTCTTACCAATGCGGCCGAGGGAGCGCTGCTCCGAATCCCGGATTACCAGAAGAAGATAGCCCAAGGCATTGCCGCGGGTTTGCAGCCCTATCTCCTAGGCTCGCGAAGCGGAGGACGACAATGAACGCGGCGAGAAGGCGGTCGCTCCTGGCCCGGGTCCTGTTCGCGGCATGGGGCATGCTTACCTTGGTGCTCCTCTTCTGCGTGATCCTTCTTGTCTTCGAGATGGTCCGGAAAGGGCAGGATCCGCTTGCCTCGCTGCGCGAGCCCCCGCCGAACGAACTCCCGCAGCCAGCCGAAGTCTCAGATGCGGTTGATACCAGAGAGATCGCGCTGTATTTCGCAAGCAGCGACGGGTATATGCTGGCAGCGGAACGTTACCGTATCGAGCACAGCGCGCATACCGTCGACAACTGCCGGCAAGCCCTCGAGGCGTTGATCCGGGGCCCCGAGGGGGCGCTGACCCCTATTCTGCCGCGTGCGACCAAGGTCAAGGGCCTGTACTTGCTGGACGACGGCGAACTCGTCATCAACTTCTCGATCGAGTTGGAACTTGAGCACAGGAAACTGAAGAGCACCTCTTTGGAGGCGCTGATGATATACGGTATCGTCAATACGTTGACGCAGCCCGCGCTGAAAGGCGACCAGGAAGCCGGGGTGACGACGGTGCGTTTTCTCATCGGGGACGCCGTACCGCGCGAATCGTTTCCCGCGCACATAGACGTGTCTGCCCCCATCGCACCGGACCCGCGATGGGTCGCAGGCCCGCAGGCATAGGACCGCCATGGCCAGGGACCCAAAAGCCATCGGCGTATTCGATTCGGGTGTGGGCGGGTTGACCGTGTTGGCGCGCCTGGCGGAGCAACTCCCGGGAGAAAGCGTTATCTACTTGGGCGATACGGCGCGCGTGCCGTATGGAACCAAATCCGCAGAGACCGTCGTGCGGTATGCCAGGGCGTGCGCGGCGTTTTTGTGTGACAAGGGCATCAAGCTGTTGGTCGTTGCGTGCAACACGGCCTCGGCACACGCCCTGGACATCCTGCGGACGGAACTCGATATGCCCGTCGTGGGCGTCGTTGAGCCGGGCGCCAGGGCGGCGATCCGGTGCACGAGGAACAAACGGGTGGGCGTGATTGGCACAAGGGGCACGATCCAGAGCGACGAGTATTCGCGCGTCATTCGATCGCTGGACCCGGCCGTCCGGGTCTTCACCAAGGCCTGCCCGCTGTTCGTGCCTCTTGCCGAAGAAGGCTGGACAGACGGCGACGTGCCTTGGGGCGCGGCCCAGGTCTATCTGGGCGAATTGCTGGCCTGCGAGGTCGACACCCTCGTGTTGGGGTGTACGCACTACCCGCTGCTGAGGAACGTGATCGGCCAGGTCATGGGAGAGGGCGTCGCGCTCGTGGACAGCGCCCAGGCGACCGCAGCCGCGGTTCAAGAGACCCTTGCCGGGATAGGCATGCTGCGCCCTGAGCGCACCGGCGCGTTTGCGCAGCAACGGTTTTTTGTTACGGATGCCCCCGAGAGCTTCGCGCGCGTGGGGAAGCGGTTTCTCGGCCGTGACATCGGCGCGGTCGAGTGGGTGGATTTCTGAAACGTCATGAGTACCGAAGACAGCCTTGCGGCCCCAAGCGGTCCGGCCTCCAACGGAGCGGCCCCGCACTCGTGGCTTCGGCTGACGGCAGGCCTTGCCGCCGTCACCGTGGCCGCGGTGGTGTGCGCGCTTTGCATTGAGCAGTATCTTCACGCGCGCCCGCTCAATCTGCGCAAGACCAGCTTGGCCCTGGCCGATACGGTCGAACAGCTTCTTCTGGCAAATCGCGTTGCCGCAGACCACATCCAGCGTCACGCGCCGCAGTTGAAGCGCGACGAGCAAGGCGCGGCTTCGTGGTATTTCATCCGATTCGACGTCGCGGTCACGGACGACCTCAGCACGAAAGGGCTCGCCAAGGTCATTGGACGCAACATGCTCCAGCACCGTGTGAACGTCGCAGACACGGCGCCAACGCCGGCCGAATGTCTGCTGAGCCTGAGTTTAGGAAACCGTGAGTTCGCCTCGGTTCGGTTGAAGGGCAGTTCCTCTCGGGGGCCGCAAACGGACTTGACACCCGCGTGCGGGCGGATCGCGGAACAGGTGCTGGCGCTCTTGGAGGGCCAGGGGATTGGCGCCTCCGAGATCGAGCGCCACGCCGCGCAACCCCGAGAAAGCGAAGCGGCCCTGTGGGCCTTGACGCAGATCGAGGTGCGGCGCCCTGCCGCGTATGCGACGGGCGCGCTGGCGTCGCTCGTCGAGGCGGCCCTCGCACAGTACCAAGTGCGCGTCGCGCCACAGGCACGCCCGAACAACGTTACCGCGCTCACGGTTCATTACGCCGGGGTGCCGTGCGTCGAACTCGTGCTGCGGGAGCCGGCCGGCCCGCAGTCCGACGGCGGGCAGATGGACCATGAGGGCCCGGGATCCGCCGGCGCAGACGCCGCAGATGCGGCGCAGGTCGACGGTACGGCATCGAGCACGGAACCGGCGGGTAAGGATTCCCAGAGCACACCCGTCCCGCGACTCGCGATCATCGTCGATGACGGCGGGTATGACCGTGCGGCCACCGAAGACATCCTGACGCTCGACCCGAATCTTACCCTTGCCATTCTCCCGAGCGCCCCGCTCACGGCCGAGACGGTTCAGCGGGCCCGCGAACGGGGGTTCGAACTTATCCTCCACATGCCCATGGACAAGACCGGCATCGCCGGGCAGATCACCACGGACATGACGCCCGAGCAGATCCACACCCGGACGGAGTACGCCTTGGCGCAGGTGCCGGGCGCCGTGGGGGCGAACAACCACATGGGGTCCGCATTCACGGAAGACCCGGAGGGCATGGCGGCGTTTCTTGAGGTGCTCAAAGACAAGGCCCTCTACTTCATCGACAGCCGCACCACGCCCCACACGAAGGCATTGGACACCGCCAAACGGATGGGGCTCCGCGCGGCATCACGCGACATGTTCCTCGACAACAAGAAAGATATCGAGTACATTCGCGGCCAGTTCCAAGCTCTCCTTGCCTTGGCCAAAGAGAAGAATTGCGCCATTGGGATCTGCCACTTCCGGCCTCACAGCGCCGAAGTACTTGCGGAAGTGCTCCCGACGCTCGAGCGCGAAGGCATCGCCCTCGTTCATGCCTCGGAATTGGTCCAATGACGCGCATACTCGGCATTGAGACCTCCTGCGATGAGACCGGGGTTGCGGTCGTCGAAGACGGGCGGCGCATCGTCGCCTCAGCGGTGGCCTCGCAGATCGCCATCCACGCCGAGTTCGGCGGGGTCGTGCCGGAGATCGCCTCTCGCCAACACACGCAGTGCATCTCGCAGTTGACCCAACGCGTGATCCGCGAAGCGGGCGATCGTGTCGACGCCGTCGCCGCGACCCAGGGGCCCGGGCTGATGGGGGCGTTGCTTGTCGGGGTGTGCTACGCAAAGGCGCTCGCCCACGCGTGGCGCCGGCCCTTCATACCCGTGCACCACATCGAGGGGCACATCTTCTCGGTATTCCTGACCGATAACGCGCCCGAGTTCCCTTTCCTCGCGTTGGTTGTGAGCGGCGGCCACACCTGCTTGCTCGAATGCCGGGCGCCCCACGAGTATGCGCTCTTGGGCACCACGCGCGACGACGCGGTCGGCGAGTCTTTCGACAAAGTGGCGCGCCTGCTTGGCCTGCCGTATCCGGGCGGACCGTCGATACAGAAGGCTGCGGAACAAGGCAACCCCGAGGCGTTCCGTTTTCCGCGCGGGCTGGCCCGCAGCGGCGAACTCGAGTTCAGCTACAGTGGGTTGAAGACCGCGGTCTTCTATGCGCTGCGGAAGTACGACGACGGCTTCTCCGTGCCCGATTTTGCCGCGAGTTTTCAGGCGGCCGCGATTGACGTTCTCCTAACCAAGACCAAACTTGCCATTTCGAAGACCCGCGCCACCCGGCTCGTTCTGGCCGGCGGCGTGGCCGCGAACCGTCTGTTGCGCGAGCGGCTGATCGCGGAACTCGACATCCCGGTGCACATGCCGCCATTGGACCTGTGCCTCGACAACGGCGCCATGATTGCCGCGGCAGGCGACTCGCGGTTCCGTCGGCGGCTCTTCGGCGACCTCCACACCACCCCGAGCCCGAACCTCCCCCTACGATGAGCCCGTGCGACGGCCTGCCACCCGTAGTTGCTCGCGGGTCATCTGTGGCACAGCCGCCCCGCTTTTTCGATCCGCAGAAGCCAAGCTTCAGAGCCAATCATGCCATGAGTAGACCGCGATCCCCCTTCGGGTTGCCGATGCTTTGCCTCCGAATACCAAGGCCGCCGGACAGCCCTTCTGCCCAGGCAGAGAACGCCAGTATTCCAGACCCTTGAAGAAATCACGCGCGACCGTCTCGCCGGACTTGACCTCCACAGGGATGAGTTCGCCACCGTGATCGATGAGCAGGTCCACTTCGTGGCCGGCGGAGTCTCGCCAGAAATGGACATCCGCCTCGAGCCCCCGGTTGAGGTACGTCTTCACGAGTTCCGAGAGAACAAACGTTTCGAACACGGCGCCTCGCGATGAGTGGGTGACGAGTTCGTCAGCGGAACGGATTCTCAGGAGATAGCAGAGCAAACCGGTGTCGATGAAATACAGCTTTGGGGATTTGACGAGTCGTTTGCTGAAGTTGCGGTAATGCGGACGAAGGAGATAAACGAGGAAACTCGCCTCCAGCACCGACAACCAACGCCGGGCCGTAGCATGGCTCACCCCGCAATCGGCGCCGACCGACGACAGATTCAGCAACTGCCCGGATCTTCCGGCGCATAGCCGGACAAATCTGCCGAAAGCGTCGACGTCGCCGATGTTGACAATGCTGCGGACGTCGCGCTCGATGTAGGTCTGATAGTAGTTGCCCAGCCAATCCTGTGGATCCAAGGCTTTGTCGTGAATTCGTGGATAGGACCCGGTGAAGAGCACATCGAAGAGACTGTCCGGTCGGGGCGGTCGTCTCGGCACCTTGCGTCCGACGTGCGTCAGAGGCATTGGTTTGCGGCCAACGAGCTCTGCGTGCGAAAAGGGAAGCAGATGGCAAACCGATGTGCGACCGGCGAGACTCTGACTGACCCGTTGGAGCAGGAGGAAGTTCTGTGAGCCGGTCAGAATGAATTGCCCGGGCCGGCCTTCATCATCCACGATGCCCTGGATATACGACAACAAGTCAGGGGCGCGCTGGACTTCGTCCAGGATAACCCCCTCGCGGAACTGATTAAGGAACCCCCGTGGGTCCTCGAGCGCGAAATCGCGGTCGTCTGGATTCTCCAAAGACACGTACGCGCGTTTTGCGAACAGACTGCGCACGAGGGTGGTCTTGCCGGACTGCCGCGGCCCGGTCACGGTGACAACCGGAGAGCGCTTGGCGGCCGCCCTGAGAGTCGCCTCAAGATGTCTCGCAATCATCAGGAGTCTCCCGCGCCTTGTCTGTATTATGAACAAACGATATTCAAATTGCAAGAACGCTCTCTCGCAGAATCCTCCGGGCGTCCCCGCTTGCTCCCGCTGAAGAACGACTCCCAAAGAATC